>OLRA01004483.1_pt1 | contig 11028 bp, 7 predicted proteins | sample 1673011 | NCBI WGS metagenome assembly OLRA01 (sample SAMEA3136746, study PRJEB25190) | human gut metagenome | reverse complement strand
TAGGCGTGCCCCTGGGCAGCAGCCTGGCCGACAAAGCCTCGGGCTGGGGCATGAACTTCGAAGGCGGCTATTTCATCACGCCGGCCATCGCCGTGGGCCCGTTCATCTCTTACCAGACCAACCTCGAAACGATCCCGCGCCAGACACTCGACCTGGGCAACGGTTCGGCCCTCACGGTCAACCAGAAGCACTCCGTATTCCAGCTGCCGTTCGGCGTCACCAGCCGTTACACCTGGCTTACGGACAGCGTATTCCAGCCTTATGCGGGCCTGAAGCTGGGTGCCAACTACGCCGAGCTTTCGTCCTATTACTACGTCGTCAAGCAGTACAACGACACGTGGGGATTCTACCTCTCGCCCGAAATAGGCGTGAGCATCTTCCCGCGCCCCGACTACCGTTTCGGGTTCCATGTGGCACTCTATTACAGCTATGCCACCAACAGCGGCGATGTCCTGACTTACTCGGTCAACAACCTCAATAATTTCGGCATACGCGTCGGTATATCATTCTGACGCAGAGTGGGAAAGCGCCTCTTGTGGAGTGCCCCGGTTCCTGAAAAGGGATCGGGGTTCCCTTTTTCGGGGAACCTTTTCCCCGGCGGATTTGCAGGTTCGGGAAATTGTACCTACCTTTACAACGACTAAAACCATTGGATGTTTAAAACGGATACGGCATCGTAGGAATCCATAACTTGCATTGGATTCCGACTCTTTCTTCCCTCCCGGGGTCATTCTGCCCGGGCGGATATTCATTTTGCCTTATTTTAAAAAATTCGCCATGCACGGGATTTCCCAATCCATCCCGCGCGCGGCCTCAACTACAAACAACCATGGAACAGGAAAATAAACAGATCTTCGATTTCGATTTAAAAATGATCGCCGATTTCTTCAGGGAACTCGACAGGCAGGGGCCCGGCGGCGTGGAGCAGACGCTCCGCGCCCTGGAATTCGTACCCGACAGGCCGGGGATGCGGATCGCCGACATCGGATGCGGCACCGGCGGACAGACCGTCACGATCGCCCGGAACAGGGATTGTACGATAACGGCCGTCGACCTGCTGCCGGAGCTGTTGGAAGAATTCCGCGCCCGGATAAAAAAGGCCGGGCTGGAAAACCGCGTCACGGCCATACAGGGCTCGATGGACGCACTGCCCTTCAGCCCCGGGGAATTCGACGTGATCTGGGCCGAAGGCTCGATCTACAACATCGGATTCGAACGCGGGCTGAGGGAGTGGCGGCAGTACCTCAAACCGGGCGGCATAATCGCCGTGACCGAGTGCTCGTGGCTCTCGGGCGCACGCCTGGCGTCGAAATTCATCTCGGACTATTTCCCCGACATCGACAGCCCGTCGGGGAAAGTGCGGATCCTCGAAGAGGCGGGATATGCACCGCTGGCGCATTTCGCGCTGCCCGAGCATTGCTGGACGGAAAACTACTTCGCCCATGCAAGCGCACGCATCCCGGGATTCCTCAAGCAATACGGGCACAGTGAAAAAGCACTCCTGCTGGCCGAAATGCAGAAAAACGAGATCGCCCATTACGAAAAATACAAAGCGTACTACGGTTACGTCTTCTACATCGGCCAAAAACCGGAAGAGTAATCCCTCGTCCTGAAAGGCAGAATCCCGCTTCCTTCGGGGAAGCGGGATTCGTTTTTCCGGTTCGGGGAAAATACCCGGTCATTCCATCGAGGTGTAGACGAGCATCGTCTCGGGGGCCAGGCTGATCCGGCTTCCGGGCGCAAGCGCCACCCCGCGCTCCACGGGAAGCAACCGTTCGCCCCCGAGCCTGAGCCGCCCCGGGGCGTAGACATAAAGCGCGAGATCGGAAAGTCCGGGCTGAGGATTTTCCAGCGTCAACTCCACCGTCCGCTCCGAATCCGTATTGACCACAGCCAACGTCACGCCCTTCTCGGTGCGTCCGAACATCGAACGGACTCCGCCGACGCCCGACACTCCGGAGGCGAGAATCTGCGCACCTTGCGGAAAATAGCGGCACAGCAGCGACATGGCATAGTACCAGGGGCGGATCCGTTCCTTGCCGGCGCCGTAGCGCTCTTCGCCGAGGATGTTCCAAAACCCCCATATTTTCAGTTTCCCGGGTTCGTTCATGTGCATCGCATCGTCGAGCATCCAGACCACGCAGCCCGAATAGCCGCATGCGGCCGTTTGCATGACGGCATCGGCAACGTCGATACCGTACATGTGGTCGAAGACGAACATCTGCGAATCGCCGGGCGATGCATCGGGGTCGGCAGCAATCCGCCGCTCGTTCTCGGCGGCATAGGCGGCATCGCGTTCGTCGATGAATTTCAACCCCAGCTCGCCGAGGATCATCTTCGTCCCCGCAGGAGCCGCAGCACGGTAAGCCGAAATCATCGCCGAATACTCCCCCGTATTGACCTGGGCCTTGGAAGGATACGTATGGATGTCGTAAAGCCCCACGGCGTCGCCGAGATCCCGGACGGAATTACTTACCCAGTGTGTTTCGAGGGTCGTCCATACCGCCGCGTCGGGAGCGACCAGCTTCACCCGGCCGGCCATGCCGTGCCGCCGCAGGGAAGCATCCATGGCGCGTGCGGCGCGGAGCCAGAGGGCATAGTCGCCCCGGGTCGAAGCCCACGAGCCGTTAGGTTCGTTGACGATATTGTAGTAACGGATGCAATCGTAACCGCACTCTTCGACCAAGTAGCGCACCATCTCTCCGCTGCTGTCGATCAGCGCCTGGTCGACGGTCTGCGCCTGCCGATCGACCAAGCTTCCGCCCCAGTCGCCGAGCAATACCGTCACGCCATGCGTATTGCAGAACCCGAGAATCATGTGCAAATCCTCCATGTTCCGCGACGGGTCGAACCGCCCGTCCGTGAGATACGACCGGATACCGCCCATCACGCGGATGAAACGGGGCTGCATGTACTCCAGCCTGTCGGTAAGGCGTTTTCGGTCGGCCGCAGAAAACCGGCCGTCGACGTCATGCACCTCGTAAGGATCCCACTGGACGCCGTTGCCGATATAGGCGTCGTCGATCACCCTGCCGCTCAATGTCAGCACGCCCCGAGCAGGCGACGTCCCCTCCGGCGGGGAAGCGTTGCCCCGCGCACAGGCCCATGCGGTTCCAGCCGCACAAACAACTGCAAATAAAGCATATCGCACAATTCTTTTTTCCATCGTCCGGATATTTTCGGTTACGAAGATAAAGATAAGCCGCCCAAAGCTTTCGCATGTAATACTTTTTTAACCGAAACAGATCGTTTGCCGACAATCGGCACAAGCACTACCGGGAAGCAACCCCGGAAGTTACATAAAAAACAAAAAAGTATAAATATCTGTTAAAATACTACTCTTTTCACAGTCGCCTCCGTTCGTATATTTGCATAACTGAAAACCGACTAAACCCGAATCCATGAAACACCTGCTTACGCCGCTGCTCGGAGCCCTTACGCTAAGCTTGTCCGGATGTCAGGACAAGCCCCAGCCCCAGTTCATCCGTGTGGAAAACGGACGTTTCGTCGGCGGAAGCGCCAATTCAGGCTATTTCGTCGGAGCCAACTTTTGGTACGGGGCTCTGCTGGCCACCGAAGGGCCGGGGCGCGACCGTGACCGCCTGTGCCGCGAACTCGACAGGCTGAAGGCATCGGGTATCGGCAACCTGCGTGTCCTGGTCGGGTCGGAAGGCAACACGGGAGTCATATCGAAAGTCGAACCGATCCTGCAAACCGCACCCGGAGTTTACGACGACCGCGCACTCGACGGGCTGGATTTCCTGATGTCCGAACTGGGAAAGCGGGACATGCAGGCAGTGCTCTACCTCACCAATGCCTGGGAATGGAGCGGCGGATACAGCCAGTACCTCGAATGGAGCGGCCGGGGCACCTATCCCGTTCCGGGACTGGCCGGATGGGACACCTTCATGGCTTACGTGCGGCAGTTCCACGAAGCAGAGGCCACCGACAGTTGTAAAATACTGTTGGAAAAACACATACGCCACATCGTCACCCGTACGAACCGTTATACGGGACGCCCCTACCGGGAAGACCCGGCCATCTTCTCCTGGCAGATCGCCAACGAGCCGCGGGCCTTCTCGGATGACAACAAGGAACGCTTCTTCGCCTGGGTCGCCCGCACGGCGAAACTCATCAAGCAACTCGACCCCAACCACATGGTTTCGACCGGCAGCGAAGGGGAAATGGGATGCGAAGGGGACATCGGGCTATGGCGGCGCATCCACGCCCTGCCGGAGATCGACTACGCCAACATACACATCTGGCCCTACAACTGGCGGTGGATCAGCCAGGAAAATGTCGGGGGAGACCTCACGGCGGCCTGCGAAAAAACGACCGAATACATCCGCCGCCATGCGGAAATCGCACGGGAGCTGGGCAAACCGCTCGTCATCGAGGAGTTCGGCTACCCGCGCGACAGCTTCGCCTTCGAGCCCGGCTCGCCTACGACGGCCCGCGACGCCTACTACCGCCATATCTTCGAGCAGGTCATACGCAGTGCAGCGGCCGGCGACATCGTGGCAGGATGCAATTTCTGGGGCTGGGGCGGCGCGGCACGCCCCGTACACCTCAGCTGGCAAGCCGGCGACGATTACTGCGGCGACCCGGCACAGGAAGAGCAGGGGCTTAATTCGGTCTTCGACAACGACCATACTACCTTGCGGGAGATCACGGCGGCAAATCGCACGCTGGGCCTCCATGCACAAGCGCTTACGGCGACACCCGGCAACGGAACCCCGGCGGCCCTGCTCCGGCTCCTGCGGGAAACATCCGCCCGGAACCGGCTGTTGTTCGGGCAGCAGGACTTCCCCTTTTACGGCTGCGACTGGGCCTACCGGCCCGGCTGTTGCGACGTGAAGGCATGCTGTGGGGATTATCCGGCCGTGCTGGGCTGCGACCTCGGGGAAATCGAGCTCGGGACGGGGCATAATCTCGACGGCGTACCCTTCGACACGATGCGCCGCGAAATTGTCCGGCAATACGAACGCGGCGGGCTGACGACCGTCAGCTGGCATCCCCGCAACCCGTTAACAGGCGGCGACGCATGGGATGTGAGCGACCCCGGCACCGTACGTTCGGTACTGCCGGGCGGCAGAAACCATGCGAAATTCCTCGGATGGGTGGATCTTGCGGCCGATTTTCTCAACTCCCTGTCCACGAACGACGGCACGACCGTTCCGGTGTTGTTTCGTCCCTGGCACGAGCACACCGGGAGCTGGTTCTGGTGGGGACAACGGCTCTGTTCGACCGCCGAATACGAAGCACTTTGGAAAATGACCGTCGAACGCATGCGCGACAGGGGCGTACGTATGCTCACCGTCTATTCGCCCAACCCGTGCGTCACAGGACTGGAATACCTCGAGCGTTATCCGGGGGATGCATGGGTCGACATACTGGGGCTGGATGCCTACCACAGCAGCGATGCCGGGGCATTCGTCACGCGGCTCGGGGCATCGCTCGGGATCATGGATCAGATCGCCCGAGACCCCCGGAAACCCTATGCCGTATCGGAAACCGGCATGGAGGGTATTCCGCGTGCCGACTGGTGGACGGGGGTACTGATGCAGGGCATCGGGGAGCAGCGTCCCGCATACGTACTGGTATGGAGGAATGCCTTACAGACGCTAAAACCCGGGCATTTTTACGCACCCTATCCCGGACAGGTCTCGCAGGCCGACTTCAACCGGTTCTATGCTTCGCCACGGACGTTATTCGCGGCCGATGCAGCCAACGCCTTTCAATAACAAACAATATAGACTCAATTTTCGACAATGACCAACTTTGAGGAAACGATGCACCGGTTGCAGTTGCAGCACGAGCAGCTCCTGACACGCAAAAATATGCCAACCGATGCCTACAACGGTATCTTCACCCGATACCGCCATCCGATACTCACGGCAGCGCACACGCCGCTTTTCTGGCGCTACGACCTCGACCCTGCGACCAATCCCTACTGCATGGAACGGATAGGGATAAATGCCGTGATGAACTCGGGAGCCATCAAATTCGGCGGCAAATACCTCCTGGTGGTTCGCGTGGAAGGTGCCGACCGCAAATCGTTTTTCGCCGTGGCGGAGTCGCCTAACGGCATCGACAATTTCCGTTTCCGGGACTATCCCGTCACCATGCCCGAATACGGGGAACCGGCAACCAATATTTACGACATGCGTCTGACGGCACACGAGGACGGCTGGATCTACGGGATTTTCTGCGTCGAACGGAAAGACCCGGCAGCGGCTCCGGGCGACCTGTCGTCCGCCGTTGCAGCGGCTGGCATCGCACGCACGAAAAATCTGGTGGACTGGGAGCGGCTCCCCGACCTGAAAAGCTCCAGCCAGCAGCGCAACGTGGTTCTACACCCGGAATTCGTGGACGGGAAATATGCCCTCTACACCCGGCCGCAGGACGGGTTTATCGACACGGGCAACGGCGGCGGCATCGGCTGGGCGCTCATCGACGACATCACGCACGCCCAAGTCACGGGCGAGTCGATCATCAACCGGCGTTACTACCATACGATCAAAGAGACGAAAAACGGCGAAGGCCCCCATCCGATCAAAACACCCCGGGGATGGCTGCACCTGGCACACGGCGTACGAACCTGCGCCGCGGGGCTGCGCTATGTGCTCTACCTCTACATGACCGAGCTCGAACGCCCCTGGATACCCCTGGCCGAGCCCGCGGGCATGCTGCTCAGCCCCCTCGGCGAAGAACGCACGGGCGATGTGTCGAACGTGCTTTTCTCGAACGGCTGGATCGCCGATCCCGACGGACGGGTCTGCATCTATTACGCCTCGTGCGATACCCGCATGCATGTAGCGACCTCGACCGTCGGGCAGCTGGTCGACTACTGCCTGCACACGCCTGCCGACGGATTTACGACCGGGCACAGCGTCGAAACGCTCAAAAAACTCATCGACAAAAACCTCAAACGCTAAAATGGCAGCTGCACGGTCGGAAAAAATCGGGTACGGGCTGGGCGACATGTCGTCGAGCATGTTCTGGAAAATATTCTCCTATTATCTTCCGTTTTTCTACTCCAACATTTTCGGGTTGAGCCTGGAACATGCCGCCGTACTGTTGCTCGTCACCAAACTCTGGGACGCGGTATCCGATCCCGTCATGGGCCTGATCGCCGACCGTACGACCTCCCGCTGGGGACGTTACCGACCTTACCTGCTCTGGGTCGCCGTTCCTTTCGCCGTGGCCGGCATCCTCACCTTTACGACACCCACGTGGAGCTATTCGGCCAAACTGATATGGGCCTACGCCACCTTCTTGCTGATGATGACCGTCTTCCCCGCCATCAACGTCCCCTATGGGGCGATGCTGGGCGTGGTGACCGACGATTCGCGCGAACGGACGGTATTCTCCTCCTACCGGATGTTTTTCGCCTACGGGGGCAGCTTCCTGGCACTGGCGATTTTCGAACCCCTGTGCGACCTCTTCACCCCCGACACCGGGGACATGGACGCCGCGCGGGCCGTCGCCGCGCAGGCCGACGGATGGCAGGCGGCCATGATCGTCGTCGGGACAATCTGCGCGCTGCTTTTCCTGCTCTGCTTCCGCCTGACGCGCGAACGCGTCGCCCCGGTCGAAAGCCCGTCTGCGGGCGGACAGTCGATTCTGTCCGACATGAAATCGCTCGCCGGCAACGGGCCGTGGTGGATACTGCTGGGCGTGGCGGTGGCCGCGCTGCTCTTCAACTCGATCCGCGGCGGGGCGGCAGCTTATTACTTCAAGGATTTCATCGGGGAGGACAACCTGTTGGGCGGCAGTATGATACTCTCCTGCGGAGCGTTCCTCGCCATCGGCGAAATCGCCAACATGCTCGGGGTCGTACTGGCCGTACCCATCTCGCTGCGCATCGGTAAGCGGATGACCTACATCTGGGCCATGGCCGTATCGGGCCTGTTGAGCATCGTCTTCTTTTTCATGCCGGCCACCGTTGCCGGATGCTGGGCGATGGTCGTACTGCAAATCGTGATTTCAGCCGCAGCCGGCATCACCTTCCCGTTACTCTGGAGCATGTATGCCGACGTGGCGGACTATTCGGAGCTGAAGCACGGCCACGGTTCGACGGGGCTGATATTCTCGTCGTCGTCGATGGCCCAGAAATTCGGCGGCGCATTCGGCAGTGCACTAATCCTCTGGCTGCTGGCTTCCTACGGATACGACACCTCGGGCGCCGCGGTGCAGAACGGCGAGGCAATCTTCGGACTGCGGATGCTGATGAGCTGGCTGCCGGCGGCAGGGTGCGCGCTGGCCGTGCTGCTGGTTGCAATCTATCCGCTCAACGAAACCCGCATAAGCGAAATCGGAGAAAAACTGGCCCTGCGCAGGGCCGCAAACAAATGAACATGAACCGCGAACAACAATTCAAGCGCGAGCTCACCGAAGAGCTCCGCAATAATATCCTCCCGTTCTGGGCGCGGCAAATGGTTGACCCGGAGGAGGATTTTTCGGCCGCATGACCGGAACGGGCGAACTGATAGCCAACGCCGGGCGGAGTGCAATCCTTTGCGGCCGCATCCTGTGGACTTTCTCGGCAGCCTACCGGACATCGGGTTGCGAGCAATACCTGGCAACAGCCACAGCCGCACGGGACTACCTGCTCGACAAATTCCTCGACAAAACCTACGGCGGCGTCTACTGGTCGGTGGACGCTGCGGGCAACCCTGCAGACACGAAAAAACAATTTTACGCCCTCGGGTTCGCCATCTACGGACTGAGCGAATACGCCCGGGCGACAGGCGACGAGCGGGCGCTTCGGGAGGCAATCGGACTCTTCCGGGCTATCGAAGAGCACTCCTACGACGCCGTTAACAACGGCTATGAAGAGGCGGCGGCCCGCGACTGGTCACCGATCGACGACGTGCGCCTGAGCGACAAGGACGCCAACGAGAAAAAGACGATGAATACCCACCTCCACATCCTGGAGGCCTATACCAACCTGCTCCGCATCTGGCCCGACGAGGGGCTGCGCAGGCAGACCCGCAACCTGCTGGAAATCTTCCTCTCGCGGATCGTGCAGCCGCAAAACGGCCACTTGGGACTATTTTTCGACGACCGATGGCAGTTGAAAAGCGCCGGTTGCTTCTCCTACGGCCACGACATCGAGGCTTCGTGGCTGCTGCTCGAAACCGCAGCGACGCTCGGCGACGAAGCATTGTACGAGCGCACCCGCACCAGCTGCTACGCCATCGCCAATGCGGCCCTCGAAGGCTATATGGGTGACTGGAGCATGATTTACGAACGGCACCCCGACGGCACCCGGAATCTCGAACGTCATTGGTGGGTGCAGGCGGAGTGCGTCATCGGGCTTTTCTATCTCTACCGGCTCCACGGCCGCAAGGAGGCCCTGGAGCCCGCCCTGAAAACATGGGATTACATCAAGACACACCTCATCGACCGCACGGGAGGCGAATGGTGGTGGAGCATTCTCCCCGACGGCAGCGTCAACCGAACGGACGACAAGGCCGGATTCTGGAAATGCCCCTATCACAACGGCCGCATGTGCATGGAGATCGCCGCGCATATTCCGGACAACGAAACCTCTTCCGCACGATAAAAACAGGGCTTTGCAGTGCCCGAGGGAGTTTTCTCATGTAGCCGGGGGCACGACCGGACTTCTCCGCCTTACGGCACGCCGGCTGCTCCGCAAGCATCCCCGACCTTCGGTTCGGAGCGACAGGCAGGCACAAAAAAGGAGCCGTGAAACTGATGTTTCACGGCTCCTTTCGCATTTGCGGTATTCAGAGTTCCAACAATGTATGCCGTTCCAGATTATAACCCTCGGCCGAAAGAACGGCTCCGCCGCATGAAACGTATTCGGCTTCGACCGTCCGTTTTTCACCCGGAAGCAAATGGATATACCCTTCGGAAATATAGGCCGGGAGGATCGCTTCGCCCGTCCGCCCGTCGCGGACGTTGAATTTCACCGCAAGGGCGGTTGTGGCCGAGGGATTCGACACTTCAAATCGCACCGTCGTGGCACGTCCGTCGTCCTGCCGCGCTACGCGGCGCGCCCGGAGCCGAACCTGTGCCAACCGGTTCAACGCCGTGAAATCCCGGCCGGGACTGCGCAGGTAATCGTTCACGCTAACCCGCCTGCCACCGACATACAGTTCGAGCCGCACCATGTAGCAGTCCCGGTTCTCGGGTAGGGCGGCCGACATGGCCGGCGTCACGGCATTGGCGGCAATTTCCTCCAGCACAACACGCTGCCGGCCGAGGCGTTTTCCGGCCGGTGTGTAGTATGTCGCAATCACCCGGCCGTGCGTAAGGGCGTCGCGGGTCGTATTGACAACCAACACCTGTCCGTCATGAGGGTTCATCTGCACGTGCAGCGATTCGCAGGCCTTGCGGCAGCCGTAGAAGGAGCCGTGGGTCTCGAAATCCCACGAATAGGTCTGCCATTCGAGGCTGGGCCATGCAGGATGGCTCATCCACAGCAGCACGCCCGAAGTGGAGTTCCACATACGGCTGTTCCACGCTTCGAGCATGGCCCGGTGGCTATCATAGTTGATCAGCTGCACCTTGCGGCAGAAATCATCGAGCGATTCGGCCTTCCCGTAGAGTGCATCGACAGCCCCGCAGTACTCCGGCAGCCCGAAATGCAGGTCATGGTAGTACCACGTATCGCTGATAGGCCACCTGTCCGCCTCGGGAATGAACTTGCGCATCGACTCGGCGGTCGGCACCGACGGAGTTCCCAACTCGGTGGAGAACCCGAAGGCATGGCGGAGGAAATATTCCGACTCATCGGCCAGGTAATGCCACGGGCCGCTCGTGCGCAGGTTCATATAGCGGGAATTGGGACTGTAAAAGCGTGTGCCGTCCTCCCGGGCTATCAGCGCGGCCAACCGCGGTTCGAGCGTCGGGGTAGCATAGCCTTCGTTGCGCGGACACCACACGGCCAGCGACGGATGGTTGCGGAAACGACGCACCGTCTCACGGGCATTGGCCATGAATAACTCCTCATCGTTGACATTCTGGTTATATCCCTCGGTCGAGAGCCAAAAGTCG
>OLRA01004469.1_pt1 | contig 11050 bp, 7 predicted proteins | sample 1673011 | NCBI WGS metagenome assembly OLRA01 (sample SAMEA3136746, study PRJEB25190) | human gut metagenome | reverse complement strand
TTTGTTCAAAACGAAGGTATGGTCAGGGGTATCGAGTCAAACGTAGTAGATGGGCCGATTTCGTGGCGGGCGGTTTCGGCTGATCCATTGGGGACGGAGGAAAACGGCTCATTTTGGTCCCGCGAGGCTGGCGGAGACACTCGTGCAGGGCCGCCCGAACAAAACTATGCCGGTTTACTACGATGAATCCGAGATTCCTGACCACACCCGCATTTTTGCAAATATCGCAAGTGTTCTACCTGCGGTTTTGTAAGTGCGCAATTTGCCGTGGTCGGAGATATGCGGTTCATCGTAGTAAACCGGCATAGTTTTGAAATGGCATCAAATTGGCGGCAGCCAGCGGCTAGCCTCGCAGATAGGCGATGGCGATTTGGGTGCGGTTGCGCAGGCCCATTTTGGCAAGGATTGAGCTGATGTGGTTGCGCACGGTGCCTTCGCCCATATAGGCGGTGGCGGCAATCTCCTTGTTGTCGAGGCCGCGGGCGATGAGCTCTGCGACTTCGAACTCGCGGTCGGTCAGGCTGACAAAGGCCGCGGGCCGGCGGGTCGTGCCCGCCTCGACGCCCGTTCCGTCAAAATCGATGTCCTCGATCGCCTTTCCCTCGAGCACGCGTTTGCCATCCATGACCTGCGCCAACGCTGGCGGAATGGCGGCGACATCGGTTTTAATCAGGTAGCCGCGGGCGCCCAACTTGAGCGCCGACACAATGTACTCGTCATCCGAAAACGTCGTCAGAAACACCACGCGCGCCGCGGGATCGCGCTCAAGGATTTCGCGTGCCGCCGAAAGTCCGTCGCGCTTCGGCATCTGGATGTCGAGCAGTGCGATGTCGGGTGCGTGCTCGGCGTAGAGCGCGACCGCGTCGTCGCCGTCGGCACCGGTGCCCACCACCTCTATCTGCGGCTGAGCGCCCAGGATAATCTTGAGTGAATCGACCACCAGATGGTCGTCGTCGACAACTATGAGCCTCATCGGCCCTCATCTCCTTGCTGCTTGGGAATGGTGGCAAACACGCGCCATCCGGAGGCGCCGACTCGCGAGCCGGCAGTGAAAGTGCCGCCAAGTGCCTCGACACGCTCGCGCATGGAGGCGAGCCCCATACCCCCTGTGGCGCTGCGGGCGCCTGTTCGAACCCCGCCCGTTCCATCATCGGTAACGATGAGCTGGTAAAACGATGGGTGCTCCATGCACCGCACGGTAATGGTTTTGGCATGGGCGTGGCGCATGGCGTTGGAAAGCGCCTCGCGTAGCACTGCCGCAAAGCAGTTGGCGACGTTGGCGGGTGTATGCTCGGCCAAAACCTCAAGCTCAATCTGCGGACCGCTGTCCGAGCGTGCGCCTTCAACGATGCGCTCGAGCTGCACGGAGAGGTCAGTCGCATTGTCGTTGAGCGCGTGGACGCTGGCGCGCACGAGTTGGAGCGCCTCGTCAACCGTGCGTTTGACGTCGGTGAAATCGGCGGCAACCCTGGGCTCGTCGGCGTGCACGACGCGCAGGGCCTCGGCCTGCAGCGAGGCGCGCGTGAGCTGGTGGCCGACGTTATCGTGAATCTCGCGCGCGATACGGGCTCGCTCGGCGAGTGTCGCGAGTTCGACTTCGTAGTCCTGGCGGTCAGCAAGATCGCGGTTGCGCGCCTCGAGCGCGAGGGCTCGTTCCTGCAGCTCGTCGCGGGTACGGCGCATGCGCTGCTGCTCGCGCTCCAACTGGGCGGTACGTAGCGATAACAAGGCGGCGGCGACCGAAAGGATGGAGGTCAGCAGGAGCGTTCGGACGGTAAGCGCGTCGGTGCGAAGGTCCGCGACGAGCGCAAAGGCAAAGACGGAGCCAATGCCCAGTACGACCCAGGCGTGCTCACGGCGCACGCGCCGCGCGATGTCATAGAAGGCGAGAGGCGCAAACGGCACAAACGGCGGCACGAAGACAGCCGCGATGATGTAAGCGTAGCTCGCGGCCTCGCTCGCACGGCGGGCGCGGTTTCTCTGTGCGACCTCGGCCAGTGAGGTGGCAATAACGCCAAGGCAAAACGCCGCGACCAGGTGAGCGTCCACAGCAAGGCCCATGGCGGCCGCAATACAGCACGCCAGAACGATTGATTTGTCGAAAAGCCTGTTCATACGGGTATTGTACGCGAAGCCGCGCGTGGTGGAGGGACCGCCTGCGCAACCGTGACATTCCTCCCACGCGGCAAAGCGGGGACATCGGCAGGCCGCACGGCCAAGCTCCGCACTCGTGACAAAGCTCACTGGCGCGCGCCGGCGGCTCCTGCGATGATGCAATCGTACCGGGCCGCAATCAACAGAAGGGCCGCCTCATGACAGACATCGTCCACGTCGAAAACCTCGTCAAGCGCTATGACGACCTTATTGCGCTCGACCACTTTAACCTGAGCATCGCCCCCGGCGAGATCTTTGGCCTGCTGGGCCCCAACGGCTCGGGCAAGACCACGTCCATCAACTGTATTCTGCAGTTGCTCGCCTACGACAAAGGCACTATCGAGCTGTTCGGCGAGCCCATGACGCCCGCCCGCTACGACCTCAAGCGCCGCATCGGCGTGGTGCCGCAGCAGGTGGCGGTATTCGACGAGCTCACCGTGCGCGAGAACATCGACTATTTCTGCAGCCTTTACGTCAACGATCGAAAGCGTCGCCGCGCACTGGTCGACGAGGCCATCGACTTTGTCGGGCTGGGCGACTTTACCAAGTTTCGCCCCGGTAAGCTTTCGGGCGGCCTAGCGCGTCGCCTCAACATTGCCTGCGGCATCGCGCACAAACCCGAGCTCATCTTTTTTGACGAGCCCACGGTGGCGGTCGACCCGCAGAGCCGCAACGCCATCCTGGAGGGCATCTGCCGCCTGCGCGACGAAGGCGCCACGGTGGTGTATACCAGCCATTACATGGAGGAAGTCGAGCAAATCTGCAGCCGCATCATGATCATGGACGGTGGCCGCGTGCTGGCGCAGGGCACCAACGACGAGCTCAAGCGCATGATTCAGATGGGCGAGCGCGTGACCGTCGAGGTCGGCGCCGTCGAGGCCGCCACGGTCGAGCGGCTGCGCGCCCTTGAGCACGTGCTTTCGGTTGAGCTGTCCGGCGGCGAGCTCGTCTGCGCCTGCGAGGCGAGCCCGCATAACCTGGTCGACATCCTTGACACGCTGCGCGCTGCCGACGTTGCGCTCGGCCGCGTGTGGAGCGAGCCACCGACCCTCAACGACGTGTTCCTCGAGATCACCGGCCGCGAGCTGCGCGACTAGGGGGCGGCCATGTTCAACACCATTATCATTACGGTCAAGACGCTGCTGCGCCGGCCGAGCACGTGGGTTTGGGGCGCTCTCTTTCCCATCGCGCTTTCCACGATGTTTATGTTTATGTTTGCGAACCTCAGCTCCGACGACAAGATCGACCCGGTGCCAGTGGCCGTCGTAGCGGATGAGGCCTGGGACGCCTCGACCTTTAAGGATGCGGCGGCTTCGCTTGCCAAGGAAGGCGACGATCAGCTGCTCGAGATCTACGAGCTCGACGACGCAGCCGATGCGAACCGTGCGCTTAAGGCCGGCGAGGTTGCGGGCATCTATACGGTCGACGACGCGGGCGTACCCAAGCTCACACTGCTATCGAGCTACGACAGCTCGCGCGCATCGTCGGTGCTCACCGATCGCAGCATTTTGGAGACGGTGGCAAGCTCGTATACGCAAAATGCCGAGCTCATGCGCCAGATTGCCCAGGACAATCCGGCGGCGCTCGCCGACCCGGAGGCGGTTGCGCGCGCCCTGTCGCTCGAGGGCGGCACCCGCCGCGTAAGCCTGACACGCACCACGCCCGACGGCACGGTCATCTACTACTACGCGCTCTTTGGCCTGGTCGCGATGATGTCTGCCGAGTTTGCCGCCTTGAGCGTCGTCGACCTGCAGCCCAATCTGTCCGGCCTTGGTGCACGTCGCTGCGTGGGCGGTCTTTCCAAGACAGCGTCGCTGGCCGGCATCTTTGTCGGCTCGTGGCTGGTCTCCTTTGCCTCGATGACGATCGCGATCGGCTACGTGCGCCTGGTCGTGAGCGTCGACTTTGGCGGGCGCGAGGGGCTGTGTCTGGTGGGCGGTGCCGCTTCCGCGCTTGCCGCCACGGGCCTGGGGCTCTTTGTGGGCACGCTTCCCGTTAAGGGCGGCAAGGCGTCCAAGTCCGGCATCCTCACGGGCTTTGCTACCACGTGCGCCTTGTTCGCCGGCCTCTACGGCGAGCCGGCGATGGCGCTTGCCGACGACGTCGCCCGCGCCTGTCCGGCCGAGTGCTGGCTCAACCCCGTCAAGCTTATCTGCGACATGTTCAACCGCCTGTATTTCTTTGAGGACCTGGGTCCCTTTGTCATCCGTGCGGGCGCGCTGGTCCTTATGGCGCTGCTGTTCGTTGCCGCCGCTACGCTGATCTTTGGAAGGAGCCGCTATGAGCACCTTTAAGACCGCGCTTCGCATGGCGCTGGCGCACCCGTTCTACCTGATCATCTATACGGTGTTCATCTCGCTCATGGGCGTATTTATCGCGGCATCGGTGAGCTGGAACTCGTCGCAGCTCACCGAGTACAAGCCCTACGATGCCAACGTGATCGTGGTCGACCGCGACGACAGCGACCTTTCGCGTGCGCTTACCAAGCATCTAGGTTCGCGGTTTGACCTGGTCACGGGCGTCGGCGACGACACGTACGACCTTGCGGACGCGCTCTCCAAGAGCAACAGCGCCAAGGGCAGCGCCGACTGCGTGTTCTTTATCCCGGAGGGGTTTGAGGACGACCTCGTTGCAGCCGCCCGCGTGGGGGAGTCCCTGCCCAAGCTCGATGTGACCTACGGTGCCGGCACCATGGCGGCGGCGCTTTCGTCTGCCGAAGCCTTGCGTTGGATCTCGCTCGCGGGCGCTGCGGCGGCGCTTGAGCCCGCCGCTTCTAACGGCAGCGTCGCCAAGGCCGCCGAGCATGCCGCTGCAAAGCGCGCGGAGGTCCAGATCGAGCAGGTCAAGGTCGACTCGACTGCTGCTGCCACGCTCGAGTCGTACTTCAACTTTGGCGCGTACGCGATTATCTCGTCGGTCATCGTATCGGTGGGATTGGTGTTCTCGGGCATGAACGAGCCCGAGCGCGTGCGCCGCATGGAGGCCGGCCCGGTCTCCGAGCGCCAGCGTTCACTTGCCGTGTTCGCGGCTGCCGCGGTGCTCACCGTCTGCATCTGGCTCGTGTCGAGCATGATGGGCATCGTGGGCTTTGCCAGCGCGGTTGCCGAGGTCGGCGTGGGCCGCGTGTGCCTTGCGCTGGCGGCAACGTTTGCCCTGGCGTGCACGCCGCTGGCCGTTGGCTTTACGCTGTCGAGCTTGGGCGCGCGCGAGGAGCTGCTCAACGGCGTGGGCAACTTACTCGGCATGCTCATGACGTTTTTGGGCGGCGCCTGGATGCCGCTGTCGCTCATGGGTTCGGCCGTGCAGGCCGTGGCGCACTTTGTGCCGACATATTGGGTGAACGACGCGATCGGCAAGGCGCTCGCGTCGGACCTGACGTCTGCCATGTTGGGCGACATCGCCTGCGACCTGGGCGTCACCGTGCTCTTTGCCGCGGCCATCGCCGCCGTAGGCCTAGCCCTCGTGCGCACCAAATCCCACGCCTAGCCACCTAGTCATCGGGTACTCATTGGGGACAGACTTAAACGACCAAGAGTGGTCATTGGGGACAGGCTTAAACGACTAGTCATTGGGGACAGTCTTTGCCGAACCGCCGGCTTGCCGGCCGGGTTGCCAAGGACTGTCCTCAGCTGCCGGCAGAAAGGGAACGTCCCCAACTGCCGGGTGGCGAAAGAGTGTCCCTAACAGCTAGTCATTTAAGAACGTCCCCAATGACTAGCCTGAAATAAAATCCAGGCCTCGCTCCAAAATAGTTCGCCATGGTTTACTATTACGCTCATAAAGTAGTACGAGGCTAACAACGGGGGATACCATGGCAACGCAGGAAGCCTATGTCCAGGTTAAGGATCTCAAAAAGCATTACGGCGACGGTGATGCGCGCCTGACGGTACTCGATGGCATCGACACGTCCATCAACCGCGGCGAGATCTGCGTCATGCTGGGGCCCTCGGGCTCGGGTAAGTCGACCTTTCTCAACCTGATCGGCGGCCTGGAGGATGCCGACGGCGGCTCTATTCTGGTGGACGGCTGCGACCTCACCACGCTCAACGCCACCGACCTGGGCGAATACCGACGCCGCGAGCTGGGCTTCGTGTTCCAGTTCTATAATCTGGTGCCCGACCTCACCATCAAGGAAAACATCGAGGTCACGGCACACCTGTCCAAAAAGCCACTCAACGTCGACGACCTGCTGCGTTCGCTGGGCCTTTACGAGCACCGCAACAAGTTTCCGCGCCAGGTTTCGGGCGGCCAGCAGCAGCGCTGTGCCATCGGCCGCGCACTCGTCAAAAACCCGGGCCTGCTGCTGTGCGACGAGCCCACGGGCGCACTTGACTATAAGACGTCCAAGGAAATCTTGCAGCTCATGGAGGATGTCAACCGCACCTACGGCTGCACCATCATCATTGTCACCCACAATGCCGCCATCGCGCGCATGGCCAATCGCGTGCTGCGCCTGCGCGACGGGCGCATCGTCGAGGATGAGCTCAACGAGTCGCCCGTCGCAGCCGCCGAGCTCGATTGGTAGGCGGCGCCATGACACCTCTCGCAAAACGTCTCCCGCGCGAGCTGCGCCGCAATATCGGTAAGTACCTGGGCATCTTTTTGCTTATGTGCGGAAGCATTGCCCTTACATCGGGCTTTTTGCTTGCGGCGCATTCCATCGGCTGCCTTATCGACGACATGCGCGATGCGTACACGATTGAGGACGGCCGCGTGACCACCTCCTTCGAGGCCACCAAAGACCAGCTCAAGGCAGCCGAGGACGCGGCAGACGACGTCGGCGGCGTCACGCTCTACAAGAATTTCTCCATCGACGCCATCAGCAAAAAGGTGTCCGGCGACGACGGCACCAAGCGCACGCTGCGCACCTATGCGCACCGCACCAAGGTCGATATCGCGTCCTACTGTGAGGGCAGGGAACCCAAGGCGGACGACGAGGTGGCCATCGATCGAGTTTTTGCCACCAACAACGACCTCGCCGTGGGCGATAAGGTCGAGCTTGAGGGCCGCACCTACACCATCTGCGGCATCATGACCCAGCCCGATAGCCAGGCGCTGTTCCTCAACAATTCGGACTTTATGGTGAACACCATCACCTATGGCGTGGCCGAGGTCAGCGACGCCGGCTTTGCCGCGCTCGAGGACGCCGGCGGCGCACCCGCCTACACCTATTCCTTTACCTTTACCGATCGCGATCTCTCCACTGCAGACCGCATCGATGCCGAGCAGGATATGGTCGAGGCGCTGACCGATGCCGATGCACGCGTGGATGACCTCATCGACGCCGATTCCAACCAGGGCATTGGCTACGCGCGCGACGACGTAGACGGCGACTCCATGATGTGGATGACGCTGCTCGACATCATCATCGTGATCATGGCGTTCGTCTTTGTGGTCCTTACCGACGCCACCATCGAGGAGGAGAGCGCCATCATCGGCACGCTGCTCGCCAGCGGCTATCGTCGACGCGAGATCGTGCTGCACTACCTTGCGCTTCCCGCCATCGTGGGCGTGGTCGCGGCGCTTTTGGGCACTGCGCTCGGCGTCGTGTTCTTTACCGAGCCCATGCGCAGCCTCTATTACGGCTCGTACAGCCTGCCGCCCTTCCAGGTGTACTGGAGCTGGGAGATCTTTGTGAAGTGCGCCGTGGTTCCCGCCGCCGCGCTCGTCCTCATCACGCTGGTGGGTCTGCTTCGCAAGATGGGCAAGACGCCGTTGCAGTTCCTTCGTCACGAGTCGAGCGGCAAATCGGGCACCAAGCGCGGCCTGCGGCTGCCGGAGCGCATGGGCTTTGTCTCGCGCTTCCGCTTGCGTATCTTCCTGCGCAATCTGGGCAACTTCGCCACACTCTTCGTGGGCATTGCATTTGCGTCGCTACTGCTGCTCTTTGGCCTGGCGATTCTGCCCACGATGACGCACTATGCGGACAACCTCGAGACAAGCCTGGTCGCCGAGCACCAGTACACGCTCAAGGCGCCGTTGGAGCTCGAGGGCACTGCCGAGGAGCGCGAGCAGTGGTCGGCACTCGAGCGCTTGCAGTCGGTTGACGGCGCGCTGCTTTCCGCCACTCAGGATGCCGATGACGAGCTTGACGACGCGGCCGATGCGGCGCGGGCGGCAGCCGATGCCGCGACCGCATCTCCGTCTGCCGAGAGCCTGGCCGCGGCGCAGGACGCGCTCGCCAAGGTCCAGGACAAGAAGAATGCGCTCTACGCGCGCCTTGACGATCTTGCCGATGCCCTCGGCTGCGATTGCGATGAGGCCATCGACCTGATCGATAAGGCCTCTAAGATTGACACCGACAACGACGATATCCACCCGGTCAATACGATCGACAATGGTGCAGGCGCAATTGCGCAAGCCGAGAAATACGCCGTCTACCAGCTGCAATACGACCGCGGCGATGGAAATGGCGAGGAGACGATTTCCGTCTACGGCATTTCATCCGATTCACGCTATTGGAAAGACCTCAACGTCGGCGACGGCCGTGTCGTCTTTGGCGGCGGCCTACTCGACAAGTTCGGCTGGAGCGAGGGCCAGAAGGTCACGCTCAGCGACAAGTACGAGGGCGAGCATTATTCCTTTGAGTACGCGGGCAAGGACTGTGCCTGGGGCTCCAAGTCGGATATGAATGTCTATATGAGCATCGACGACTTTAACGAGCTGTTCGACAACGACGCCACCTACTTTAACGGCTATGCGAGCAACAAGAAGCTCGACCTCGATGCTCGTTACTTTGCCGGCGACACCACGCCCGACGACATGCGCGCCGTGGGCGACCAGTTCATCGGCATGATGAGCAAAATGATCGGCATGATGGTTGGGCTTGCGGTGTTCATCTTCTTGCTGTTTATGTACCTGCTGACCAAGGCTGTGATCGACCACAGCGCCCGTTCGATCAGCTACATGAAAGTCTTTGGCTATCGCGATAGCGAGATTTCGCATCTGTACATCCGCTCGATCACATTGTGCGTGGCAGCGTCACTCGTGCTGAGCCTGCCGGTCATTATTGGCTCGCTCACGGCCATCTTCCGCTCGATGTTGCTCGCCTACAACGGCAATATCGAGATCTACGTGCCCGCTTGGTCCATGGCGGCGTGCGCAGGAATCGGCTTTGCGACCTACCTGGTCGTGGCACTGCTGCACACGCGCTCCATCAAGCGCGTCAGCTTGGCCGAAGCCCTCAAAGTGCAGGAGTAGCCATCGGGGACAGTCCTTGCCATTCGTCGGCTCGCCGGCCGGCTGGCAAGGACTGTCCCTAACTGCCGGGCGGCGAAAGAGTGTCCCTTGCGACTGGTCATTTAAGAACGTCCCCAATGACTAGGTTCCGTACTTGACTTTAACTCTGCTTTAACTGGTACCATCCTCTATGTCTGTAACGCCATATAGACCGAGGGGATAGATCTATGACCGCAACTGCACCCGCAGCACCCGCTAAGGTGTACTTCACCAACCTGCGCACGCATGCTCGCGAGAGCCAGCTCGACAAGCTCAAGCGCCTCATCCGTCACGCCGGTATCGAGCAGATCGACTTTGAGAACAAGTTCGTCGCCATCAAGATTCACTTTGGCGAGCTGGGCAACCTGAGCTTTTTGCGCCCCAACTACGCCCGCGCCGTCGCGGACGTCGTGAAGGAGCTGGGCGGCAAGCCCTTCCTTACCGACTGCAATACGCTCTATGTGGGTAGCCGCAAAAACGCGCTCGAGCACATCGATACCGCCTACCAGAACGGCTTTACCCCGTATGCTACGGGTTGCCAGATCATCATTGCCGACGGCCTCAAGGGCACCGACGAGGCGCTCGTCCCGGTCGAGGGCGGCGAGTACGTGCACGAGGCCAAGATCGGTCAGGCGCTCATGGACGCCGACATTGTGATCAGCCTCACCCACTTTAAGGGCCATGAGCAGGCCGGTTTTGGCGGCGCCATGAAGAACCTGGGCATGGGAGGCGGCAGCCGTGCCGGCAAGATGGAGCAGCATGCCGCCGGCAAGCCGAACGTCGCGACCGAGCACTGCGTTGGCTGCCGTGCCTGCGAAAAGATCTGCGCGCACAACGCCATCTCGTTTGACGATACCCGCGAGCGCGAGCTTGCCAGCGGCAACACTCGCACGGTGCACGTGGCTGCCATCGACCACGATCGCTGCGTGGGCTGCGGACGCTGCATTGCGGCATGCAACCAGGACTGCATCAAGCCCGGCTATGAGGCCGCGGCCGACGTGCTCAACTGCAAGATCGCCGAGTATACGAAGGCCGTTGTCGACGGCCGCCCGAGCTTCCACATCTCGCTTGCCATGGACATCAGCCCCAACTGCGATTGCCATCCCGAAAACGACACGCCTATCGTCAACGATATCGGCATGTTCGCGAGCTTCGACCCGGTCGCCATCGACCAGGCCTGCGCCGACGCCGTCATGGCGTCCGAGCCGCTGCCCAACACCGAGCTCACCGATAGCGCGGCCAAGATGGAGCACAACCACGAGCATCTGGAGGGCGAGCAGGCCAAGGATCCCTTCTGCATCACGCATCCCGACACCGACTGGCGCGTGTGCATCGCGCACGCCGAGAAGATCGGCCTGGGCACGAGCGAGTATGAGCTCATCGAGGTCAAGTAGCGCCTAGCTATTGGACAAAATAAGCGCCTTTGTAGCGTTAGTTGAGCAAAAGCCGCCCGTGAGCACAGCGCTCACGGGCGGCTTTTTGGAAGTGCGGCGAAAAATCGAATCCCGCCGACCACAAACCGTTTTTTTGGCAACAAAACCCCAGACGTTGCTTTTTGCCTAAAAATACTCGTCGAGGAAGTTGTCGACCGTGTTCCAGTAGAGTTCGGGGTCGACCTGCGCGCTCTTGGCGTGGGTGGCGCCATGGATGGTGAGCTTTTGCTTGACCTTGCTGGCGC
>OLRA01004467.1_pt1 | contig 11056 bp, 8 predicted proteins | sample 1673011 | NCBI WGS metagenome assembly OLRA01 (sample SAMEA3136746, study PRJEB25190) | human gut metagenome | reverse complement strand
ATCTTCTTGCAGCCAATACTTTTCTTCCGCCTGCAGTACTCATTCTGCTTCTGAAACCATGAACTCTGGCTCTCTGTCTTTTTTTTGGTTGGAATGTCATCTTCATTTCGTATCCACCTCCTCTACGTTAAAAAACATCACTTAGCATTATATCAGAAAAACGCTACAAGTCAAGTAAAATCAAGGTTTTTTCCTAATTTAATGTTATAAACACTACATATAATAAGGAAGAAAAGCAGTCCACTATATATAGTATCCACGCTTTTCCACGAAATAATAAGTTATCCACAATTTGGGGATAACTTGTGGATAAACTGTCAATACGCCTTGGATAACTCTTTTTCCATCAACATCCACATAATTAAAAAACCTTCCTAAAACGCATTATTTCGCCGTTTACGCATATGTTTATATGTTAGTTTTGAAAAATATAAAAGGGTGTCTAAAAAGTTGATTCTACACCGAAAATGGTGTATTATAGATAAGAATAGGATTATGGGATAGTATCCTATTTTATAAGAAGAATGTGGAGAAAAGCAGATGGATAAGATTATTGAAAAGTGGGATGAAATTTTAAATACTGTGAAACAGGAGTACGAAATCAGTGATGTCTCTTTCGATACCTGGATTCGTCCCTTAGAAGTCTTTGCCATTGAGGGAAATACTCTCTATATCCTGGTTCCTTCCGAACAGATGGCTTTAAGCTATATTTCCAAGAAGTACCTTGCACCACTTCGCGTTGCGATCGTGGAAATTACAGAAATTGAATACGAAATCAAATTCATCCTTCCGGAAGAAGCCAGGACGCTGAAATTAAACACAAAACCAGCAAAAGCTACACCTGCCGTAACCGCAGATGAATCTAATCTTAATCCAAATTATACATTTGATACATTTGTCGTTGGTAATAATAACCGTTTTGCACATTCGGCTTCCCTTGCAGTCGCAGAATCTCCGGGAGAAGCATATAATCCGCTTTACATTTACGGCGGTCCGGGACTGGGAAAAACCCACCTTATGCACTCCATCGGGCACTTTATCTTAAACCAGAACCCGGATGCAAAGGTTATCTACGTTACATCCGAAGAATTTACGAATGAAGTAATTGAATCCATTCGAAACGGTAATGCTTCATCCATGACAAAATTTCGTGACAAATACCGGAAAGTGGATGTCCTTATGATTGACGATATCCAGTTTATCATCGGAAAAGAAAGTACACAGGAAGAGTTTTTCCACACATTCAACGCACTCCAGACACAGGGAAAACAGATTATACTGACATCCGATAAACCACCAAAAGAAATGGAAACCCTTGAAGAGCGTATCCGTTCCCGTTTTGAGTGGGGACTGATGGCAGATATCGGAGTGCCGGATTATGAAACACGTATGGCTATTCTCCGGAAAAAAGCCGAATCGGATAACTTTGACATTGATGATGAAGTATTAAGCTACATTGCAAACAACATTAAATCAAACGTGCGTGAACTTGAAGGAGCATTAAATAAACTTCTTGCTTATAACAATCTTGTCCACATTCCAATTACAATGGATATTGCAGAAAAGGAACTTTCCAACATTATCACGCCGGACAAGCCACGGGAAATCACACCACAGCTCATTATTGAAGTTGTTTCCGAACATTATCACATCTCTGTAGATCAGATGATTTCAAAGACAAGAAGCAGTGATGTTGCAAAACCACGCCAGATTGCAATGTATTTATGTAAAAATATGACCGAAAGTCCACTGGATACCATAGGTTCTTTACTCGGCGGACGCGATCATTCCACAATTATCCACGGTATCAAGAAAGTTACCGAAGAATACGAAAAAAACGAAACTACAAGAAATATGATTGAAACCATCAAAAAGAAAATAAATCCAAACTAAATGAGTTTCTTCCTATTGTAATGTAGTTTTATTTGCTTTTTTTAATTTCAACTTATTCACGTTTATCCACAGTGGATGGATTGTGCATGAGGTTCTTAACGTAAATCTCTTAAAATTTGTTCCACAGACGGACCTTAAGAATCCTCACACTTTTCACATGCTTTCAAGCCGGTTATCAAACGCCGGAAACCGCTTAACATCTAACATGAAGAGGCTTATTCACATATTAACAGCCCCTATTAAGACTAAGACGAATGTCTTAATATATTTTTATTTATACCAGGAGGGAGTTTTTCATGAAACTGATCTGTTCTAAATCAAATTTATTGCGCGGAGTAAATATCGTATCCAAAGCTGTTCCTACCCGTACAACTATGGCAATACTCGAATGTATTCTTATCGATGCTTCTACGAATGAAATTAAATTAATGGCAAACGATATGGAACTTGGAATCGAAACCCGTGTAGAAGGAGAAATTGCTGAACGTGGAGTTATTGCACTAGATGCAAAAATCTTTTCTGAAATTGTACGCAAACTTCCAGACAGTGATGTTATGATTGAAACAGATGCCTCTTTTAAGACGGTGATCTCCTGTGAAAAAGCAAAATTCAATATTGTTGGAAAATCCGGAGATGATTTTTCATATCTTCCATACATTGAAAAAAATGATGCAATCGTGATTTCCCAGTTCACACTGAAGGAAGTGATCAGACAAACAATCTTTTCCATTGCTGATAACGACAATAACAAACTTATGACAGGTGAACTGTTTGAAATTATTGAGAATGAACTGAAAGTTGTTTCTCTTGATGGTCATCGTATCTCCATTCGTAATATAGAACTTAAGAATAATTACGAAAATAAAAAGGTTGTCGTTCCTGGAAAAACATTACAGGAAATCAGCAAAATTGTTCCAGGTGGAGTTGATGATGATGTACTCATCTACCTGACGGACAACCATATCGTTTTTGAATTTGATACTACTACGGTTGTATCCCGTCTGATCGAAGGAGAATATTTCCGCATTGATCAGATGCTCTCATCTGCTTATGAAACGAAAGTTATAGTCAATAAAAAAGAATTACTTGATTGTATTGATCGTGCTACTCTTCTTGTCAAAGAAGGTGACAAAAAGCCGATCATTATGAATATCACAGATGGAAGTATGGAGTTAAAAATCAATTCTTTCATCGGTTCCATGAATGAAGATATCGATATCGAGAAAGAAGGAAAAGACATCCTGATTGGATTTAATCCAAAATTCTTCATTGATGCATTGCGTGTTATCGATGAAGAAAATGTAAGTCTTTATATGGTAAACCCAAAAGCTCCATGTTTTATCAAAGATGATGAAGGAAAATTCATTTATCTTATTCTTCCTGTTAACTTTAATAATGCTGCAAATTAGGAGATTACATGATTACAGTAAATATCCGTGAAGAAGACGAATTTATCAAACTTGGACAGGCGTTGAAAAAAGCCGGAGTTGTTGGTTCCGGTGTGGATGCCAAAATGGTTATTTTAGATGGGCAGGTTTCGGTAAACGGTCAGACAGAACTTCAACGAGGAAAAAAATTACATAATGGGGATGTTGTTACCTTTCAGGGTGAAACAATTCAGATAGTTCAATGATCATAAAATCAATCGAGCTGCGAAATTTTCGAAATTATGAAAATCTGGATATTCACCTGGATGAAGGAACCAATATTCTTTACGGAGACAATGCACAGGGGAAAACCAATATTCTCGAAGCTGCTTATCTGAGTGGTACAACAAAATCCCACAAAGGAAGCCGTGATAAAGAGATGATTCGGTTTGGTGAGAAAGAATCACATATCCGTACTGTCGTACAGAAAAAAGAAAAAGAGTACCAGATTGATATGCATCTTAGAAAAAGTGGATCAAAAGGCGTGGCTGTGAATAAGATTCCGATCAAAAAGGCAAGTGAGTTGTTTGGAATACTCAATATCGTTTTCTTTTCGCCCGAAGATTTAAATATTATAAAAAACGGACCTGCGGAGAGAAGAAGATTTATTGATTTAGAACTCTGTCAGTTGGATAAACTATATTTGTCAGATTTATCCAGTTTCAACAAAGTGTTGAATCAGAGAAACAAATTGTTGAAAGATATTTCTTTTCGCCCGGACCTTGTGGATACTCTTCCGGTGTGGGATATGCAGTTACTGGAGTATGGAACAAGAATCATCCGGAAACGAAAAGAATTTGTGGAGGAACTGAATGAAATTATTTCGGAAATCCATTCTAAAATTTCCGGTGGCAGGGAACATCTGGTATTAAAGTATGAGCCAAATATTACCGCTGATCTTTTTGCGGATGAATTGCTGCGGGCACAGAACCGGGATCTGAAACTCTGCCAGACAACGGTAGGGCCACACAGAGATGATATGCTGTTTTCCGTTGATAATGTGGATATCCGTAAGTTTGGCTCTCAGGGACAGCAGCGTACTTCTGCACTCTCTTTGAAATTATCGGAGATTGATCTGGTCAGGAGATCCATTCATGATACTCCGGTATTGCTGCTGGACGACGTGTTATCGGAACTTGACAGTAACCGACAGAATTACCTGCTGAACAGTATTGCTAAAATACAGACTGTCATTACATGTACAGGGTTGGAGGAATTTGTAAAGAACCGTTTTTGTATCAACAAAATTTTCCAGGTGATAAACGGAAATGTTTATGAAAAGGAATCGGTTGAAGAGATATAAAAGAAAGGTTCATCCGTTGGATGAGGAGGAAATTGATGAGCGAATTAACAAATAATAATCAGGAATATGGCGCAGATCAGATTCAGATTCTTGAAGGACTCGAAGCGGTCAGAAAGAGACCTGGAATGTACATCGGAAGTACATCTGCACGCGGACTGCATCATCTGGTCTATGAGATTGTTGATAATGCGGTAGATGAAGCACTTGCCGGTTATTGTAAAAACATTGAGGTGACCATAGAAAAAGATAATTCCATAACCGTTGAAGATGATGGACGTGGAATTCCTGTTGGAATGAATCACAAAGCCGGTGTGTCTGCACTGGAAGTTGTGTTTACTGTTCTGCATGCGGGTGGAAAGTTTGGCGGCGGAGGATACAAAGTATCCGGAGGACTGCACGGAGTAGGTGCTTCTGTTGTTAATGCCCTCTCCGCCTGGTTAACGGTTGAAGTATATCATGACGGAAAAGTGTATATGCAAAGTTACAAGAGAGGAAAAGCGGATGGACCGGTAGCGGCAGTCCGGGACTGTGATCCACAACTTCACGGTACAAAGGTTCATTTTCTGCCGGATGCGGAAATCTTTGAAGAAACCGTATATGATTACAACACGCTCAAACAGCGTTTAAGAGAAACTGCTTTTCTGACAAAAGGATTATGCATTACATTAAAAGACACGAGGGAAGATAGTCTGCATAATCATAAATTCCATTATGCCGGTGGAATCAAGGAATTTGTGGAGTATTTAAACCGCGGAAAAGAACCGTTATATCCGGAAGTTATTTACTGTGAGGGAAATCGTGACGGAGTTTACGTGGAAGTTGCAATGCAGCATAATGATTCTTTTAACGATTCCACGTTTAGTTTTGTTAACAACATCATTACACCGGAAGGTGGAACACATCTTGCCGGTTTTCGAAATGCGTTGACAAAGACGTTTAATTCGTATGCGCGGGAAGCAAAAATTTTAAAAGACAGCGATGCGGCACTTACCGGAGATGATATCCGTGAAGGATTGACAGCAATTATCAGTATCAAAATTGAAGAGCCACAGTTTGAAGGACAGACCAAACAGAAACTCGGAAACAGTGAGGCACGTGGTGCTGTAGATTCTGTGGTTACGGAACAGCTGACGTATTTTCTGGAGCAGAATCCGGATGTGGCAAAAAATATCTGTGAAAAATCGCTGCTGGCTCAGCGTGCCAGAGAGGCAGCCCGGAAAGCACGTGATCTGACAAGAAGAAAGACAGCACTTGAGGGTACTGCCCTTCCGGGAAAACTTGCGGATTGTTCCGACAAAAATCCAAAAAATTGTGAAATCTTTATCGTTGAGGGAGATTCCGCCGGTGGTTCTGCAAAAACTGCAAGAAGCCGTGCAACACAGGCAATTCTCCCGCTTCGCGGAAAAATTTTAAATGTGGAGAAGGCAAGACTCGACCGTATTTATGATAATGCCGAGATCAAGGCAATGATCACGGCGTTCGGTACCGGAATTCATGAAGATTTTGATATATCCAAGCTGCGTTATAACAAAATTATTATTATGACAGATGCCGATGTGGACGGTGCACATATTGCAACACTCATGCTGACATTTTTGTATCGTTTTATGCCGGAGCTTATTAAGCAGGGACATGTTTATCTTGCTACCCCGCCGCTTTACAAAATTGAGAAAAACAAAAATGTCTGGTATGCATACAGTGATGAAGAATTAAACAATATTCTTGTGGAAATCGGGCGCGATCAGAATAATAAGATCCAGCGTTACAAAGGACTTGGTGAGATGGATGCGGAACAGTTATGGGAAACCACCATGGATCCGGAGCACCGGATTTTAAAACAGGTTATGATGGATGACGAAAGTTCATCGGAAATTGACGTAACATTCACGACTCTGATGGGTGATAAAGTAGAGCCGAGACGGGAATTTATAGAAGAAAATGCCAAGTATGTACAGAATCTTGATATTTAGGGAGGAGCAGATCAGTGGACGATAAAATATTTGACCAAATTCAACAGGTTGACCTGAAGAAAACGATGGAAACCTCCTACATCGACTACGCGATGAGCGTTATCGCAAGCCGTGCGCTTCCGGATGTCAGGGATGGATTAAAGCCGGTACAGCGGCGTGTCCTGTATTCCATGATCGAACTGAGTAATACACCGGACAAGCCACATCGTAAATGTGCGCGTATTGTCGGGGATACGATGGGTAAATACCATCCGCACGGGGACAGCTCCATTTACGGGGCACTTGTCAACATGGCACAGCCATGGTCGACCAGATATCCACTTGTCGACGGACATGGTAACTTTGGTTCTGTGGATGGAGACGGTGCTGCCGCCATGCGATACACAGAGGCAAGGCTTTCAAAAATTTCCATGCAGATGATCCGGGACATCAACAAAGATACCGTTGACTTTACCCCGAACTTTGATGAAACAGAAAAAGAACCTACCGTACTTCCGGCGCGCTACCCGAACCTTCTGGTAAACGGAACGACAGGTATTGCGGTCGGTATGGCAACAAATATTCCTCCTCACAATCTGCGTGATGTTATTCATGCCGTTGTGAAATTAATTGACAACGATATTGAGGAGAAAGAGACAGACATTGATGAATTAATCAACATCATCAAGGGACCAGATTTTCCAACCGGAGGTGTGATTTTAGGTACTGCCGGTATCAATGAGGCATACCGGACCGGCCGTGGTAAAATCCGTGTACGCGCTGTGACAGATATTGAACCGATGGATAACGGAAAAAACCGTATTGTTGTCACCGAACTTCCGTATCTGGTCAACAAAGCCAGACTGATTGAAAAAATTGCAGAACTGCACAAAGATAAAAGAATTGATGGAATTACAGATCTTCGGGATGAGTCTGACCGCGAAGGCATGCGCATTGTTATTGAGCTTCGAAGAGATGTAAATCCAAGTGTTGTTTTGAATTTATTATATAAACACACACAGATGCAGGATACATTTGGCGTTATCAACCTTGCGCTTGTGGATAACCAGCCAAAAATTCTGAATTTATATGAATTACTTAACTATTATCTCATTCACCAGAAAGAGGTTATCACAAGACGTACCAGATTTGACCTGAACAAGGCGGAAGAACGTGCGCATATTTTACAGGGATTGATCATTGCATTAGACAACATTGATGAAGTGATTTCCATTATTCGCGGAAGCCGTACAACTGCAGACGCAAAGAATTCCCTGATGGAGCGGTTTGGATTATCCGATGCACAGGCACAGGCAATTGTTGACATGCGTCTGAAGACCCTGACCGGTTTGGAACGTGAGAAACTCGAAAACGAGTATAAAGATCTCATGGCACAGATCACGGAACTTAAGGCGATTCTTGCAGATGAGAAAAAGCTTCTTGCAGTTATCCGCACAGAAATTCTGGAAATTGCAGATAAATATGGCGATGACAGAAGAACCCAGATCGGATACGATGAGTTTGATATTTCCATGGAAGATCTGATTCCGGAAACCAATACGGTCATTACCATGACAAAAGTTGGCTATATCAAGCGCATGGGAACCGATAATTTCAAAAGCCAGCACCGTGGAGGCAAGGGAATTAAGGGAATGGAGACCATTCAGGATGATTATATCGTGGAAATGCTTATGACAACCTCCCACCATTACCTGATGTTCTTTACCAATATGGGACGTGTGTACCGGATTAAGGCATATGAAATTCCGGAAGCCAGCCGGACTTCCCGTGGAACTGCAATTATCAATATCATTCCGTTACAGCCGGATGAAAAGATTACCGCAATGATTCCAATCAAGGATTATGAGAAGGATAAATATCTGTTTATGGCAACCAAAAACGGAATAGTGAAAAAAACTTCCGTGCTGGACTATGAAAACATCCGGAAAACAGGATTGGCAGCGATCAGTCTGCGTGATGATGATGAATTGATCGAAGTAAAAATTACCGGGGATGATGAAGAAATTCTGTTATTTACCCGGTATGGACAGTGTATCCGGTTTAAAGAAGCCGATGTCCGTGCAACCGGTCGTACGACAATGGGAGTCATTGGAATGAACCTTACTGCCGGAGATGAAGTAATTGCCATGCAGATGGCTTCCCAGGGAGAGTCCGTCATGATCGTATCGGAGAACGGTCTTGGAAAATGTACACGGATCAATGAGTTTACAACACAGAACCGTGGTGGAAAAGGTGTAAAATGCTATAAAATCACAGAAAAATCTGGAAATCTGATCGGAGTGAAGTCTGTCGTAAAAGATGATGAACTGATGTTGATTACAACAGAAGGAATCATCATTCGAATTCGCGTAAATGATACGGCATTACTGGGACGTGTAACCTCAGGTGTAAAACTGATTGATCTCAAAAGTGGTGTGACGGTTGCAAGCATTGCAAGAGTCGTAGAAGATAAATCACTGATGCCACCGGAAGAGGAAGCAACAGAAGAAAATGAGATGGAAGGTGATCCATCATGATTCGGACCATACAGACAGAAGAAATCACAAGAAATATAAAAGAAATGTGCATTGAAGCGAATCATTTTCTTGCGGAAGATATGGAACATGCCATGAAAAAGGCTGCAGAAGAAGAAAAATCCGAACTTGGAAAAAAAATTCTTCTGCAGCTGCAGGAAAATCTTAAAATTGCGGGAGAAGAAATGATTCCTATCTGTCAGGATACCGGAATGGCTGTATTTTTTGTAGAAATCGGTCAGGACGTGCATTTTGAAGGGCAATGGCTGGAAGATGCAATCAATGAAGGTGTGCGCCAGGGTTATACGGAAGGGTATCTCCGTAAATCCGTTGTAGCTGACCCGATTCTTCGTGAAAACACGAAAGATAATACACCGGCAATTATCCACTATTCGATTGTTCCCGGAGATAAGGTGACGATTACATTTGCTCCGAAGGGATTTGGAAGTGAAAATATGAGCCGTATTTTCATGTTAAAACCTGCGGATGGAATAGACGGAGTAAAAAATGCGATTCTTACTGCCGTAAAAGATGCAGGACCAAATGCGTGTCCTCCAATGGTCGTTGGTGTCGGAGTTGGCGGAACATTTGAAAAATGTGCAGTTCTGGCCAAAAAAGCACTGACAAGACCGGTAAATGAACATTCCGGGATTCCTTATGTTGCAGATCTGGAAAAAGAAATGCTGGAAAAAATCAATAAGCTTGGCATTGGACCGGGAGGATTAGGTGGAACCACTACCGCCCTTGCTGTTAATATAAATACTTATCCGACACATATTGCAGGGCTTCCTGTGGCGGTTAATATCTGTTGCCATGTAAATCGTCATGCAGTCAGAACGATATAAGGAGGAACAGGTATGGATCAGCATATTACAACACCCATCACAGAAGAAGTGACAAAAAAACTTCATTCCGGGGATTATGTATACATCACAGGGACAATCTATGTAGCAAGGGATGCCGCACATAAGAGGATGATAGAAGCATTGGATCGGGGAGAGCAATTACCGATTGATATCAAAGATGCAACAATATATTATATGGGTCCTTCTCCTGCCCGTGAAGGACGTCCGATTGGATCTGCGGGACCAACTACAGCCACTCGTATGGATAAGTATGCCCCTACCCTGCTTGATCTTGGTGAAAAAGCAATGATTGGCAAGGGAAAGAGATCAAAAGAGGTTATAGACGCTATTATCCGCAATCATGCAGTCTATTTTGCAGCAGTAGGTGGAGCAGGTGCTCTGCTCTCAAAGTGTATCAGAAAATCCGAGATTGTATGTTATGAAGATCTTGGTGCAGAAGCAATCCGAAAGTTATATGTAGAGAATTTTCCGGCCATTGTAGTAATCGATCAGGATGGAAATAATCTATATGAGACGTCAATTAAGAAATTTGCATCAGAAATATAATAAAAATTAAAAAAGAGGTTGACAAAAAGGACTGTTTTTAGTAGAATAAACAATGCGTCACGTAAGGACGTAATTTTATATAGAAAATATCTGGAGAAGTACTCAAGTGGCCGAAGAGGTGCCCCTGCTAAGGGTATAGGTCGGGTGACCGGCGCGAGGGTTCAAATCCCTCCTTCTCCGCTTATTATTTACAATATGAGTTGTTCGAATTTTTTTTGAGAAAGTTGTTGACAAATCGCACGAACTATTATAATATGAATGAGTTGCGAAAATAAAGAATTATAAATTGTTTAAAAAAACATGAAAATTCAAAAAAACAACAAATTTAAAAAAGTTCTTGACAAACAAAACAACACATGATAAAATATCAAAGTTGTCGCGTTTGAGATAACGGATCGGACAAAACCGATTGAAAGAAATTTTCAAAAAATGAAAAAAAGTTCTTGACAAAACAGACTTGATAAGATATAATAAACAAGCTGCCGCCGAGAACGACAACAAAACAAAGAACCTTGATAACTGAACAGTGAAATAACCT
>OLRA01004454.1_pt1 | contig 11089 bp, 13 predicted proteins | sample 1673011 | NCBI WGS metagenome assembly OLRA01 (sample SAMEA3136746, study PRJEB25190) | human gut metagenome | reverse complement strand
ATTCCAGGTCGGCGGCAACGCCGGGGGCGCCATGGGGCCGCTGCTGGCCGCGCTGGTCGTCATCCCCTTCGGGCAGGCCTCGATCGGCTGGTTCGCTTTGGCCGCAATCCTCGCCATCCTCATCCTCTCGAGAATCGGGAGGTGGTATAAACTTCGCCTCACCGTCACCGCAAACCGCCCCGCGGCAGCCGCAGCGGCCCCGGCACACCACCTGGGGAAACGCAAAATCCGCCTCGCACTGGGCATCCTGGGCGTACTGGTATTCTCGAAATACTTTTACATCGCCAGCATGACCAACTACTTCACATTCTTCCTGATGGATAAATTCGAAATCTCGGTGCAGGGGGCGCAGTACTGCCTCTTCACATTCCTCGGGGCATCGGCTGTCGGCACGGTCGCCGGCGGGCCGCTGGGCGACCGTTTCGGGCGTAAATACGTGATCTGGGGCTCCATCCTCGGGGCTGCGCCCTTCACCCTGCTGCTGCCCTATGCGAACCTGACCTGCACGATCGTGCTCGCCGTCATCATCGGACTCGTCATCTCCTCGGCATTCTCCGCCATCCTGGTCTACGCCACCGACCTGATGCCCGGCAAGGTCGGGATGGTCGCCGGGATCTTTTTCGGGCTGATGTTCGGCCTCGGCGGCCTCGGCTCGGCCTTCTTCGGCTGGCTGGCCGACAAGACCAGCATCGAATTCATCTTTCGGATCAGCACCCTGCTGCCCCTGTTGGGGATAATCACGGGTTTCCTGCCGAATATCGAAGGCAAAACGACAAACACATAACCGATGAAAGCATGCCAAATGTAATCGTACTACGCCCCCGGGCTGTTGCACGATAGCTTCGAGAGAAGAAGCCCCGGAAGATTCCAACCTTTACTTTAACCGATAACACCATGCAGTACATTTGTAAATACCAGTCGCCCCTCGGCGGGATAACGGTCTCCGCCGACGGCAACAGCCTGACCGGGCTTTGGTTCGACGGGCAAAAATACTTTGCCGCCACACTGCCGGCAGCACACGAAGAGAAGCAGCTCCCCGTATTCGCCCAGACACAGCGGTGGCTGGACTGCTACTTCAGCGGGAAAAACCCGGGATTTACACCCCCGCTGGGCCCCGAAGGGTCGCCCTTCCGGCAGGCCGTATGGGAAATATTACTACAAATACCGTACGGGGAAACAATCACCTATAAGGATATTGCGGAAGAAATCGCACGGCAGCAGGGAAAGCAAACCATGTCGGCGCAGGCCATAGGCGGTGCCGTAGGGCACAATCCGATCAGCATTATCATCCCCTGCCACCGGGTCGTGGGCAGCGACGGCAGCCTGACGGGATATGCCGGCGGCATTCCTAAAAAAGTCGGGCTCCTCACCCTCGAACAGGCGAACATGTCCGGACTGTTCATCCCGGAAAAGTAATTCCCCCTGCGGAAGCAAAAGATCCGCCGACGGGTATAAAAGAAAAATCCTTACGACTTGCCGAAACTTGTCGTAAGGATTCTATTTTTGTTTTGGAGCGGGAAACCGGAAACCGATCCTGCAGTTTCTTTCCGTTATGTATCAGAATGTTATGGCGACCTTTCGGTTTTCAGCTCACCTTTTGCTCCTCGCTGCATTTCTATGTGTCAATACGAAGACAGACAGTCTTTTAGACAAAAACAAATCTTTTATTCTATCTATTTTGGCGGAGCATTTTATCATATTCGTCGAAATCCATCAGGTCGAACGATTCCACCCGCTCCCCCGCTTCCCGCCGGGCGGCTATGATCTCCAACAGTTGCCGGAATTGCCGGAACCGCCTTATCGCGTCGACCCCCGACGGGGTTTCCCGGCCTCCCGCCCACATATCATGCCTTACGGCATAGGCGTATGCGAACACTTTGAGCGAAAGATGATCGTGGCGCGGCGTTTCCCGCAGGCGGAATATCATGTCCGTATCGTCCGGGGTCGTCAGGTAATGATACCACCCCGGCGGCGCGGACTGCCATTTGCGCACGAAGATCATCGGAAGGTGTTCCGCCCGGATCACGAAATTATTGCGCCGCAGGTAGGCGACGCTCTGCCGAATCTCCTGATAGGGATCGTAGTAAGGGCCTCCGTATATTCGGTACTGCTTCCGGTCGGCCGGATAATGCAGGCTCGCATAGCCGGGATGGAGAAGTTCGTACTGCACGGGCAGCGGCACGGCCATATCCGTCAGCAGTTCGCGCATCAGTCCGACCATTTGTGCCCCGGCATGGTGTTCTTGAAAAACGAGCAGGTCGCAACGCTCGATAAACAGCCGGAACAGCTCCGGAGGCGAAAAACGCTCCGCGCACCGTTCCATCACCTCCCGACGATCCGCCGCGTCGATAATCGGGTTGCATTCGGCGGCTTTGCCGTGCGAAATGTTTTGCAGATATTCCCGCCATTGCCGGGCCGTCAGCACGACGGCGACCTCCAGCCCGGAGTGCTTCGCTCGTTGTTCCAAAAGACAGGCCGCAACCGACCGCTCGGCTTTGCCCGTCAGAGCGATCAGCACCCGGACGCGCGACATGGATTTCAGATAGTATGCGGCGAGTTGTTCGAAATACTGCGCCGTGCGGAAACCGCAGCCGCAGCCGTACAGGATGCCGAGGGTAAAGGCTGGTTCCATAGTTTGTGGTTGTCGGATTAAAAAGCGGATGCGGGGCCGAAACAATCAAGTGACGCAACTTCACAGATTGAAGAATTCGTTTCGGCCGCCCGCATCCGCATAATAAAAAGGACGGCCGGGCACGGGATTACTTGCGTGTTACTACCAGATTTCAGGGCCATGTCCGCCGTCCTTGTGAAGCCCCCGGCAGACACGGCAATGCCCGCCGACCAAGGGCCGACGGATGCCAAAAACGCCTCTTTTCGATTGATTTGCCGTGACATAATACCGGGGTTGAGATTGTGGGAGTGCGCCCCGGATAGAAATAAAAAAGGGGCGCATTTGCAGCCCCGTTAAGCAGGTCGTGGAAAACCCGAATCAGTAAGCTGTCCTGCGCCCTTGCCTGCCCCGCCCGTAAAGGGCAGGACATAACAAGGACTGACAACTATTATACCTGATTCAAACCCTCTCGAAAGAGGTTTCCACGTTTGCTTAACGGTATAAAGAGTTGTTTACCCTTTATATGTTATGTCCGTCGGCTATGCCGAATCGAGATAATTCCTTGAAGTTTGCATAGTAGTTGCTTGCCAGTTTGTTCCCGGACGGCTTCTGCCGCCCCTATACAACGAAACTGCTTCAAGGAATCGTGAAACAAATATACGAACAATTTCGAATCTAATACCAACGGGCCGTGTGTTTTTGGAAAAATCTTGCTAATTTTGTAGGTATGAAGAACTCCATCGACTTTCTGCCCGAACGCAAACAGCGGGATTTACACGAATTGGCCGCACTGATCCGCGACGAGGTGAAAGATGTCGTTATGATTATCCTATACGGGAGTTATGCGGCGAATACCTATGTCGAACGCGACGAACGGCGCGACTACGGCGTGCGGACAATCTACATGAGCGACTACGATCTGCTGGTCGTTACCAAGCGTCGGCTGGGAGAACGGGAAAGCACGGTAGAGGCCCGCGTTAGGGAGCGGTTTGCAGCCGGGAAGAACGACGAGAACCTGCCCCGACCCCAGATTATCAACGAAAGCATCTCCAAGCTGAACGACGCCCTGACGATGGGACGTTATTTCTACGTCGAGATCGTCGCAAAGGGAATCATGCTCTACGATTCGGGCGAATGTCTGTTAACCACACCAAAAGAATTGGACTATGCGGAGATTAAGGCAATGGCGGAAGAGTATTATACAAGCAAATATATTCGCGCTACATATTTCTTTGATGACGCTATTACTAACATCCACAAAAACAGATTTGTCCAAGCATCTTTTTATCTTCACCAAGCTGCCGAGTATTTTCTAAAAGCTATCCCGTTGGTTTATATTCTTTACGGGTATAAAGAACATGATCTTGAATTTCTGATCGGGAAATGTAAACCCTATACGCTGGAATTGGCAAAAGTATTCCCCTGCGACACGGATGAAGAAAAACGCCTGTTCGACCTGCTGCGCCGCGCCTATCTGGAAGCCCGCTACAATGACAAATTCGTTGTAACAAAAGCCGACATCGACGCCCTCGTCCCCAAGATCGAACTACTCCGCGACATTGTGGAAAAGGTCTGCGAAGAACAGATTGTAGAATATAAACGTTTGAGTGGGAGATAATCTCCACTCTGTTATTGTTATTAATTCTGCAATGGCGTTGTTTCTCCATTAATTTGCAAAATGAAAACTACTATATTTGAAACAATTGACACGACAAATTCTACATATTGAGGCTCTAATCTTTTGAAAGATGCCTCTTTGCCATGGCCAGATCCATACCCATTACGCAATTCTGAAACTCCTTGAATAACACTATTTAAACCGCTCAAAATTTGGCGTATTGAGCGGTCTGCTTGTTCTTTATTACTGGCCGAAGATGATTCTAATATTCCTACTGAATTGATAGTTTCCTTAAAAAGTTTTGAAAGGGTCATATCGTCTGTATATGAGATTTTTTTCTCCGATAAAATACTTTTACATACGATTTCCAATAATTCTTTTGCGCTGCCTAAAGCCAAATCAGTATTTGTTTTGACCATAGATTTCATCAAATTTACTTTTGACAGGACATATTCAGAATCTAAATATTGCTGTATTGATTTTTCTTGAATATCAATGCCTGTTTCTATTTTTCTCACACCATATATAGGCATTGAGGAAATATTATATCGAATATATAATTCATATCCATCACCTCGTAAATATCTACTATATATAGCTTTGAGCTTATCTAAATCTTCCTGTTTGTGCATTACAGCCGGATTTAGTGTTTCACATATAAAACGAATAAATAATTCATCGTTACAGTGTAACAAATTAAAACGGCTGTCGTTAAACATCCAAGTAATAGTTTCGTAGTCGCCAAATCGAGAATGACAACTAATATCTCCAAATGCGGTTTTGTATCGTTTGTCTTGAGATGGCAATTGTTCTAAATCAAATATTCTATTTAGAAATTCGGCGTCATTCAACTTTCCGCAAATAGATATTTTAGAAGTTTCTATTTCATCTGCGATTAACTGTCGCGTGATAGACGTTATATTATTTGACATATTTCAGATTTTTTTCCAAAAATAGCATTTTATAAAGTATACAAGAAATTATATGTATTAAATCAAAGATGCCTTCCCCGTTTTCTCGGCGAGTAAGTTCTAACACGCGGCCTCGGTTTCTGTTGCTGTTCCGGTTTGACCTGCGGCTTTGTGTCGGGCTTCATCTCTTGCGGCTGTTGCACGGATAATACGCTCTCGGTCAGCATATCTTTCTGTCCGGGCTTTGATTCCACCCCGAACCGGGATCGGCAAACAGTTCCGCCCTATTTGCGGTATCCACCCCATCGCTCTTTAGCAGGCAGGCTTTTTTTACAACTTCAACCCAAAAACGAAAAAACCTTACATATCATTGATACATAAGGTTTTTGCTCTTTATTGCCGCCTCTTTTCAAAGGCTCCGGGAGCGGAAAACGAGACTCGAACTCGCGACCCCAACCTTGGCAAGGTTGCGCTCTACCAACTGAGCTATTTCCGCAATTTGCAAATAATCAATCATTTACGAGTGTAGAAATAGCCATTTTTTACCTCAATGGAGACCCAATGGAGAGTATTTTCACCTCCTGCTGGTGAATAAAATCGTGTTATAAGTTTCTAATTGTCATTGCGTTAGGCTATTGACTATCCATAGTCTAATGTGTAGTGCGTTTTCATAATCGCATAATGTGTTAATTGTGAATGAATTGAAGTGATTGTGAGAGACGAACCGACCCCAACCTCGGTTCAGAAAAAACGAGGACAAACTTTGCAAAGGGGACTATAAATATACCCCTTTCGCAAAGTCTGTCCTTGCTCTATTAACAGAAAATCGGCGCAAAATTTTCCCCTCCTGCCGCTTTCCCGTTTTTATCAATTTTCAGTAGCTTTGATTTCTATAAATAAAAAATCCCCGACCGCATGGCCGAGGATATATCTTGTTATATAAACTGTTCCAAATACTTTTCATTGAACCCCGCTAACGGGAATTTGAAATCTTTCTGTGTTCCGTCCGTTGCTGTATATGTAAAGCTAACAGCGTCACTCTTGTTGTGAACGGCAAACAGGTTTACGCTCTCTGCGGAATTTGAAAACTCAATAACGTTAGGCATGATTAGCGTTATATCTCCGTGTATATCTTCTAACGGACAAGACATTGAAACTATCGGCTTCCCTCGTCGTTGGAATGTCATTTTTACAGGTTTCTGCTGGTCGATGTCCAACGCAAAGAAATAGTAAAAGGTAAACGGGATGGTTTCATCTTCTTTTCTCCCGACAAATAGGCAGACCCCGTCATAATCATCATAGGATACGGATTTGGCAATGTAGGATATTTGCAAATCATCCTGTTTCTGCTTGCCTGCTTTTCATTCTGTTTTTGGTGTTTTGTTCATTTTAGCTAAAATTTGTATTGTTAAATAAATCTCTGATTATGATATAAATATAGTGAAAATTTATGAGATAACCATTAAAAATATTATATTTGTATTAGCTAATTGGAATATAACCTTATCACATATCATTATTATGAAAAAGCTATATTTAATTATCATTTTACTTATTGGAACATTGAGCGTATATGGGCAAAATTCCGATTCTGTAAAGGTTATTGCAAGACCCTTAACAGAAATTCAACGCGATAGCTTATTGACAGACATTCAGAGAAATGTATACAATATTGCAGATGCAACTTATGATAAAAGCATGGTTGGTAGATATAAAGTATATAGTACAACGAATATCTATATTTCTCTAAAATTAGATACAGCAACGGGGCGCATAACAATGCTTCAAGTTGGAATAAATAAAGACTCTGACCGAATGGAATGTTCACTTTGTGATGCCGTAAGTTCAGATTCTAGAATTATTGGTCGATATGAGTTGCATCCTACAGGAAATATGTATAACTTTATTCTTATTGATACTATTTTCGGAGGATCATATCAAGTGCAGTGGAGTACCAATACCAAGAACTGCGGCATCTGGCGTATTTGGTAATTTTTGTAGAATATTGGAATAATACCAATATCAGTAAAAAGGACAAACTTGTGCAGAGGGTCTATAAGTTAACCCTTTGACACAAGTCTGTCCTTTGACTATTTTGTTTAGTAAATCAATTCATAAGACCAAGAACCGCCGTCTATTCTTGCAACAGTGCCATCGTCATTTAATGTGTAGACGCCAAGATCATCGCTATCCGATTCTGATCCCCAAACGACATCAACCTTATCAGGTAATTTAGCACTTTGCCTGCCACAGAATCCGAGCAAATCAAGTGGATAAACATCAACAGGAACATAACCCGAAAAATAAAGTAGGTCAATATTAATGGGTGTCGCTGTTTTAGAATAAGAGATTTTGGCCGTCTCTATTTCGGTATCATCTTCATTATAATCCTTTGCAGTATATTCTACAAGGTTTCCGTCTCTCCATGTACATTCGCTCACACGTTTCCGAGATTCATTATAACTATAACGTTGCTCAATACGTTGTAAATAACCGTTTTTATCATATTCAAGTGTGTAATAAATTGCCCCGTCCTTTTCATCATTGTCCTCTGTGACTTCTGTTACATAACCGTATGAATTCAATTTACATGTATAAGTCCTGTCGCTACCTTTTACAGTTAACGAATTTCCATTGTAGGTAAATTCATAAGAATCATTTCTCAAACCGTCCATTTTTTTAACACGATTCTCGGAATCATAGGTTATAGAGGTTGTCCATGATTCGTCCCATTCAGCACGAAAGACGATCTGTTTAACCCATTTTTCGGGAGTAGGCGCTTTCCCGCCATTGTCATCATCATCGGAGCAAGCCGAGAAAGAAACTGCCACAAACATAGCGGCCACAATAAAAAACAGCTTTTTCATAATAGTTTATTTTTGTTAAAGGGTTAGTTTATTCTTGGTGAAAATAGAGATCACATACGTGTTTAGTTACTATTCGTCCATCAGGGCGTTTATAGTCTGCATATATTGTTCCGCAAATACCTCTTGAGGAAACTTGAAAAAGTAAGGCTGAACAACTTACAGACAGAGTTTGATTTCGCCCAGTCCATTCCTTCGGCATAAACTGAAATTTAGCTAAACTGGCATCAACATAGCATCGTTCAAATTTGCCCTCTGTACATTGACAAGAGAATAGTGCGTTTCCGCCCTGTTTCTCGAAATTGAACATTGTCGGTGTTACAAGAAATTCAGGTTCTTTGAATTGCTGTTCATCAGATTCCGCATCCTTGCCACAACCGAATAGCAATAAGCCACACACCAATAGAGATAGTAGTTTCTTCATATAGGTAATAAGTTATAAATTGTTTAATATCTGTTTTATCCGTTCTAACTGCTCTTGTTGGGAAATATCCGTATTTATGACTTCATTTATATCTGCTAAAGTTTTGCAGATATCATAGTCTGCCCAATCTTTACACTGAAAAATCAAAGACGATTGAATAAAATCAGATAAATCATCAATAGGGTTTTGCCGTGCTCTTAACAGTTCAATATCTTTACAGTTGTAAAAATATTTTTCTATTCGCTGAAAGTTCTTGGAATCAGTAATCGCCAACTCAAAGTAATTGTCGTAATTATATTTATAATGACTTATTTGGGGTCCCCCGACTTTTATGATTTTGGATATAATCCACCCATTAAATTCAATATCCCGCTCAAATACATATGTCGAGTCAGCATGGTTGTAACCTAATGTTAGAATACGATTATTAGGTAGCGGAATATTCAGATACTCCATAGAGCTACGATATTTTGTACCGTGTCAACTCCTACTGCGGTGGATTAATACAAAAAAGAAAGTGTGGAGTTGTTCGCTTATCCACATAGAGGTTCTGACAAAACCTTGGTACAAATAAGCAAATCCCCACACTTGGCAGTATATATCGGGAATGATATATAGCTACACAAATGAAGAGTGTCTGCCTTGCTTACTCCCGTACCTTTTGAAACTGTCAGATTTCTATGTGAGAGTAAACGCGAAACACTTTCACGTTACTAATATGTCTGCTACCTGTTCGGTAACGACACAAAGATAGAAAATGTTTCTGAAAGACAGAACACTCTATGAAAATTTGCCGCACTTTTATTGTGCAAAGTTCTCTAAAACAAAGTTCCCATGCAATAGTTCGCCTTATGGATTCAAAACTTTGTTCTTTATAAATTGGAGTAGAAGATTTTGTTGTTACGCCTGCATAAACTCTATAATTGTGGGTTGCAGGTCGTTTGATTCTGCATTTATCGACCTTATGCCAACATAAAAACAGAAATTAGAGGTTGCAAAATCTTCTCGAAATTGCAAAACCCCTAATCTCTGTAATTTACAAAATTGCTATGTCGATATGCAGGCCGAGTTTCATTCACCTGCAATCTTTTGTATCACGTCGTCCATGCAGATTGCTTGTCCGCTCGCTAACCTGCCCCACCAACAGCAACCGTATTCCTCAATGATAACCTCTCCCGCACGTTTCAGTCGTTCGGCCAGCCAGCTGTCAATCAACCACCATTCCATGACATCACCCAAGAACGGATAGATATATTCTTCTGGTAACAAGTGCTTGTTAAGCATTTCGTCCACGACTGCGGTTTGATTCGTCAGTACGCAGTTCTCTACCAATCGTTGTGCTGTCATAGGATTCCTTGTTGTGCGGCTATGTTACGGAGCCATTGATTAGCGAATGTGGTGTGTTCTGCTTGCAAGCGAGGATTCAACGCTATTCCATCTTCCGACCATCTGACGCTGTTCTGCTCGATGCCGCAGTAGTCATTACGATAGTAATACGGAATGAATTGCTGTGTTTCTTTGTGCAGGGCAAAGAGCATTTCAGGGTCACGCATGGCATCTCCGTTCTGCTGTCCGTAATGAGCCAGCGAAATGTGGTTGTACTTGTCTGTCTTCTCGATAATCTCGATATGAACAGGCATATACACTCCGTCTGTGTTGTCAATCTTTGTGGTTTGTAGGGCCAGCAATTTTTGCAGGATTTCTGACGCCTTTCTGTCCAATGTTTTCATGGCTTTTTTATTGATTTCACATTAGATAAGGGGGAGGGGCTTTGATCTGTTACTCTGTTCGTGGGCAGTATATATGCAATTTTTATAATCTTGGGCTTATTGAGTGAGTGCCTACGGCACGCCATATAAAGATGAATAACACAATCAATAAGGTCTATATAAATCGAATATCCGCAAAATATATCATTCTCTTATTAAATGGGAAAAGCCCTGCATGCGTAAGCATGAGGGCTGTATATGAATGATTTATTTGCTGACTATCTAAAACTCAAAACCATTAAAATCTTCCTTATCGAGTTTGTTTTGCTCTGCCTGTTCTATAACGGCATTATATGGTTCCTGCATATCAAGCACCTTTATAAAGTAAGGCAACGATACCTTTTCTGGTAAGTTCCTGCATCGTTTATTGAGTTGATAGGTAATTGTTATCGGTTCCGATGCAGGCAAATTTATCGAATTGTATTTTGTAAGCAGTACGGACATAGCCCGTTTATCCCACTTGGGAACGGCAACACCTTTCATCTTGCAGAACTCGCATATCTCCTTATAAATCCCTGCATCAGTCTTTCTAACTGCTGAATTGATAAAACATCCTGCTGTCAGTTCATAGCTCTTTGCAATTCGCTTTATAAGCCCTAATTGCTGACATTCATTCAATAATGCAGTAGTGGTATTGCGGGATAATCCGATACTCTTTGCAATTTGGGATATACTTCATTGAATGGTATCCGTATTATTAAGGCAGATTGCCTTTAATAAGAGCAGAAACCCTGCAATCTTGGCGGGATAGTTCCTCTTAAAGTAACTGTTATCGAGGAAGAAATAGTTGCTCTTTTCTGGCTTTATATAGTAGGAATTTCGCTTTATAAATCCTCAGTCTGCATCTTCTTTAATGGTAGTCTGCACGGTCAGATAACCTGCATCCTTTAAG
>OLRA01004453.1_pt1 | contig 11093 bp, 9 predicted proteins | sample 1673011 | NCBI WGS metagenome assembly OLRA01 (sample SAMEA3136746, study PRJEB25190) | human gut metagenome | reverse complement strand
GCGCGAATCCCTTTAATTCCGTGTTCGGATCCAACGTGAGCTGATTGTTCGGGGATGGGGTTTCCTCCCCGCGTGGGAAGGTGATTCCCCACCAGAGGGTTCCTGCCACCACGGTCACGATGAAACCTATGAAGAGTTCCATGAAGGCGGAGCCTCCTGTCGCGGAAGATCCGACTCCGGCAAAAGGCCGCAGCGCATAATCCGCGCCCAATGAGGCAATGACCGCGAACACCAGTCCGGCCACCGCGGTCAACACGCGTTCCTTCATGGTTTTGCAGAACATCACGCGGACTATGACAGCGATGACGGTGACGATCAGCGCCAGTATTCCTATGCCGTTCAACTCCTGGAAAAACGGGTCAAGATGTCCCATGGCTTATATCTCCTCTCTTCAGTCGTGTATCGGTTGGCGGTATTCCAAAATCCGACGGTAGTCCTCCAAAAGGAACACCGTGACATCCATCTCGCAGGACATCTGATAGATCTCGCCATCATATTCCCGTTCGGCCTGCACATAGTCCGCCGGGTCGATCAGAAACATGGCGGTTTCACGGCGCACACGCCATTCGGCATGGCTTTTCCCGTATTCCGCATGCGAATCATCGGCGTGCAGCCAGTGGAACAATTCATGGGTGAGAGAGCATCGTTTCTGCACGTCGGTCATGTGCTCGTCGATGATTATGGTCTGGACAGCCTCACAGTAGAGGCCTGAAGTGTCATCATCAAGCGTAGCTTCGATGACGTGGACTGGCTGGGTTTCCACGGCATCGAGCATCTGTTCATAGGTCATGCCACGGTTGATGGGCATGTGGCGGTCGAATGGTGCGGCCGTCAACACGGTTGAATATCCTCCTATCGAATCGGTTCGAGAAGAGGATACTCTGACAGAACAGGGGCAAGCAGTCGTCACTAGCGGCCGTCACCGCCTTCCATTTCCGCGAGCTTATGCGGATCCTTGTTCGCCGCCAAGGACACGTCACCCCTACGTAGTTTCTCCAAAACGATACGCTTACGCTCCTCATCGGTGAGGGAGTCCGGCCCAGGGGCATCCTCACCTGCGTTCCCGGATTCGATTTCGGTTGACGGGCAATGTTTCCGTATTGGCCGTCTTTCTTCGTCGTTGACGAGTGGCGGGGATGACGATCCGTCGAGGATTTGAACGATATCATCACCATCCATGACCGCGACGAACTGATACGAGGAGATCGAGTCGGCTCCCGTGGCTTCGGGGTGCGAATGGTCGGCTTTGAAATCGACATATGAAGTCAGCTGGCCGAATGTCATCCTCCAAAGCTCGCACATGCGTTCGAGGTCGGCTATACGCCATTCCTGCTCGTCGTTTACCCGTTCTCGGACGTATTTTTCGCTGCGTTTGATTCCACGCGCCAACGCACGGTTGGATAAACGACGTATGCCCATCTGGGATTTGACGCCGATGTTGATTCGTCGAGCGAATTCGCTGACCTCGATTTTCGTTGCCATGTCTCTATTCTACAGCTTTTGCGTCTATTTAATGCGTCACACCGACACGCCGATACTATTTGCGCCTACATGGACGCACCTGTATAACCTTAATTGCGCCCACATAGACGCAACGGATACATAGGAGACCTTTTCAGAAAATGACAAACCGCAAGGAAACACCATCAAAAACCGGAAAAGCGATCCGCGACCGGATAAACGCGATTATCGGAATCAACCGACATTCGAACTACGACGTCGCCCGCATCATCGACAAATCCGAACGCTACGTGCGTGTCCACCGCAAGGGCGATCTCGAATGGAGCCTGGGGGATGTTGAACGATACGGGGCGGCCACCGGCTACACGCCAGGCGAAATCATGGCGGACGCGTTCACGATAAAGCCGGCCATGAACGAGCGGTAGCACTGGTCCATCGCTAAGGAACTTATATGAGGCAATATGCTCTAATACATCGGGCCATCCTAGACGATCCGAGCTGGCGATGCCTGACACGTTCGCAGCAGAACCTGTATCTTCTGCTGCTGCTGAAACTTTCGACCAATCTCTGCGGCGTCGTTGACTGGCGTCCTAAAAAGCTTGCCGTCAACGCTTCGGATATGACTGTCGAGACGATAGAAGCCGATGCCGTCGTCTTGGAGAAGAAACTCTATATCGTACGAGACGAGGACACCGATGAAGTGCTGATACGTTCCTTCTTGCGAAACGACGCGCCTCTCAAAAGCAGCAAGACAGCCATCGCTGTTCGCTCTAGCTACACGGATACAGCTTCGTCGAAACTGCGTGGAGTCATCGTTTTCGAATTGCAGCGGCTGTACAAGGAGCAGCGTGACTGGCAGGGATGGGATCAGGTTAGGGACCTGCTTGACCTGCCATCAATCGACCCCCGGAGAATTGTGTCAGGAGGTGAAGAAGCGGTATCCGACGCTCTCAAACGGTATCAGGAAAGCTCTTTCTCTCCCCTACGGGATACCTCATTCGATACCCCATCAGATGGGGCATCTCAAGGGGTATCGGATACCCAATCCGATTCATATTCTCCCCTTATACCTAATACCTTATACCTAATACCTAATTCCTCTATCCGTGCAAAAAACGAAAAATCGGCGGACAAGTCCGCCTCAGAGCCTGAAAACGAGAACGCTTCTTTCGAAGCTTCTCAGAGTTCCAGCAGGGTCGAGGAAACCTCTCCGGTTCAGAAGAAACCTTCCGCGGTTTCTTCGAAGAAGAGAAAAGTTCCGAAAAAAGAGAAGAAGCCCACGGCCCGTCAGACCGTGTTGGCCCCGGACTGGAAGCCCTCGCCCGAACTGCGCATCGCCACGGCCAAGGCGGGAGTCAACCTGATCCGCGAAGTCACCCTGTTCGTCGCCTACTACACGCAGGAGAAACCCGAACACCGCAGCGCCAACTGGGATGCCACATACAGGCGTTGGCTCGAACGGGACATCCAAAACCTGAAAATGGGGCGCGACCCCAACAACATCGCGCTACACCCGGAGAACCTGCCGGCGAACGGCAGGCTGCCGAAGAGCATGCTGAACGACATGCACAACGAGGAACTACAGGCGCGGGCCGCCGCCTGGGACGAAGCCCATCCGCGAGAGGAGGAATTCGATGAACTTTAACGAAGCTCTGCAGGTGCTGCGCCGCATCAACGTGCATCACGGGAACGCGCCAATCAGCGACGCGCAGGCCCAATGCTTCTACGAGGAGCTGTCCAGATCGGTGTCGTTCGACGAGGCCAACGCCGCGGTACGGGAATTCTACGCATTGCATCCTCACGGCGAATGGATGACGGTGGGGGATATCAACCTCGCCGTGAGAAGGAAACGACGGCAGTCGATGCCATCGGAGGCGACCATCACCCGGCTGATGGAGGAGAACCAGATTTCCGACCCCGACGAGATGTGGCAGTTCCGACGCTCTCTGCTCAAATCATTGGGCCGTGGCCGTCCCGCCACGCAGGCGGTGCAGCGTGCGTTGGAATTGTCCCGTCACCCGATGCTGGGCGGCCCGAGGGACGGGGCGACGAAAAGCCTGCCGCAGACACGGCCGGGGGGAAACCCCGATCCACGCGATCCGGCCCCGGTCACGACCGTCGTCCAAAGCATCATCGGCGGACTCTCGGCTCGGCCGCATCGGGCGGAATAGCCCCCCGGACATCGCAAGAACATCGAATCAAAAAAACGCCATCAGAAAAAACCGATTGGAGAAAAAACAAATGGCAGACATCACCACACAAACAATCCGAGACACCTTCTTGGACAACCTTCCCGAAAACGTGACGCGCGAGGAGGGGGAGGCGTTCTGGAACGCATGGCTGGACAGGCAGCGCGAAGGGCATGAACCGGACATGCCGACACCTCCGGTCGGATTCCAGTACGCACCGGGCGAAGTGGACGAATTCGACTACGGCGAACCGGACTTGGAAGACGAGCAGCTGACTGAGGACCAGAAGCGAGACATGCTGGGACTGGTGCATGATTATGCGATGAACACGTCGGAACTGGCACGCACCATGCTGGACTGCCAGCATTTCGACGACCCGCAGGTCCGGGAGCTCGTACGTCAGACGTTCAAGGATCTCGAATGCGCCGGAAGCCACGTGTCTGACGCTTTGAAGCTGATGGGTTGGACCGCGGACGATGCGACGGTCGGCTGACTTCGCTTCCGTTGCCGTCGATGCCGGGCCATGCGGCAACGGAAGAAAATCGGTTATTTTCAATAAAAAACCGGTTAATTACAAACCCTGAGGTTACAGTGGGAACTGTTTGAGAAAACTCAGGCAAGGAGAACCCTCGAAATGACCAAACGTAACAGCAGCGGTCTGCGCAATGCGGGCACCATCGCCACCGTCGCGGCATTGACCCTCGGCATGGCGGGGCCCGGCGTCATGACGGCCACCGCCGACGAAAACACCGCGAACGGCAACACCGGCACCAGCGCCGCCCAAGCCACGCAGGAAGTCAAATACACGACCACCGTGGCAGGCACGCCAGTCAACTTCACGAAGGACAGCAAAGGCGATTACACGGCAACCGTCCCCAAGGTCACAGGCAAGTTCCAAAACCAGGTGATCGTGTCCGGCACAGACAAGTCCCAGATCACTCTGACCACCAGCCAGAAACCTACGGACGGGAAAATCAGCGGCCCCGTCGTCTACACCAGCGCCGCCGATTCCGCGCCCAAGTTCACGTTGACCGTCACGGATTATGAAATCGTCGAAGACCAAACGGCCCAATGGAACGCCGCCGTTGAAGGCGAGACATACCCTCTCGACGTGAACGGTGACACCGCATCCGCGGTCCTGCCCGAAGTCGCCTCCTATCCGGGCGACATCACCGTCACCGACGGGACAACCACCATCACGCTGACACCCAAGTACCAGAACGTCACCGTGGAATCCGGCGACAAGCTGGGCCAGCTGAACGTATCCGGCACCGCCGTCTACAAGCAGGCCGCCGACGCGACGAAGCCCACTCCGGCATTCGACGTGACACTGCCGTTCGCCTACACCTCGGGCACCCCGGTGACCGTGGACGGCACCGAAACGGAACTCACCAAGGTTGACGGCGGAAAATACCATGCGGATTACGCCGGTCCGACACTGGACGAATCCAACAAACCCAGCACGGACACGGTGACCCTCACCGGCATCAAGACCACACTGCCCATCCAATGGGGCAAAGACGTGCAGGTTGTCGATAAGGGAACCGGCGACACCGCCAGCAAGTTCGTACGCCTCACCGGAACAGCTTCCGGCGAAGTCACCATCCAGGATGACGCCAGCAAGAAAAGCGTCACCGTGCCGGTGGAAGTGGATGTCACCGCGGATCGAGCCCAGGACAAGAGCTTCACCGGCCTAACCGTGACCCGCACCAACGCTAAAGGCGAAACCACCGTATACGACGGGGCCAAAGACTTCAATGCGAAATTCAACCCCAGCACCCATGAATACACGCTGACCCTACCGGCCGATGCGGTCGGCGACAGCTACACGCTGGGCCTCACCCACGGTGTCGACGCCCAGGCATCCAAACCGACGCTCGCGCTCGGAGAGGGAGCCTCCCGCGTACTCAAGGTGAACGTGAACGGAGCCGACTACACGGTGAACGTGAAATTCCAGCCGGCCGACCTGAAAGCAGATTCCCCTGCGAAACTCACCGGACTGTACGTGAACAAGACCGGCGAGAACACGAAGGGCCAGCTCATCGACAACTGGGATCCGAACCGGCTCGACTACGTGCTCGCACTGGGGGAGAAGGATCCAAGCCCATACGTGCTACCCGAAGCCCCCGACGGAGTCACCATCAAAGGCGGCAACATCACGCAGAACGCGCAATCCACCCGCCAGGAATGGATCGTCACCGACACCGCAACCGGCGTAAGCCGCACCTACAGCCTGACAGTGACCAGGCCGGTGAAAACCGCCGTCACCGAATTCAAGCCGGCAGACCCAGCGAAGCAGGATTCCACGGTGGACCCGGAAAGCCAGCAGGACACCAATCTTGCATCGCACGGCTACACCGGCAAGGACGGCAAATACGTCGTATCAGACAAGGGTTCCTACGAGATTCCCGAGGGTGGAACATTCGCCTATGAGCCGAAGAACGGGCAATCCGCGACCGTCACCGTCGCACATGAGGGCATGACCTACACGTACACGGTCAACGTGCTCGCGCCGGACGGTTCGACCTTCGCGCAACACACGTACACCGTCACCTACATCACGGCGGCCACGCACAAGGCGCAGCTCACAGGCATCCTCGTGGACGGTACGGCCGTCAAGGGCTTCGACCCGGCCAGACACGAGTACAACGCATCCGTGAACGATCCGGACGAATGGATGGTCTCCCCGCAGTACGACAAGGCAAGCGGCATGACCGTCAGCACCGAAAAGAAAGGCGCCGACGCCACCATCACCGTCACATCCGGTGACGGACTGGTCAAGACCACCTACAAGGTGCATGTCACCCGCAAACCATTCGGCGGCAACGGGAACAATGCGCTCGGACTCGCCTCCACGGGCGTCGGCGGCGGAACCGTAGCGTTCCTGTCGATGGCGTTGATGGCTATGGGAGCGGTTCTCGGACTCGTTGCACGTCGGCGCCAGCGCGGACGCAGCTTCTAATAGCAACGGCTTGCGACCTGATGCGGTCGCAAGCCTTCCATTTTTTTTTCTGACTCGGCGTGAAATGTCGGGCAAAAAACAAGAAAAGGAAAGAACATGATGAAACAAAAACGGATTGTCGCCGTAGCGCTTGGCCTGGCCCTGTCCGTAAGCCCCATGATCGTGTTGCCCACCGCTTTCGCGGATCAGGTATCGGGGAACCCGTCCTCGTCGATTTCGGCCCGTTCGACGGCTCCGAATCCGCTCGACAAGTTCAACACCGAAGAGAAGGCGTTCCTCAACAATCACAAGGACAAGATCGCATCCGCCCTGGGCATCGACGGGTTCGACCCATCCACCACCGACTATTACGGCGTCAAGGAATCGGCACTCGACACGGTCGCAGGCAAGATCCCCACCTCGAACACGGGACTGCTGAAGCCGATGGGCGCGCCGCTCGAGATCGACACGAACGCCACCGGCTGGCTCGTTGACGGAAAGATCGCGAAGGACAAGCCGTCCTCCGGCGACATGGCATACCGGGTCACGATCAAGGGCAAGAGCGGCGGCACCGTCGCATACACGCTGCACACCGCCTCACAGGATGCGAGCAGCAAAGCCGATCCGGGCGAGCTGAAGGGCGTGACCGCCACCGCCAATGGCACCGCCGTCACGGACTTCAATCCGGTGAAGGACGGCACATACACCGTGCCCGACGACGCGGAGGTGAAGATCGGCGACGTGCCCGACGGATGGAAGCTCGACCATAAGGCGGATTCGAAGACCGGCACGCTCACCTTCACCTGCACGAAGGATGATGTGACCGTCACCTGGACGTTCAAGTACGATGACGGAACCACCACGCCGAGCACCGGGGACAAGGCCGATCCAAGCGAACTGGCGGGGGTGACCGCCACGGCCGACGGGAAACCGGTCGACGGGTTCGCCCCGACGAAGACCGGCACATGGACCGTTCCCGACGGCGCGGAGGTGAAACTCTCCGGCCTGCCCGACGGTTGGGCGAGCTATAAGAATCTTGACGCGAAACCCGGCACCCTGTCCTACGACATCAAGAAGGGCGACGTCACCGTCGTCACGTGGACGTTCACATACGATTCCACGACCGATCCGGACAAGCCCGCCACGGGCGTGGACGCATTGAAGGGCGTGACCGCGACCGTCGACGGGAAACCGCTCCCGAGCTTCGACCCGACGAAATCCGGCACCTACAGGGTCGCCACGGGCGCCGAGGTGAAGATCTCGAACGTCCCGTCCGATTGGAAGCTTGACAAGACAGCATCCGATTCGAAGCTGGTGTTCGCCGCTTCCAAGGACGGCACGACCGTCACTTGGACGTTCGAATACCAAGGCAAGGATGATGGCGGAGCCACCACCAACCCTGGTGACAATGCCGGAAACAAAAGCCAGAACAACAATGACGGCACGACTTCCAAGCCGACGGTGAACGGCGCGAACCCGCTCGCCTCCACCGGCGTGGGAATCGGCTGGGTTGGCTGGCTCATCGGCATCCTCGCTATCATCGGCGGAGCATTGGGAATCACGGTCGCTGCCCGCAAGCCGAAGGGCAAGGCCACAGACGAGACCCCGGCCCCGGAAGCCGATGACAGCGAAGCGTCATCCGATCAGCCGCGAAACGCCTGACCCCATCGAAGGTTTGGAGGGAGATGCAAATATCCCGCCAAACCCCACGTTGAATCTTGATGCCATGCGGGACCCTCCTGCAAACCGGCTCCTATAGCATGACATCAACAAGGGATGCCGAAAGGCATCCCTATTTTTTTTATTCAAAAACTTTGGTAAATACCGAGAAAATGTTGGAATCAACCGATTTTGCATGTACGTTGAAGGAAACGAAGACGACCATTCCCATCAGCCGTACGCCGAAGCCGATAAGCGGGTTCGGTCTGAAGCCGGGCAGATACAGGCCGTCCGCGGTGAAAGTCGCCGGATTTGACCCGTTGGATGCCAACCATGCCGCATCTACCGGTGTGGGGTCGTTTCCCGTCCTCGACAGGACGTGCAAACAAGGAAAGGAAAACACTGGAATGAGAGACAACCAAACGACACGGCGCATGCCAATGATCGTGACGGCAATGGCCTGCGCGACCGCGAGCATGCTGGCCGGCCTGGCACTGGGCCCATCCGCAATGGCAGCCGACACGACCATCACACTGCAAGGTGCAGACGGAGCAAGCCTGGCCGGCCACACGTTCAACGTGTACCGGATCGGCACGTACACGGACCAGATCCTGAACGGCACGCGGATCAGCAGCCTCGGCGTGCGCGGCGACACGGCATCCAACGCGTGGGCGGCCGACGCGATCAGTATCGCCAACGCGTACAATCCGGACACGGGCGACGACATCGCCAAGGTGTACGGCTACGATGACGCGGGCAACATCGCCAACATCAAGATGGACTCCCAGACCAGGCAATTGCGCAACATCAGCAAGGCCCTGTCCCAGTCCTCGAAGAAGCCGGCCGCCATCCAGGGCGGCGCGAACCTGACGACCACCCAGTCCACGCTGACGATCAACGTGCCCGCCGAAGGCCTCTACTACATCACCGATTCGGCGGGCAACCCGATCATGATCGGCACGAAATCCGGCAACGCGAACATCATGAAGAACGACGCGAAGGACCCGCAGTGGCGGACCCTCGGCACTGCGGTCGTCAAGGCGAAAAGCATGAGGGTCGACAAGAAGGTCCAGGTGCAGCGCAACGGCACCACGGTAGGCAAGGACGGCACCACCAACGATCCGGTCGGCGTGACCGTCGGCGACACCGTCACCAACACGGTCGAGGTGACCGTGCCGAACAAGCAGGCCGCATCCGCCGTCAAGTTCAAGCTCATCGACCAGCCGAAGGGCCAGACGTACGTGAAGGGCTCGCTGAGCGTCCGGTTGAAGAACGCGCCGCAGACCGACATCACGGCCGACGCGGTCGTCTACGACGGGACCACGCAGAACAACGCGAAAAGCATCCCCGGCGACCCGACCCTGAAGACCGCGGACAACAAGCCCGCCGACCCGGATCTCGCCATCCCCGCAGGCGGCTGGGGCATCGACGGCAGGAACCTTCTCGACAAATACTCCAACAGGACGATCGTCATCACCTACAGGATGACCGTCGACAAGGCCAGCGCCCCCGATCCGGCGAACAACACCATCCACACGTACGGCACATTCACCGACGGCATCCACTTCACGACCATCACCGACCAGGACAAGGCCGACATCAAGGCCTACGACTTCACCCTGCGGAAGGTGGACGCGGGCAACGTGAACACGCTGCTCGACGGCGCCCAGTTCCAGATCCAGCGCAACGGCAAATGGATGAAGCTCGACTATACAACCGGCAAATGGTCGGACGCGGCCAACCAGGGTTCCGCCAGCGTGTTCATCACCGGCGACTCGAACCATGACGGGACGGTCGACAACAGGGACGACGCGAGCCAGAGGGGCCTCATCCGGTTCAAGGGCCTCGGCTACGGCACGTACACGGTCACCGAAACCCGGGAGCCGGCCGGCTACGCCAGCTACGCGAAACCGACGTTCACCGTCACCATCGATGACGCGGGCACCAGCATCCAGTACAGGGGCACCGGCACCGTGCCGAACCTGACCAGCAGGCTGGACAACAACACCGTCCAGGTCAAGAACGTCGCGAACCTGACCCAACTGCCGCAGACCGGCGGCGTGCTCGCGTTCGCGTTCTGGCTGGCCTGCGCCATGCCCCTGTTCGCGATCGGCGGCACCATGGCCGTGCGCGGCGCGCGCAACCGCCGCGACGCGCTGATGCTCACGCACGACGGAGACACCCCGGCCGTCTGACATACGGGGGCGCGGAACAATCCGGATCATGCCGTGTCCCGCGCCCCTCCCCTCTCGTTTTCATTCATGGTTCTTTTGGCTCGCCGCAAGGGGTTCGTGCGGGTCCTGGTCCATCCGTCACGGACAGTCAAGGGGCGGGGAAGGAAAAAACACACATGCACGCATGGTTGAAACGGGCGGTCGCGGGACTGTTGTCCGCGGTCACCCTCCTGGGCGGCGGGCTCCTGACGGCGGGCACCGCGAACGCGGACGAGATCCGCATGCCCGACATCGGCAAGACCATCACGAGCCTGACGACATCGGCCGCCACGACGTATCCAAGGGAGCTCGTCAACGGCGACTTCGAATACTCGGGGACCGGGGCGGGCCTGTCCGACTCCCCGTTTAACTACGTGAGCCTGAGCCAGAAATCGCAGCCAGTGGATCAGCAACGGACAGGGAGGCGACCTCGCCAAATGGTCCGACATCCCCGGCGGACTGGACACGACCAGATTCGGCTGGTCCAGCACCCAGACACAGGGCGCCATGTCCGAACAGCGCGCGAACGCCGTCGAACTCCAGAAGGCCACCGGCGAAACCACCCAGATGGGCGAACTGTGCGCAAGCCAGAAAGGCACCGCGATCTACCAGGACATCGCCACCACGCCC
>OLRA01004449.1_pt1 | contig 11106 bp, 9 predicted proteins | sample 1673011 | NCBI WGS metagenome assembly OLRA01 (sample SAMEA3136746, study PRJEB25190) | human gut metagenome | reverse complement strand
GCGTGTAGAATCCAGCCGTAACTTTGCAAATAAGATCTGGAATGCTTCCCGTTTCGTTCTTATGAATCTGGAAGGAAAGGATGTAACGGAGCCGGAGATTGGTTCTCTTTGCGCTGAGGACAAATGGATCCTTTCCAGACTGAACAATGTGATCAAAGAAGTAACCGACAATATGGAAAAATATGAGCTGGGTATTGCGGTTCAGAAAATCTATGATTTCCTGTGGGATGAGCTTTGCGACTGGTACATTGAGATCGCCAAGGTTCGTCTGTGGAAGGCAGAAGAGGATCCAAAGGCGGCAAACGAGGCTCTCTGGACACTTCGCACAGCGCTGACCCAGGGACTGAAGCTACTTCATCCGTTTATGCCATTTATCACAGAGGAAATCTACTGCACACTGCTTCCGGAGGAAGAGTCCATTATGATCTCTGACTGGCCGGTATATAAGGACGAGTGGAATTCTCCTGAGGCTGAGCTTGCAATCGGAAGCTTCCAGGAGGTTGTCCGCGGCATCCGTAACACAAGAACCAGTATGAATGTTCCGCAGAACAGAAAGACACATCTGATCATTGTTGGAAAAGATGCTGCTATCTGTCAGATGTATGAGAACAGCAAGAAATCCTTTGCAAACCTTGCTTTTGCAAAAGAAATCCATGTTCAGCAGGATAAGACTGGTATCGGTGAGGATGCAGTTTCTGTTGTTGTTTCCAATGCAGTTGTTTATATGCCTCTGGAAGACCTTGTTGACAAGGAAAAAGAACTTGAGAGACTGACAAAGGAGCAGGAGAGACTGACTAAGGAAATCGCCCGCTGTGAGGGAATGCTGAATAATCCAAATTTCGTAAATAAGGCTCCTGCTGCCAAGGTTGATGCAGAGAAGGAGAAGCTTGCGAAGTACAAAGAGATGAAAGATAAGGTTGAAACACAGCTTGAGCAGCTTAAGAGATAAAAAGGAGATTTTGCATGAAGCTGAGCAAATTTTGCAATAAGATTTCCCTGATTCTCCAGGCACTCTGGTGCGCAGTGCTCTATTTCCTTATAGAGGCACTGTGCCGCCACTCTGTAGTGGAGGCCTGGGATTATATGACGGGAAAACCGTTGGTATTTGCTTATAATACGATGTTTATTTTTACTACAATGCTGATCGTTTATCTGTTTCACAGGCGGTGCTTCTGGAGAGTTGTGGTTTCCGTTTTCTGGCTGTTTCTGGGAATCGTAAACTGCATTCTTCTGATGAACCGTGTTACACCATTTACCGGACCGGATCTGCATATGCTGACGGATGGTATTGCGATCATGCAGAAATATCTGCCGTTTTATGGTGTGGTGATCGGATGTATTTTGATCGGAATTGTGGTGCTGGGGCTTTTGATCCTACTGGTCAAGGGACCGAAGTATGAACAGAAGATTAAGTACCGGTATGTGATTCCGCTGGTAATTGCTGGTTTTGTGGCTTTTGGAGGCGTGACACAGCTGGCTCTTGAAAAAAGGGTTTTGTCTAATTATTTTGGCAATATCGCGTTTGCTTATGAGGATTATGGTTATCCTTATTGTCTGGCGACTACTATTTTTAATACAGGTATCAGTGAGCCGAGGGATTATTCTGAGGATGAGATTAACCGGATCGAGAAGACAGAGTCCAATCTTCCAAAGACCAAGGAGGATGGAAAGAGACCGAATATTCTGTTCCTTCAGCTTGAGTCTTTCTTTGACCCGACACTGGTAAATTACCTGGATATTTCTGAAGATCCAATCCCGAACTTCAGGAAGCTGATGAAAGAGTATTCTTCCGGATATTACAAGGTTCCTTCTGTTGGAGCCGGTACGGCAAATACGGAATTTGAGACCATTACAGGTATGAGTCTTCACTATTTTGGACCAGGTGAATATCCTTATAAGAGTATTCTTAAGGAGACTACCTGTGAAAGTGTGCCCTATGTTCTGAAAAATCTGGGGTATTCTACACATGCGGTACATAATAATGAAGCCAACTTCTATGGAAGAAGGTCTGTTTTCCCCAATCTGGGATTTGACACCTTTACTTCTGAAGAGTATATGGCAGATGAGAACCTGCAGAATCCTCTTGGATGGGTAAAAGACAGTGTGTTGACGGATGAGATCATTAAGTGTCTGGATTCTACTGACAGTCCGGATTATGTGTATACCATTTCCGTGCAGGGACATGGTGATTATCCAAGCGAGCCCATTCTGGACAATCCTTCTATTACAGTTTCCGGTTCTCCTACGGATGAGCTGAATTGTAAATGGGAGTACTATGTGAATCAGATTCATGAGATGGATCAGTTTGTGAAAGAGTTAACAGATGCTTTGGCAGACTATCCGGAGGATGTGATCCTGGTTATGTATGGGGATCATCTGCCGACTATGGGACTGACTGTGGAGGATCTGAAAAATAAGTATCTTTTCCAGACGGAGTATGTAATCTGGGATAATATGGGACTTACCAAGAAGGATGAGAATCTGGCTTCTTATCAGATCGCAGCAGAGGTTCTGGACAGAGTTGGTATTCATGAGGGTACGATCATGAAATATCATCAGGCAAGAAGAAATACCAAGAATTATCAGGTCGATCTGGAGACACTGCAGTATGATGTGCTGTACGGTCAGCGATATGCTTATGGAGGAGAAAATCCTTTTGAGAGAACAAAGATGCGGATGGGACTTTATGATGTGACCTTAGATTCCATTCGGTTAGTGTCGGATACAGATTGGACTTATTATATCCAAGGCACGAATTTCACCCCGTCCAGTCAAGTGAAGCTGAATGGAGAGTGGTATGATACGGCATATGTAAGTCCGAACATGCTGGTGATCTCGGGTACGGAGCTGTCGGATTTTGACAGACTGGCAGTTGTACAGAGAAGTAACAGTTCGACGAGGAAGGCTCTTAGCAAGAGCTTTGACAGAGCGGTTTATGCATTGTATGATAGTCAGTGGAAAGTGAATTCCCGATAGGAACGTTTCCTGGCTGGGCACCTGGTCTCATCAGGTCTGCTCTGAGCGCGGTGTGCGGCCAAAAAAAATTAAAAACATCAGAATTTTGCTGAAACCGAAGAAAGGAGAGGACAAATTTGCTCCGCTGGAGCTCAGACTGTGTCCTCTTCTTTTTTAACCCTAAATTCTGCCGTATGAGATTTTTTCGGAACCTCTCTGATTTCTTCTGTGCGAGGTTTGTCGGATAAAAAGTTACGATTAGGGGTGGACTTCTGGTGTGACTATTATATAATGGTAGAGTAATGTAACGATTCAGAAGGCAGTATTCTGTCAGGCTTACTATGAGCATGAGAAGTTACGGACGAAATACGATAGATAAATGGTGGTTTAGATTATGAATTACGAGGAAGCGGTTGCTTATATTGAGGAGACTCCGAAGTTTACCAAAAAGAACAGTCTGGAGCATACGAAGGAATGTTTGAGGAGACTGGGGAATCCACAGGAGAAGTTTAAGGTGATACATGTTGCGGGAACGAATGGAAAGGGGAGTACCTGTGCGTTTCTCACATCTATTCTCAGGGAGGCAGGGTATTCCTGCGGTCTGTTTACGTCTCCCCATCTGGTGAAGATCAACGAGCGGTTTCAGATCAATGAGGTGAATATTGATGATGACACCTTTTTGAAAGCTTTTGAGAGAGTGAAAGTGCTGGCGGACGAGCTTGTGGCTGAAGGTAGTTACCATCCTACTTATTTTGAGATGCTGTTTCTTATGGGAATGGTGATCTTTGCAGAGGCAGGGGTGGACTATGTGACTTTGGAAACCGGGCTTGGCGGAAGGCTGGATGCGACTACAGCGGTAGAGAATCCGGTAGCTTGCGTGATCACATCTATCAGTCTGGATCATATGCAGTTTTTGGGAAATACGGTAAGAGAGATTGCAGGGGAGAAGGCTGGAATCATTGTTCCGGGAGTTCCTGTAATCTATGATGGAAATGACAAGGATGCGGCAGAAGTGATCGCTGCGAAGGCAAAGGAGCTTGGAAGTCCGGCTTATAAAGTAATTCAGGCTGGAGCAAAGGTACTGGGAAATAATAAAGACGGCATTGATTTTTCCCTGGAGGACGATTATTATGGGGATACCAGGTTCCATATTCCTTTTATTGCATGGTATCAGGTGATGAACGCATCTCTGGCGCTTACAACTATGGAAGTGCTGAAAGACAGGATTCCGGTGACCATGGAACAGCTGCAGGCAGGAATTGCAAATACCAGATGGCAGGGCAGAATGGAGACCATTTTGCCGGGCGTGATCGTGGATGGTGCACATAATGAGGATGGCGTGCGCAGGTTTGTGGAGACTGCAGAGCGGTTTCAGAAGGAGTATCCGCTGACACTTTTATTTTCTGCTGTGAATGATAAGGATTACCAGGATATGATCCATACAATTTGCAGCAGGATAAAATTCCGTAAAGTTGTGACCACAGAGGTTGGGGGATACCGTGAGGTGCCGTCTGCGGAGCTGGCAGAGATCTTTTGCAAAGAAGGCTGTAAGGATGTTGGAAACTCTGATAATATTGAAGAAGCTTTTCATATGGCGCACGAGGCCAAAGGAGAGGACGGAATGCTGTTCTGCGTGGGTTCTCTTTACCTGGTGGGAGAGATTAAGACACTCTTGTTGAAAAAGTAAATTGTCTGCAGAAAAAAGAAAACATGGGATTTCTGGTTGATTTTTCAGGAGTCTGTGGAGGAATTTTATGATCGATTACGAAGAGGAACTGAAGAAATTTGAGCCCTGTCTGGATGTGACAGACGCGGAAGAGGCTATTTACGATAGAGAGCTGACGGATATTCTGGACATTCTTCAGGAAATGCTCAGGGAGTCCAAAAGCGGACGCAGGATGAAATAGAATAGGAGATACTTAATGAACTGTATGAATTGCGGCGCGTTCCTGGCTGATAAGGATCTGGATTACTGTCCTCATTGCGGGTGCAACGTCCTGATCCAGAAAAAGGTGGAGTATCTATCCAAACTTTATTACAATCAGGGCTTGGAGAAGGCCAGTATCCGGGACCTTTCAGGAGCCGTTAACTGTCTGAAGCAGAGCCTTACCTTTAACAAGAGAAATATCCAGGCGAGAAATCTTCTGGGTCTTGTGTATTTTGAAATGGGAGAGGTGGTTGCTGCTCTTAGCGAGTGGGTGATCAGTAAGAATCTGCAGCCTACCCGGAATATTGCGAATGAATATATTAATCGTCTTCAGGCGAATTCGAATAAACTGGATGCTATTAATGAGACAATAAGAAAATATAATAATGCCCTGGCTCTTTGCAGGGAAGGCCATGAGGATATGGCTGCCATTCAGCTTCGCAAAATTCTGAACCAGAATACCAAGCTGATCAAAGGTTATCATCTGTTGGCGCTGATCTATATGAAGAATCATGACTGGGGCAAGGCAAGAAGAACCTTAAAAAAGGCGGCTCGTATTGACAAGACCAATACAACTACATTACGTTTTCTTCGTGAAGTAGATGAGAGAACCGGTGTAACGACCAGACTTGAGAAACAGAAAAAAGGACTTTTTGGTGCCAAGGGCAAGACAGAAGGTTCGGATGAGATTTCCAGAAGTACTGTGGTACAGCCGGCAGTTTACAGGGAAAATTCCAGAATTTCACTGTTTGTGACACTTATGGCGGGTGTGGTAGCAGGTGCGGCTGCATTTTGGTTTCTGGCAGTTCCGGCTATCAAGCAGGGGATTTACAGAGAAGCCAATCAACAGATTGTAAAGTACAGCGAGTCTCTGGTCAGCCAGGGTGCGGAGCTTTCCAAAGCCCAGGGTGAGGCGAAGGAATCCGGAGATGTGGCAGAGGAAATCACCCAGCAGCTTGATGCCGAGCAGAAGAAGAGCACCAGTTATCAGGCACTTCTGAATGCGTATGCAGCTTATACACAGAATGAGTATGATGCAGCTGCGTTGGAAATCCAGAAGGTTTATGAAGATCAGCTGGGAGATGATGTAATGGGAATTTATAATACCATCTGTTCAGCTACTGGTGTGTCTGGAATCACGGAAGACAGTAAGTCTGAGGGCAGCGAAGATTCCTCTGATTCCGAAAGCAATGATGGAACTGACAATACAACAGAAGGCTCTGAAACGGATTCCTCTGGTTATGACAGTTCTTACAATGATGCATCTGGTGACAGTGGGTATGATGAATCCGGATATTCTGATTACAGCGACGAAAACGGATATTATGATGAAAATGGTGATTTTCAGTATTATGAATAAAAATTTCTGAATTACAATAATGAGAAACCTCTGAACCGGGGATGTGCGGGATAGACCTGCACATCTCTTTTTCTTTTTCCTGTGCAGAGGGTCAAAATAGAGTAAAAAAGGGGGATTTTATTTATGAAACCTGTTTTTGAAACTACGGGAACCTGTCTGAATATTAAACTGCCTGAGGAACTGGATCATCCGGCTTCTGAGCTGATCCGGAGAGAATCAGACAGGATTATGAGAAAAATATATATCAGAACCATTTGTTTTGACTTTGGAAATACTGTTTTTATGGACAGTTCGGGCGTAGGTTTGATCATGGGGAGATACCGGGCTCTGGGGATGCGTTCTGGCTGCATGAAGGCCTGCCATGTAAGTGGATATATTGAAAAACTGCTGCGGCTTTCAGGTGTGAGTAAATTTCTGGAACTGGAAAGAATAGAAAATGAGATGCAGCTGGAAGGGAGGGGAGTCTGATGGAAAATTCCAACGAAATGACCATTATTTTTGACAGCCGTCCGGAAAATGAAGGGTTGGCAAGGGTAGCTGCCGCGGCATTTTGCACCCAGCTGAATCCCACACTGGAGGAAGTAGCAGATTTGAAAACGGCTGTGTCAGAGGCTGTAACCAACTGTATCATCCATGGCTATCAAGGCGAGGTGAATAAGATACGGATGAAGTGTGTCAGAAAAGAGAGAACAATTTATCTGGATATTGAGGATGACGGCATAGGGATTGCAGATGTGGAAAAAGCAATGGAGCCTTTATATACGACCCGCGCTGATCAGGACAGATCAGGAATGGGGTTTACTTTTATGGAAGCATTTATGGATGAGGTTAAAGTCACTTCACAGGTTGGAAAAGGAACCTGTGTGCATATGAGCAAAAAAATCGGTAATTGATCAGGAGGAAGCATGGATCACACTCTTGCTCTCATTGGGCGTATTCACCAGGGAGATAAAGAGGCAAGAGATACTTTGTTTTCGGAAAATATGGGACTGGTATATAGCGTTGCCAGGCGTTTTCTGGGGAGAGGGGTGGAAATGGAGGATCTTTTTCAAATTGGAAGTATCGGGCTTTTGAAGGCTGTAGATCATTTCAATCCTGAATTTGATGTAAAGTTTTCTACTTATGCAGTACCAATGATCATTGGAGAGATTAAGCGGTTTCTTAGGGATGATGGAATTCTGAAGGTGAGCCGCTCCATAAAAGAGAATCAGTATAAAATCTGTAAAATGAGGGAGGAATTGGAGAAAAAGTTAGGCCGTGAGCCGGATCTAAGAGAACTTTCAGATGCTATGGATATGCCGATGGAAGAATTGGCGATGACGCTGGAATCGGCTGCAGAGGTGGATTCTATTTACAAGACTGTGTATCAGGGAGATGGAACGGATTTGCAGCTTGTGGACAGGCTTCCGGAAAAAGAGGATCGCCATGAAAAGCTTTTGAACCGGATTTTTCTGGAGGAGATTCTGGAAAAACTGGAAGGAGAGGAGAAAAGGCTGATCGTATTTCGGTATTTTCAGGATATGACACAGACAGAGGTTGCAAAAAAAATGGGAATGTCCCAGGTTCAGATTTCCAGGATGGAGAAAAGAATATTGAAGAAGCTGAGAGAAATGGAGAAGTAAGAGCCAAAGTGAAACTTTGCGGTATATTTTGCCCGGATTCAGTTGACGTAGCCCGCTACGGCACCCTAATCCCGGCCAATTCTTCCACAAATTATGATGCACATCTTGCAGATGCAGAAAGCCTTTTTCAAACACGCTCTGGAAAAGGAGAAAAAAGCAAAGTATTTTCTCATATTTCCAGAGCATTATTGGGTGTTAGAATTTAATCTCTTTTCCTTCCAGACGCCACTGTCTGAATTCTGCAGAAGCAGAGAGAAGCAGGTCAGAAGAGGAGTTAAGGGCTGTCTCAACTGAGTCCTGGATAACTCCGATAATAAAGCCTACGGCTACAACCTGCATGGAAATGTCGTCAGAAATTCCGAAAAGGGAGCAGGCCATAGGAATCAGAAGGAGGGATCCGCCGGCAACACCGGAAGCACCACATGCAGAAAGGGCTGCAAGAAGGCTGAGGATGATGGCAGTTGGGATATCAACGTGGATTCCAAGGGTAAAAGCAGTTGCCATTGTCATAACGGTGATGGTGATAGCAGCTCCGTCCATGTTGATGGTTGCACCAAGAGGAATGGTTACGGAATAGGTGTCACGGTCAAGCCCCATCTCCTCACAGGCTTTCATATTTACTGGAATATTGGCAGCGGAACTTCTGGTGAAGAATGCGGTGATGGCACTTTTCTTCAGGCAGTGCAGAATCAGCGGATATGGATTCTTGCGGATACACCAGTAAACCAGAAGCGGGTTTGTTACAAAGTAGATGAAAAGCATGCTGCCTACCAACAGCAGCAGTAGTCTTCCATAGGTAGTGAAAATGTCTAATCCGTTGGTGGATACGGTGTTAAATACCAGACCGAAGATTCCGAAGGGTGCCAGGTTGATGATCCAGCTGACCACCAGGGATGTTCCGTCTGCAATGTCAGCAAGGACTTTTTTGGTGGTGTCATTTGCTGTACGAAGGGCAAGTCCAAGAAGGATGGCCCAGGTAAGGATACCTACATAGTTTGCATTCACCAGGGAAGATACCGGGTTGGCAACAATATTCAGAAGAAGGTTGCTGAGGACCTCCACAATACCCTGTGGGGCACTGGCGTCTGCGGCTGCATTGGTAAGTGTCAGCTGTACAGGGAAAATCATGCTGGCGAAAACGGCGATCACAGCTGCCAGTACAGTGCTGAACATGTAAAGGGCAACTACTGTTTTGATAACGCCGCCATGGGATTTTCCTGCGTTGCACAGTGAACTGAGAACCAGAAAGAATACCAGAAGGGGTGCGATAGCTTTCAGAGCACCTACAAATACATCGCCAAGGATGGCAATGCTGGTTGCACCGGGGGCTGCAACTCCAAGGATGGCGCCAAGAATCAGACCAACGACGATTCGTTTCACCAGTGCAATCCCGGTCCATTTGTTCCATAGATTTTTCATTTGTTTCTTTACCTCTTTCCCTCTTTAATTTGATAAAAGATTAATCAATTAACTAATTATAAAGGATGTGAGGGGATTGTGCAACAAACTTTTGGGAAAATTGCAGTGGATTTCTATTGTATAAAAAACTTTGCTTTATATTCAGAAGGACTCAGACCTTCATATTTTCGGAAAATCGAAGAAAAATAGGTGGCATCCTTATATCCCACAGCTTCTGCAATTTCGTAAGTAAGCAGATCCGTATTATGCAGAAGCTCCTTTGCCTTATGAATGCGCTCCTTATTGATGTACTCAGTAAGAGAACAGGAGGTTGCCTTTTTGAAGGTGCGGCTTAGGTGGGAGGGGGAAATATGCAGTTCCTGAGCAATGGTATCCAGGGAGAGATTTCCAGCCAGATTCTGGACAATATACTGTATGGTGTTTTCTATAATGTAATTGGGAACTGCATGGGTGTTCATACTGTTTTCCCTGGTATATTCCATGATCTGAGAAACAGCACTCTCCAGGGCAAAAATATCCCGGGATTTCAAAAGGTCTTCCAGATATCTAAGGGGAACAGGCTCCAGCTCTTTTTTTACCAGTACACGGCAGCAGATGTAGTAAATCTGGGAACAGATATTCTTTGCATCCTGTGAATTGGTAAAACTGCTTTTGAACTTGGAAAAAATATGATTGGAAACAGAACTGGCTTCTTGGAAATCCCAGTTGTTCAGACTGCTTTCAATCTGATAAAGATTCAGTGAATTTTCCACAGAAAGCTCCGCAGATTCCTCGGAATTGATGCTTTCATAAACAGAAATGCGTTGTTCGCTGTAAAAGTTATGGGTAAGTGCCTGGATGGCCTCGGAAACTGCCATCTGAAACGCTTCCGGGGATTGATGAAGAGCACTGATCCCGGTAAGAATTTCAGAAGAACTGAATGCCTTTACAATACCGGAGATCTCACGACAGTTTTCCAGAATATATTTCGGAATGGAAGGGCTGGGCTCCGTTTGGAAATAAACATTTAGGATCAAATTGTTATAACGGTAACAATAGGTATTCTTTTTTTCCTCAATTACAATCTTTTTCAGAGCTGACAGATCCGGTTCATCGGAAGAGGGTTTAAAAGCTGCTACATAATAGCAATCCATGTGAAGTCCAAGGGAAAGAAGTTTTTCTTTTAATTCCTCTGTGCAGGAATGGTCAGTCAGCTCCTGCATCAACTGATCCTTCAGGAAAAAGACACCCTCTTTTGCAATATTCTCTTGCTGTTGGGAAACAATCAGTTGCTTTTGAGCCTCCTGGACAGCAGCGAAAAGTTCTTTTTTATTGGTTGGCTTTAAAATGAAGGAGGTGACGTGATATTTGATGGCAGTCTGTGCGTACTCAAAATCAGCGTATCCGGTCAGGATGATCACCTTTGTCATAGGATGATTTTCGTGAACAAAGCGAGCTACTTCCAGTCCGTCTGCAGCGGGCATTTTGATATCTGTGATTACGATATCCACAGGCTGATTTTTCAAAAAGTCTATGGCTTCCATTCCGTCAGAAGCGCTTCCCACAACCTGACAGTCGATGGATGCCCAGTTCATATAATTGGAAATACCTTTTCGCATAGTGACTTCATCGTCAACTACAAGAAGTTTAAATATCATGGGAAAACTCCTTTCTTGGAATGTGGAAAGAAACTGTGGTGCACTTGTTTGGAAGGCTTGTGATCTTTATCCCCGAGTCTGATCCATAAAGCAGTTTCAGCCGCTTGTCCAGGTTTTTCATGCCGATGTGAGTGTGGCTGTCTTTCTCAGAATGCCGGATGGACTGAATATCTGGTATCACTTCAA
>OLRA01004442.1_pt1 | contig 11125 bp, 9 predicted proteins | sample 1673011 | NCBI WGS metagenome assembly OLRA01 (sample SAMEA3136746, study PRJEB25190) | human gut metagenome | reverse complement strand
TAGACATCATTAACGTCAGTTATATTAACAAGTCACCAATGTGTCTGTTAAGCCATTATATTTAAAGGATTATGGAATTGAAAATCCTAATATTTATCCAGCCTCATCATTAACTGCATTGAATATAAGAACTATATTATCGGAAAATGATGATGACGATGATGACGATGTAGTTGAAGCAAAAGTGAAAGTTAGAAAATTTAATAGAAATGCAGAATTTCATTTTGAAAAATATACACATTTAACTCCATCAGTTCGTGGTGAAGTTGAAGAAAAACTTTCAAAAGCCATTTCTGAAGGGGATGTTAATGAACAAGCGTTAATTCATTCTGGGATTGTTTCCTTAAAAATAGCAATTGAAACGGCGAAATACTTATAGTAGTTACAATCACTAAATTAATTGAATTATACTTAGGGGGAATTAATGTGAATTACAAAATAGCTCAATCTATTGGTGTTAATCCTATCTTGATGGCTGAGTCAAACTATAAAGATGCTTATTATTATATTTTTGTCAGATTTTTGAACAAATACGCAAATGAAAAAGATCAGATAGAGGGATATAAAAAGTTATATAAAACTAAGCTTGGTTTGAACACAACTAGAAAAATACCACCTATAATATCTATAGAGAAAGCATTTGAAAAGATAAAAAGGTTGACTATTGTAAATGGAGAAATTGTAGATTTTAAGTTTATTTTGTTTGTAGATATAGTCAATGTATTAGCTGTAAATGATAAAGAGTTTGCTATAACTATCTTGCAAGATTATGTATCATATTTTGAGCAATATGAAAGAAATCAATTTTATACATTATTTAGTTGTATGTTTAGCGAAGATGAAAATCTGTCTTTCAAAAAGAAAATCGAACTTCTTTATAAGAAATTAAACGATGATGTAAGAAATAGTTTTTTTACTCTAATCAAAGCATTAGTGATTTTCCTTTTCTTTTATAATTTTACTTTAGCTACCGTTTTGGTGTGCGGAATAATATATTTAGTAAGAAAAAAATCTAGCAAGAAATTTATTAGTAATCTAAAAACAGCGATAAAAAGACTGAATAGAATTAGCTATGATCTGAAAATTTCAAAAATGTTAGACAGTAAATTGATTAATGAAATCAAAGTTTCTGATTATTCTGACAAAAATATCGCAGAGTATTTTATAAATACAAACGAAGCTGTTCAACATTTTGGCCTAATTCCTATATTATCAATTTGGAATGCTAATAATCGATTTTTTGCAAGAAAAGAAACTAGAGTCTTAATAACAGCAAACATGAGCGCTGGAAAATCTACTTTAATTAATGCAATAGTCGGGAAATATGTAAATAAAACATTGAACGATTCATGTACTGCTAAGATTCACTATTTAAATAATAAACCGGTAGAAGATAAATTAATTGGTGAATATGATTATGATTTAGAATTAGATGCACCATTAAGTTTACTAATGGAAGATCACAAACAAAATAATAGCACTAAGATTAATGTTGTGACTAAATTTAGAACAGTAAACGCATATGAAAATCCATTTTGTTTAATTGATACACCTGGTGTTAATTCAGCTCAAGATATTGAACATAAAAAGATATTCCAGAATGCAATAAAAAATCTAGATTATGACGTTTTATTAGTCTTATTAAATGGTGAAAATATAGGAACGGATGATGAGAAAAGGCATTTAGAGTTTATTTTAAATAACCATAAAGGTAAATGTATTTTCTTAATTAATAAACTAGATAGATTCAAGACGAAGTATGATTCCATTGAAGATACTCTCAGTTCTATGATTAAAGAGTTGATTTCGATAGGTTTCAAAGCACCTTGTGTTTATCCAATTTCATCGTATGCAGCGTTTTTGGCCAAGAAGTCGTTATTTGGTGAAGATTTGAATGAAGATGAGCAAGATGAAATAGATTTCTTTTATAGAAAATTTAGTAAAAATGAATTCATGTTTGAAAAATATTATCCAAAAATAAAGAATACAAACGATGAATTGATGAATAAGGATATTAATCTATTAGTTAAATCGGGTTTATATCCATTAGAAAAAATGTTAGAAAGTCTAATTGCATAGAATGGAGGAGTGTATATGAGAGAAATTTTTATTAAATATAATCCATACAAATTGGAAACAAGTATTACAATTGATGGAGAGAAATTAAAAAAGAACAGTAAACTAAATTTTGAAGACAGCAGATTACAAGAATGGGTAGAAAATTTGCCACACTTATTAGTTGAAGAATGTAATTCTAAGGAATTTAATATTAGGTTTCACGGAACTATTCCGGACTTTGAAGACATATCATCAATGGCAGATGACGCATCTAAAGAAGGAATTAATATTACTCTTGAACATATTCCAGCTAAAGAAGTTAAAGATAAAGAAGAGGCTATTCAAGAAATATTTGATGAAATTCAAAAAGGACCTTACGATGAATTAAAACAACCAGACATCACAAATGCCTTTAATCAAGCTAAAAGTGACGATTTTAAAGTAGATGTTGTAGCTACTATGAGTGCAGGTAAATCCACGCTAATTAATTCTTTATTAGGACAAAGATTAATGCCGGCAAAACAAGAAGCTTGTACGGCTACAATTACAGAAATAAAAGATAATGATAATCCTACTTTTAATGCAAAAGTATACAATAAAGAGGGAAGTTTAATTCAAACTTATCCTGAGCTAACATATGAAATTATGGAGCAAGTTAATTCAAATCCAGAAGTTTCCAAAATTCGTGTAAGCGGAAATATTCCGTTTGTTACAGCTGATGATATTTCTTTAGTACTTGTTGATACTCCAGGTCCGAATAATTCAAGAGATCCAGAACATAGATTAGCAACCTATCAAATGTTATCGGATGAATCCAAGCCATTGATTTTATATATAATGAATGCAACTCAATTAGCTGTTGATGATGATGCAGCTTTAATCAATCACGTTTCTGAAAATATGAAGGTTGGAGGAAAACAATCAAGAGATCGTTTTATTTTTGTAATTAATAAATTAGATGATTTCAAAAAAGGAGAAGATAGTGTAGAAAAAGCCATTGAAAAAGTTCGATTATATTTAAAGGATTATGGAATTGAAAATCCTAATATTTATCCAGCCTCAGCATTAACTGCATTAAATATAAGAACTATATTGTCGGAAAGTGATGATGACGATGATGACGATGTATATGAAACAAAAGGGAAAGTTAGAAAATTTAATAGAAATGAAGAAATGCATTTTGAAAAATATGCACCTTTAACTCCATCGGTTCGTGGTGAAGTTGAAGAAAAACTTTCAAAAGCCATTTCTGATGGAGACGTTAATGAACAAGCGTTAATTCATTCTGGAATTGTACCTATTGAATCAGCTATTAAAATGTATGTTAAGAAATATGCTAAAACTGCTAAAGTAAAGAATATTGTAGATACATTTATTACTAAAATTGAAAGTACACATTCTTTTGAAAAGACAAAAGCAGAAATCGAAAAAAATCAAGACCTACAAAATGAGATCATCGAAAAAATCAATGTAATAAATGCTAAACTTGCAAATGGTGAAGATGCAAAAAAATTTAAAGATGAAATTAATAAGTTAAATTACGATAAAGAAATAAATAATTTGGCAAATTCTGTAATTGGTGCAGCACAAGAGAAAATCACAAAACAATTAACATCGACTGATGCTAAATTGACAAAGAAAGACGCAGAAAGTATTTGCAGCGTGTTCGCAAAATTTACTGAAAATTTACAGGCTGAAGTACAGGTAAAACTTGAAGACTTGATATCTAAACATATTCATAAAAATGCAGAGGATTTATTACAACAATATAAAAATAAAATTTCAGAGTTAGCTAATGATATAAAAGTTGATGGGGTTGAATTAGATCCATTTGCAATGATGCAAGGTGATATTCAAAATGATGCAAAAGCATTAATAAATAAAATGACAAAGACCGAGCAAGTTAAAGTTGGAGAAGAATGGGTTAAGAATACTAGCCGAAAATGGTGGAATCCATTTACTTGGGGTCAAGAAAAAGGACATTATCGTAACATTTATGAGGATAAAGAATATGTTGATGGAAAACAATTGGCACAACAATTCTTTGCTCCAATACAAGAAGGTTTATATGAGAATAGTAGAAATGCAGTCGAATATGCAAAAGAACAAACTAAAATTATTAAAACTGAGTTTTCTAAGAAATTTGATGAATTAGACAGAGTTCTAGCTAGGAAGTTGAACGAATTGGAAAAATGTGCAAAAGATAGGAATAATGCAGAACTAAGAATCAAAGAAACAGAAGCAAAACTTAAATGGCTTGAAAACATCCAAGAAAAAGTAAATTCTATTTTAGAAATCTAGAGAGATTATATGATTATTACAAGTGAATTCAAAAACGCAGTTACATCTCACAATGAAACATTAGTAAAGATAATGCTAAAGGATAGTTTATTATTGGATACTACATTTAAAATGTTTGATGAAATGCTATCATATTGTGTGAATAGATTTGATGATTTTTACATGAATGATCAAGATGACGATTTTTCCAAGGATGATGATTTTAATGTTTTGCTAGGAGGATTAGTTAATAATTTTAGTAGAAAGAGAATTGTTTATTTAAAAGAATATATTTCCAAAACATATGGTTGTAAAATAGAGTCAGTAAAGAAAAATAGAGAAACTATAAATTCTAACACTGCTGAACAAAGAGAACGCGTAATAATAGTTAAAAGAATTATTACTGAACATAGAAATATGTCACATATCATTAATGATATAAAAAAAAGAAATGACTATAGAATTAACGATATAGAAGAAATTGAGAAAATTTCTAATGATATTGCTGATCAATGTAAAAAATTAAAAAGAAAGAAGGTGCTATAGATGGCATTAACAAATGAATTTATTGAAGCTGTCGATAATAGAAAACTTATCAGAGTAAGAATAATGCTTAAAGACAGTATGTTGGTTGATCCAAGCCTGAATGATTATAATGAAATGCTGGCTTACGCTAGTTCAAAATTGAATGACTTATTTGATGAACATGACGGAGAAAAACTATCATACGAAATGTATGATTGGAATGAAAATTACTTAAATGACCAGATGGTTAAAGTTGTAAATAATTTTTCGAATGAAAGATTGGAATTACTTTGCAATATGGTTAGAAAACTATATGGAAAGAAATTTGAAGAAGAAGTAAAAAATCAGACACAATCACATATTAGTAAAAAACAAATTGGAACTGGAGCTGTTGCAGTTGGTACAGTAGCAACTGTTGCAGGTGTATGCTTATCTGAGACTGCGCTGGTTGTAGGTGGAATTGCAGTTGCAGCTGCAGGAGCGGTAATGATTATTACTGATAAGTAATATGGATAAAAACACACCTTCTGTTATTTCTTATGATGAAATGGCAACAGGGTATCAAAATGCCCTATCAATAGTAGATGATGTAGTATTAAAAAATTATATTTCTACTTTAAATAAAATGGAAGTAATTCCATTGTCTGATACTTTACTTGAAAATAACATTAAGAATAATGTTTTGCTTTTTAAAATCAATGAAATGGTGTATGAAAAAGAGGAATTTGCAGCTTATAAATTTGCGAGCATTTATAATTCCCTTGCAACAACTGATAGCGCCGTTATTTTAGTAATGGATAGTGATGGATCAAAAACAGATTTTTACATGGGTGTAAGATCTTTAGATTCAGATCGCACTACTAGTTCTTTGAGAAACACACTAGAAAATTCACTAAAAGGTCAATTTCCAGGCGTTAAGACACATGACTTAATGGAAGATGAAATGGATGAATTATTAAATTCGATTAAATCAAACAGTATTTCATCCGTATCATGCGTAGCAAACAATAGAGTAGATTCGATTGATAATAACGAAAATTTTATACAAGGATTAGAAAAATTTGTTTTATCTATGCAAGGAGAAAAGTACACTGGAGTTATTATTGCAAACGGAACAAATCAAAATCAGTTGAATCTATTAAGAAAGAATTATGAACAAATATATACTCAATTATCTTCCTTGGCAACTATACAGGTTAATTATTCAAATAATTTTTCTGAGAATAAAGGTGCTTCAATAACTGATGGATATAATTCATCTGTGACGTATACGAAAAGTAAATCTGAAACAGAAGGAAATTCTTATACGCAAGGGGCAAATCATACTGAAGGAACAAGCCAAGAGAATTCAACTGGAAAAACCTTTAAAGGGGTTGCTGCTGCAGCTGGATTAGTAAGCATTGCATTAGCACCGGTTACAGGAGGAGCAAGTTTAGGAGTTGGTTTTGTTGCGTCTAATGCAATTAATATGGCTAGTTCAGTGGTATCGAAAAACAAATCTATTTCAGATAGTATTACAAATTCCGAAACAAAGAGTAGTAGCAAAACCAAAGGAGAATCGCACAGTGAGCAAGAAGGAAGTAATCATAGCGAAACAATTACCAATGGTGTTACTTCTGGAACGTCTGAATCAATGACTTTAACTATGCACGATAAGTCAGTAGAAAAGGTGTTAGAAAGAATAGATAAACAACTTCAACGAATTGATGAGTTTGAAAGCTTGGGTATGTATGAATGCGCAGCATATTTTCTTTCAGATGATCAATATGCTGCAGAAATCGCTGCATCAACATATAAATCTTTAATGCGAGGAGAACATTCAGGAGTGGAAATTGCAGCGATTAATTCGTGGGGCAAATATGAAAAAGATAAAACAGATTTAATAGGACAATACGTTAAAAATTTTATCCATCCTGTATTTTTATATGAAGGTAATTCAGGGAAAATAGAAGTAACACCATGCTCACTTATAAGTGGAAATGAACTTGCTATACATATGGGGCTACCAAGAAAATCTGTTTGTGGTTTACCTGTGATAGAACATGTTGATTTTGGAAAAGAAGTTGTAAAATATAATTCATATGGGGAAGAAAATTACAACACTTTAAATCTTGGTAAAGTATTTAATATGGGTAGTGAATCAAAAAATATAGTTAAATTAGATATTGAGAGTTTATCCATGCATACATTTATTACTGGTTCTACCGGATCTGGAAAAAGTAATACCGTTTATGAATTTATAAGGCAACTAGAATTAAAAGGTAAGAATTTCTTGATTATTGAACCTGCTAAAGGAGAATATAAACATGTTTTTGGTAGTTATTCTAATGTGTATGTATTTGGTACAAATCCAAATTACACACCGCTTTTAAAAATTAATCCTTTTAGTTTTCCAAAGGGGGTTCATGTTTTAGAGCATGTAGATAGGTTGATTGAAATATTCAATGTATGTTGGCCTATGTATGCTGCTATGCCAGCCGTTTTAAAAGAGGCAGTATTAAGATCTTACGAGTCTTGCGGATGGAATTTATGTGATTCTACAAATGACGTTTCCGAGGATATTTTCCCAAATTTTAAAGATTTATTATTAGAACTTACTACCGTAATTAAGTTATCTGAGTATTCAGATGAAGTTAAAAGTAATTATATTGGATCGTTAGCTACTAGAATTAGTTCATTAACTAATGGATTGAATGGCAAAATTTTCACTTCTAACGAAATCAAGCCTGAAGTATTATTTGATAAAAATGTTATAGTTGATTTAAGTAGAATAGGATCTTTAGAAACTAAATCATTGATAATGGGTTTATTAATAGTAAAACTAAGTGAATATAGAATGAGTGAAGTATACGGTTTAAATCAACCGCTTAAACATATAACAGTTTTAGAAGAAGCACATAATATTTTAAAAAATAGTGCAGGTAGTACAAATCCTGAAGGTGCAGATATCTCTAGAAAGTCTGTTGAAATGATATCAAATGCAATTGCTGAAATGAGAACGTATGGAGAAGGATTTGTTATTGTCGATCAATCTCCGGAAGCTGTTGATATTTCTGCAATTAGAAATACAAATACAAAAATTATTATGAGACTTCCAGACGCTGATGATCGTAAATTAGCTGGTAAGGCTGCTGGATTAAAAGATCATCAATTGGATGAAATTGCCAAACTTCCAAAAGGTGTGGCTGTAGTTTATCAAAATGATTGGGTTGAACCGCTACTATGTAAGATAAATAAGTCAAGTATCGAAGAAGAATACTATCGATGCAAAGCTGTATTGAATAGTAATGATGTAGCCTCTATTTCGGATATTGTGGAAAATATTTTTAATAAGCTAAATAATGTATCGTTAACAAAAAACTTATCAGAAATTGTAGATTCGATAAATCGACTTGATATTTCTTCACAAGCTAAACTAAGTGCTATTAAAGGTTTAAATAAGTATTGTAAATGTAATGTTTCAGATATATCTCCACTAATATACGAAGTGTTTATGAATGATAAAATTCGCAAACAGACAGAAGAAGTAGAAACAATACAAGAATGGAGAGATACTATTATTGACGGCAATAGTAATGCTGTTATACATTTGAATGAACAAGATCAAAATATGGTGGTTGAATGTATTTTAAAATATCAAATTGACAATTTAGGAAAACCTAATGAATATTTAGATTTATGGAAACAATTCCTAGATTTGGAGGTTGTTTAATATGAATCCTTTTATTACCAAAGAAATCAGTGAGGTTTCAAGTAAGAATTTAGAAAATTCTTCGATTACAAAAGCATTTGAAAATACTAAAAATTTTGAACAATCTAAACCAGAAAAAATAGTATTGAATACTCGAAATAAAGATCTAGATGGGGATTGTCATAGTGAAACAGGAACACCTTTTGTAAAGAAAACGATTATGTTTGAAGGAAATAGATATGAGGGTGTCTTTCCAAAGTTTGATGCGATATTTGAGACTCGATTGCCTAGAGATATTTACCAATCTAGTGATGCTGTTCAATTTAAACATTGTGTAAATCAATTGCGAAAAAAGATTGAATCTGATCCGCAATTTTCAAAACAATTCTCTAATAGGCAATTAGAGCAAATTAAAGATGGTTCTCCTAACATTAGTGGATTAACTTGGCACCATACAGAAAATCCAGGGAAAATGCAATTAGTAAATTCTGATATACATGCAAAATGTGGTCATACTGGAGGCCGTTCTATTTGGGGAGGTGGAAGCGATGCAAGATAACAAGTGGAAATATAAAGTGGATTTAGTATCTGATGATTTATTTTTTGATATTGAGGCACAATATGATATTACTTTTCCTAAAGAATTAAAAGTTTTTATTATTAACACGAATGGTGCTACGCCTGAAAAATACAAAATTCAAATAGGTAATAAAGAAAGAGTGTATGCCGCCACTTTATCTTTTAACAAAAATGAAAAAGAACCTGATGTTGATAAAGCAGAAAGTATAATTCCTACCTTTTCTAAAACCAATTTAATTCCTTTTGGAAAAGATCCTTTTGGTAATTACTTTTGTTATGATTTGAAAACAAATACAGTTGTATTCTTTGATAATGAATGCGAAGAAACAACTCAATCAAATAAAACCATTAACGAATTTATAGATAATTTCTACTAATATGATTTAAATAGAAAAAATATTTACGAAAGACATAGTAGAGGGCTCCAAAAAGATAAAAGCATTTGAAAATTTTATAAGTAACAATGAAGTAAAAATTGAGCACGTAGAATGATTCTACATGCTCTTTTATTGGTAATCCGCAATTAGATAGGGTCGACTAAAAGTTGGCTTCAAAAATTGTAGGGCCGAAAACCCTATGTGTGTTTAAAGGATTATTAACTAGGGAGCAGAGATTTCAATATCTCTGCTCTTTTATAATGGGTGATTTGAATGATTGAAATCAATGTATTCAGTTAACTTGTCATATAATTCTTCGAATCTTATGTCAATGTATCCTCGTAGTTCTTCAATTTCAAATTTCATTTCATTGTCTTGAAGATTTCTGAAGTATTCGATTAATTCAATTATGTCTTGTGCATCCATGATCATTTCTCCCTTGGTTCCAGGCTAAATGTAGTGTTTGGGTCGAGTACATACATTACGCGATTGCGGAAGCGAGACCAGTTGGTGTAGCCATTGGCGTTGTTCTTGATACACTTGATAATCTTGTTTCGATTCTCAATGATCGCATTATTCACTTTTTTATTGCAGACTACCACCTGGCCTTTGTCTGCTTCAACTTTATATTCAGTACCTACAATCGTAAATGAATTGATGATTTCCTGTTTCCAGTTGATCAGATTGTTGGAAAAGGCAATCATTTCATCAATGTTTGTATCAATGCAGCTGCGAATCAGATTTTCTAGATTTACTTTCGCATTGTCTATTGTAGATTTTGAATAGAAGTCTACAAGTTCTAGTTTTAATGAGTAACAAATAGTTAAGTCATTATTGATTTCGAGTATTTTCTTTCTTAAATCGTAGTAGTTCATATAACTTTTAAAATGAGAGTTGTATTTACGCTCACGTTCTACATCAAACAGTCTTCCATATTTATCTTCATCTTCTGGATTTTTAAATAACAGCCAGTTGAATTTTTTGAGAAGATAATATTCATCTGAAGCCTTATTATCTTTATATCCCTTCATGACTTTGATACGTACCTCATTCATTTTCCTATGGAAATCTTGGGAAAGATGGAAATAATCCAAAAGCATACAACAGGATGGAAACACCTTATGTACGACATCTCGATATACTTCATACATGTCTGAACAGGCGTATTTTACCTTTTTGCGTTCTTCTAAAGGGATCTTTTGAAAGTAGTTTAAAAGATATTCTTTTTTACGATTTGGAAGAACATCAACAGGAATCTGTTTTTTAAAATCAAGAAGAACGCAGACATATTTACTCTTTTCGGATTTAAAGGCATATACCTCATCAAAATTAATGATTTCCGGAAGCGGGTTTCTGCCAATATCCACATGTTTATCAAAGATGGTGGATACAGAAGTTGGAGAAACATGATATCGTCTGGCAACGGAAGTAAATGTCTCATTGAAATCTTTCAGATCCTTCAGAATATTATGTACAGTAAGGATCGATATTTTCTGAGATTTGAAGACAAAAGGATTGAATTCATAATAGGTCTTTCCACAACATGAGCATTTGTAGCGTCTTGCCCTGTATTTTATTATGCATTTCTGTGTGGTAAGAGCCGAATGAGTGATCT
>OLRA01004438.1_pt1 | contig 11130 bp, 7 predicted proteins | sample 1673011 | NCBI WGS metagenome assembly OLRA01 (sample SAMEA3136746, study PRJEB25190) | human gut metagenome | reverse complement strand
TTCCGCACTCATTGTTCACGAGAGTCAACGAGCGCCACCACCATGCCTGTATGTTGAAATTGCGGATCATCTTTCAGCTTTGTTTCTGCAAATATATGCGGTCGGTTCGTAAAATGCAAATTTTTTACGAATTATTTTCGACACCTATATATGTAAGGATTTTTTACCGTACTTTGCGGAAAAATTTATATTTTTGCATGATTATCCGCAAATTCAAAACTTAACGATATGAATATTTCGTATAACTGGCTCAAACGTTATATCGCGACCGATCTTCCGGCCGAAAAGATCGCTGAAATCCTGACGGACATCGGCCTCGAAGTCGAAGGCTTCGAGAAGATCGAAACCGTGAAAGGCGGCCTTCGGGGCGTTGTCGTCGGCGAGGTTGTGACCTGTGCCGATCACCCCGATTCGGACCACCTGCACGTCACCACGGTGGACGTGGGAGCCGCCGAGCCGTTGCAGATCGTCTGCGGCGCCGCGAACTGCCGGGCCGGATTGAAAGTCCTCTGCGCCACGGTCGGCGCGGTGCTCTACCCCGACGGCGGCGACGAGGAGTTCAAGATCAAACGTTCGAAGATCCGCGGCGTGGAGTCGCTCGGAATGCTCTGCGCCGAGGACGAGCTGGGCATCGGGTCTTCGCACGACGGCATCATGGAACTTCCGGCCGACGCCCCCGTGGGCATGGAGGCCAGGGAATACCTGCATGTCGAGGACGACTACCTGATCGAGATCGGACTCACGCCCAACCGTGTGGACGCCGCTTCGCACATCGGCGTGGCGCGCGATCTGGCCGCTTACCTGAAGAGCCGCGGCGAAAATGCCGAAGTGAAACTGCCCGATGTTTCGGCTTTCGCTCCCGACAATCACGACCTGGAGGTGGCGGTCCGCGTCGAAAATCCCGAGGCCGCGCCCCGCTATGCCGGCGTTACGGTCACGGGCTGCAAGATCGGTCCGTCGCCCGAGTGGATGCAGAACTGCCTGCGTGCCGCGGGCATCAATCCCAAGAACAATCTGGTCGACATCACCAATTTCGTGTTGTTCGAGCTGGGCCAGCCCCTGCACGCCTTCGACGCCGCGAAGATCGAGGGCCGCGAAGTCGTGGTCCGCACCTGCGCCGAGGGCACGCCCTTCGTGACGCTGGACGGCGTGGAGCGCAAACTCACGGACAAGGACCTGATGATCTGCTCGGCCGAGCGTCCCATGTGCATCGCCGGCGTCTTCGGCGGACTGGACTCGGGCGTGAGCGACACCACGACCGACGTATTTATCGAGAGCGCCTATTTCAACCCCGTGTGGGTGCGCAAGACGGCCAAGCGTTTCGGCCTGAATACCGACTCTTCGTTCCGCTTCGAGCGCGGCATCGACCCCAACATGCAGGTCTACGCCGCCAAGCGCGCCGCCCTGCTGATGAAGGAGCTGGCCGGGGGTACGATCTCCAGCGGCATCACGGACATCTATCCGGAGCCGATCGGGGATTTCGTCTTCGACATCTCGTTGGCAAGGGTCAACGCGCTGATCGGCAAGGAGATTCCCGAAACGGTCGTCCGCACGATCATCGCGGCGCTGGAGGTGAAGATCCTCGCCGAGAAAGACGGCGTGCTGACGGTCGCCGTGCCGCCCTACCGTGTCGACGTGCAGCGCGAAGCCGACCTCGTGGAGGACATCCTGCGCATCTACGGCTACAACAACGTCGAAATCCCCACGCAGGTCCGTTCGACGCTTTCCTATGCGCCGAAACCCGACCGCAACCGTCTGATGAACCTCGCGGCCGATTTCCTCACGGCCAACGGGTTTACCGAGATCATGTCCAACTCGCTGACCAGGGCGGCCTATTACGAAGGGTTGGAGAGCTACCGGGCGGAAAACTGCGTGCGTATCCTCAACCCGCTGAGCGCCGACCTCAGCGTCATGCGCCAGACGCTGCTGTTCAACATGCTGGAGGCCGTCGGTCTGAACGCCAACCGCCGCAACGGCGATCTCTGCCTCTACGAGTTCGGCAACTGCTATTTCTACGACGAGTCGAAGCGCACGGACGAAAACCGCCTGGCGGCCTACTCCGAGGAGTACCGCCTCGCCATCGCCGTCACGGGCGTCTCGACGCCGCAGTCGTGGAATGCGAAGCCCGTGAAGGCGTCGTTCTTCACCCTGCGCGCAGTCGCCGAAAAACTGCTCCGCCGCTTCGGCGTCGACATCTACGCGCTGAAGGCCGAGACGCTCGAAAGCGATCTTTTCAGCGAGGGCCTCACGCTGTCGCTCAATGGCAAACAGTTGTTGCAGATCGGCTCCGTGGCCGCCGCAATCCGCCGCCGTACCGATGTCAAGCAGGATGTGTACTATCTGGAGATGAATTTCGAGGCCCTTGCGAAATCCACGAAGAAGCTGAAGATTGCCGCCGGGGAACTGTCGAAATTCCCCGAGGTCAGACGCGATCTGGCGCTGCTGGTGGACAAGTCCGTGACCTTCTCCTCGCTGCGCGACGCAGCCTTCGCCGCCGAGCGCAAGCTGCTGAAAAGCGTCTCGCTGTTCGATGTCTACGAGGGCGACAAGCTTCCCGAGGGCAAGAAATCCTACGCTTTGAGCTTCATTCTGGAGGACAAGACCCGCACGCTGGACGAGCGGACCATTGAGCGTGTGATGGCGAACCTCACCCGGCAGTTCGAGCAGAAATGCGGCGCGCAGGTCCGGGCCTGACGAAATTTCAGCAACCGAAAGACCGCCCGGCCCCATCGGAGCCGGGCGGTCTTCCTTAAAATACGCCGATGCGACGATTTTCCAGAATATTTGCGTGGACGACCCTGTTCTTCGTTGCGGGAGCCGTGCTGTTCTTTACCAAAGCCGCCGCGCTTCCCTATAAGGTCGCCTGGCCCGTCCTGCTGCTGTCCCTGGCGACCTTCCTGTCGCGGCGCCGGGAACTGCTCCCGTTCGGGTTCGCCTTCCTGTTTTCCGCCGCCGGGGATGCCGTGGGCGCCAGGGGGCTGTTCATTCCCCAGATGGCCTTCTTCGCGCTGGCGCATGTCGCCTATGTGTGCTGGTTCCTGCCCCGGGCGCGGCGCAGGCTCCGTGCGGTTTCGCTGGCCGTCACTGTCCCGCTGCTCGTCTTCCTTTTCGCCGCCATCGTCCCCGAGGCCCCGTTTCCGGCCGAACGCATCGGCGTCGCCGTCTACGGGCTGGTCATCGCCGCAATGCTTTATAGCGCGCTCCAGTACGACGGGGCATGCGCCGCCGGATTCAGGTGTGCGGCCCTGCTGTTCGTCTTTTCCGACGCGGTGATCGCCTGGAACCGCTTCATCGGGCCGGTTCCGGCCCGGACCTGGATCGTTATGATCACCTACTACCTCGCGCAATACCTCTTTTTCCGCTTCGCCTTCAAAACCGCGGCCCGGAACTGACGCTTACAGCGCCGGTTTCACCTGCGGCGGCTGGATTGTGACGTAGGGCGTGCCGTTGTCGTCGCAGGTCGAGACGATCCGCACGGCCTTCACCGGACGCCCGGGGCGCAGCGTGATGCTTCCCATCTCCAACTCTCCCGCCCGCTCGAACGTCGCGCCGTCGTACGACACCTCGGCGTAACCCGTCGTCACGATCGTCTTCGGCAGCTGGCGGTTTCCCGTCTGCAAATACATTTCGCGGCACCTCACCGGCTCGCTGAACGTGTAGCGTATCCAATCCTGCTGCCGGCAGGCGCGGCGCGTGCGCGAAAGGCCCTTGTAGGTCTCGGCGTTGGCATAGGGGAACTTCGCGCTCTCGCCCATCGAGGTCGTGATCGCCACGGCGGGCGTAATGGTCCGCCAGCGGGACTTGTCGGCCACGTAGGGGCTGCGGGCGGTGCCGTAGCGCGAATAGAAACGGTAGAGATGCGGTTTCCCGGTGCGGACCGGAGCCGTGTAAGGGTGTTCTTCTGGAGAGCCGTCCATAAGGTAGTAAATCGCGGAGCCGTCGTCCGCCGAAGCGGTGAACGCGCCGTCGCCGTAGCCGACCTTCGGCGGGAAGAGCCGGAACCGGATGCCCATGGCCGCCATCCGGTCGTAATGTTTTCCTTTCAACTCCTCGTAATAGGCGTCCCACCCTTCGGCGTTGCCGCTCCAGGCGATGCGTGCGAGGGCGCAGACGCGCGGAAAGAGCATGTAGTCGAGGTAGTCGGGCTTTTCCGGCTCGTGCGAGACGTAGGCTTCGCTGAAAAACGCCCCCTGCAACCCCTCGACGTTGCGCATCTGTTCGGGGCTGAACTCCGTGAAGCCGAAGCCGTAGACCTTTCTGGCGTCGAAGATCGCCGCCCAGTCGTGCCCGTCCTCGCGGGGCGACTGGCGCATGTCGAAATAGAAGTACTGGCCCGGCATCACGACGGTGCGGTAACCCTTCGCCGTGGCGTCGAGACAGGCCTTGACGCTCTCCCAGCCGTGCACGCGGCACTCCCGGGAGAAGGCTCCCGTGCGCACCGCCTCGTTCCACACGGCGGGCCGTTTGCCGTGCGAACGGAGGATTGCGGCCATGCGCTCCATGAAGAGGTCCTCCAGCCGGTGCGGGTCGGTCATCCCCTCCCGTTTCATCAGCGCCCGGCAGTCGGGACACCGCTCCCACTGCGACATGTCGACCTCGTCGCCGCCCACGTGGATGTACTCCGAGGGGAACAGCTCGCACAGTTCGCCCAGAATGTCGCCCAGCAGCGCGTAATTCTCCTCCCGGGCCACGCACCATGCCGAACGGTAGTCGTAACCGTTGGTCGACACGGTGTCGGGCGGATAGTTGCAGCGGATTTCGGGATGCACCGACGCGATGTTGCGGCTGTGGCCCGGCAGGTCGATTTCGGGAATGATCTCGATATTCCGCAGGGCGGCGTAACGGATCAGCTCGCGCATCTTGCTTTGCTTGAAGTAACCTCCGTATTTCTCTGACCACTTGCCGTATACGGGCCTCACGGGCGAGTCGCCGCCGCGGAAGCCGCCGATCTCGGTCAGCTCGGGGTGCGAAAGGATCTCGATGCGCCACCCCTCGTCGTCCGAAAGATGAAGATGCAATTTGTTGATATTGTGGTAGGAAAACAGGTCTATATAACGTTTCACTTCATCCATTCCGATCCACGTCCGCGCCACGTCGAGCATCATCCCCCGATAGCCGAACCGCGGCTTGTCCTCGATCCTGACGCAGGCGATGCCGGTTCCCGGGGCGATCCCCCTGCGGGCGTAGACTTCGGGCGGCAGCAGCCGGAACAGTTGTTGCAGTCCGTTGAAAACCCCGCCGCAGGTGGAACTTCCGATCTGGATGTGGTCGGGCGCGATGTCGAGGGTGTAAGCCTCCGACGGCTCCCCGTCCGGGGCGTCGAGCGTCAGCACGACGGAGCCTTCCCCCGCCATGCCGTTGCGGACCCCGCACCCGAGGTATTCGGCGGCGTATTCGGCCAGGGGGGCCAGTTCGCGGTCGGCGGAGATTGTCGTTCCGGGACCGAACGTGAAGATCCCTTCGCGGGGCGTCGTCTTTTCCGGGGCGGGTTGCGCCGCGGCGGTGCACAGGCCGCAAAGGGCTGTTGTCAAGAGGATCAGAAGTCGTAATTTCATGCGACGTGAGGATTTTGTTTCCCGCAAAGTTACTTTTTTTCCGCCGAATGTGCTACCTTTGCCGGAGTAAAACCACGGTTTTAGCGGGCGGACGGCGGCGAATCACGGACAGACTCCGCTTCTGCGCCCGGTGTGAAAAAATAATTTGCGACATGGAAGATAAACGTCTGAAGGCCACGGCCCGTCTTTTGGAGGTGATGAACACCCTGCGCCGCGAGTGCCCCTGGGACCGCGAGCAGACATTCGACTCGCTGCGCAGCAACACCATCGAGGAGACTTACGAACTGGCCGATGCCATCACCGACCACAATATGGAGGGCATCAAGGAGGAGTTGGGCGACCTGCTGCTGCACGTGGTGTTCTATTCGAAACTGGGCGAGGAAGAGGGCGCGTTCGATTTCGGCGACGTGGCCGACGCGCTGTGCGACAAGCTGATCTACCGCCACCCTCACGTCTACGGCGACATTCACGCCAACACGCCCGACCAGGTCAAGGAGAACTGGGAGGCGCTGAAACTCCGCAAGAAGAACCGCCGGAGCGGCACGCTGGGCGGCGTTCCGCGCTCGCTCCCGGCGATGGTCAAGGCCTACCGCATGGGCGAAAAGGCCGCCGGGGCGGGTTTCGATTGGGAGCAGAAGGAGGATGTCTGGGACAAGGTCCGCGAGGAGCTGGGCGAAGTGGAAGCCGAGATGAAATCGGGCAGCAAGACCGACCTCGAAGGCGAATTCGGCGACCTGCTGTTCGCGCTCGTCAACGCCTGCCGCCTCTACGGCGTGGACCCCGAATCGGCGCTGGAACGCACGAACAAGAAGTTCATCCAACGCTTCAATTACATGGAGGAACGCGCTGCTGCAAAAGGACATACGTTTCACGAAATGTCGCTCGGCGCGATGGAGGAGCTGTGGCAGGAAGCCAAGAGAAATTAAGAATTAAAAATCAGAAATTCAGATATGGCGCTTATACGAAAAGTCCGCGGGCATGAGCCTGTGATCGGAGAGAACACCTTTCTGGCCGAAACGGCCGTCATTCTGGGCGACGTGACCATCGGCCGCGACTGCTCGATCTGGTACAACGCCGTGCTGCGGGGCGACGTGAACCGGATCGTCATCGGCGACCGCACGAACATCCAGGACGGCGTGGTTCTCCACACCATCTACGACAAGGCGAAGCACCCTTCGCAGACGATCATCGGCAACGACGTCTCGGTGGGCCACAACGCCATCATCCACGGCGCGGTGATCGGCGACAACTGCCTGATCGGCATGGGCGCCACCCTTCTGGACAACGCCCGCATCCCCTCGGGGTGCATCATCGCGGCCAACGCGCTGGTGCTCTCGAACGCGCAGCTGGAACCCAACTCGGTCTATGCGGGCGTCCCGGCCAAAAAGGTCAAGGAGGTGACTGCGGAGCAGCGCGAGGAGATCATCCGCCGCACGGCCCACGACTATATGCTGTACGCCTCCTGGTACGGCGAGCCGGAAGAGTGACCGGTTTCCGTGCGGCACGGCAGGACGCGGCCGGAAACCGCGTTCGCAGGCCCGTCCCGCTCCGGATCCTCCCCGGGCAGTTCTTCCTCTTCTTCCTCGTCCCGCCACTGCCGTTCCGGTGCCGTAGGCGGCGGCTACGACCGTCCGAAGCGAAATCCGGTAATTTTTAGTTAGAGCGATAACTACCCTATATGAAACTGCAATCGAAATACGCCGATCTGGTGCTCAACCTGTTGGTTGCCGTGGCGATCAGCCTGGTGGTCAATTTCTCCTACGTGCTGCTGATGCTCGTGGACCTGAACAGCGACAGCCAGCCCCGCCCTTCCGACCAGAGAGCCGTCGAACGGCCCGACGAGGGCGTGCTTTCGGTCCACCCCGACGGCTACGGGTATCTGGTTTACGAGAACGGCGACAGCGTCTACGTGCCCACGCGGCGCATGCGGTGGCTGGAGATCGCGCCCGGCGACCGGATCGTCGCGGACCTGATGCCGCCGCGCTCCGAGAAGGCGCATCCGATGCTGGCGGAAATCCGCACGCGCAACGGCGCGGAGTTCGATTACAGCAAACTTTACAACGGGCCTTCGAAGATGACGGAACTGCTCCTGCAACTGTTCTACTACCTCGTCGTGTCGTTCGTCATGCTCTCGATCCTCACCTCCGTCAGGCGCAACTACTCCATGTCGCGCTTCGTGCGCCGCTGCCTGTGGTGCTGCGTCGCGGCGGCCGCGCTCTACTGCGTGGCTCCCGTCACGGAGTGGCACACGGGGCGCATCGGGCTGAACTTTATGAGCGGGCGGATGTTCGACTACATGCTGCTGCTCAAATGCTCGTTCGCCGTGGTGGCGTCGATGCTCTACGGGCGCATCTACGTGCTGATTTCCCAGCGGCAGGCCGTCGTCGTCGAGAACGAGCGGCTCAAGAACGAAAACCTCACCACGCGTTACAACATGCTCGTCGGGCAGATCAACCCCCATTTCTTCTTCAACTCGCTCAACTCGCTGGCGATGCTCGTGCGCGAGAAGCACGACGACAAGGCGCTGACCTACATCGACCAGCTGTCGTATACGTTCCGCTACATCATCCAGAACGGCCAGAGCATGCTGATGACCCTCGACGAGGAGCTGAAATTCCTGGAGGCTTACAGCTACCTTTTCAAGATACGCTACGCCGACAAGCTCTTTTTCGACATCGACGTCGACGAGAAATACCTCGGGTGGAAACTCCCGGCCTTCTCGCTGCAACCGCTGATCGACAATGCCGTCAAGCACAATTCGATCACCCGCACCAAGCCGTTCCACATCTCGGTCCGCACCGAAGAGGGGCTGCTCGTGGTGTCGAACCCCAAGGTTCCCAAACTCGAACCCGAACCTTCGACCGGCATCGGGCTGGAGAACCTGCGCAACCGCTGGAATCTGATCACGGGCAGCGACATCGAAATCGTCGACGACGGCGCCACCTTCTCCGTGCGCATGCCGCTGCAAAATCCCTCCGTATGATGAAAGCCCTGATTATCGAAGACGAAACCGCCGCCGCGCGCAACCTCGCGGCGATTCTGCGGCAGACGGCTCCCGACGTGGAGATCGTGGCGACGCTCGAGAGCGTCGAGGAGAGCGTCGAATGGCTCCGTTCGAATCCCCACCCCGACCTGCTGTTCATGGACATCCACCTGGCCGACGGCGATTCGTTCCGCATCTTCGACGCCGTGGAGATCGCAGCCCCGGTGATCTTCACGACGGCCTACGACCAGTATGCACTCGAAGCTTTCAAGGTCAACAGCATCGACTACCTGCTCAAGCCGCTCAACGCTTCGGATGTCGGCCGTGCGCTGGCCAAGCTGCACCGCCTCACGTCGGTTGAGCGCAGCGATTACGGCTCGCGGGTCCGCACGCTGGCCGCCAGCCGCCGCGAGGAGGTTTTCCTGGTGCATGTGCGCGACAAAATCATCCCGCTGCACCGCAGCAGGATCGCCTACTGCTACACGTCGAACGAGAAGGTCACGGCCTACGGTTTCGACGGCGCGGCCTACCCGCTGGACAAAACCCTCGAAGCGTTGCAGGGACTGCTTCCCGAGTCCGAATTCTTCCGGGCCAACCGCCAGTTCATCGTCGCGCGGCAGGCCGTGAAGGAGATCGCCGTGTGGTTCGGGAGCCGTCTCACGCTGCACCTCACTGTCGAAACGCCCGAGCGGATTGTCATTTCCAAAGCCCGCGTTCCCGAATTCAAGGCGTGGCTGCGGTCGCTTCACCCTGTCGAATAGGCGGTTGACCCCGCCGTTCTGCCGTTTTACCCGGGGCCTGGCTCCGGGTTTTCGTTTTGGCGTTACCTTTGCATCAGGAACTCCGGGAAACCGGATTGCCGGAAAACAAAAAAAGTGATGCACAACCAAATTCGAAAAATTATGAAAAAGAGGATTTTTGCAGTTGCCGCAGCCCTCTGCCTGATGGCGGGAACGGGCGCTTTCGCACAGGAGGCCAAGCCGGCCGCCGCTCCCAAGGAGCGTCCGACCGTGGAACAGATGGCGCAGCGCATGACCGAACGCATGCAGAAGGAGCTGAAGCTCACCGATGCGCAGGCCAAGGAGGTTTACAACCTGAATTTCCAGCAGATCAAGGAGATGCAGGCCATGCGCGAGAAGATGCGGGAGGCGCGCAAGGCCGAGGCCGAAAAGATGAAGTCGATCCTGACGACCGAACAGTTCGTGCAGTGGTCGCAGATGCAGGCTCCGCAGCCCGGCCAGCGCGGTCATGGTTCCCAGATGATGAAAAAAGGCGACCGTCGCGGAGGCGGCAAGGAGTGCTGTGACAAGCCCTGTCCGAAGAAGGACAAGAAGGGAAAGGAGTGAGGTTAGGTCTCTTGAGGCTTGTTACGGCCGGGGCGTCGGTTTGGTCGACTGACGCCCTTTTTTTGCCGATTCGCCCCGTGCGGGGCGCAAAACAAGCATAAAAAGAATTAACTTTACGCCCGTTTTCAACGCCGCCCGGGCTTAAGAAGCCCGATTTACGGGCGGATGGGACGGGAAACGCTATCGGGCCGGTTCTGCGCCCGGACTTGAGAAGCCCGATTCATGGGGCGGGCGGAACGGACGCGCGTTTTCAGCCGGTTCGCCGCCGAAAAAGAGATACACACAAACAGAAGATATGAAACGAACACTACTGACTACCCTGCTGACGCTTTTCGCCGCCGCGGCATTCGCCCAAAAGGGCGGCGTCACAGCCACGGTCGTCGACGCCGACACCGGGGAGAGCGTCGTCGGAGCGGTGCTGACGCTCACGCCTGTGAAAACCCCGGAGAAGAAACAGTATTTCACCTCGGCCTTCAAGGGTGCGGTGTCTATTCCGTCGCTCGCCTACGGCGAATATTCGCTTTCGGTGGCTTTCCTGGGCTACAACAACCTCGACACGACCTTCCGGGTCTCGGCTTCGAAGGTCAGCCTCGGACTGCTGAAACTCAAGCCGGGCGTGCAGATCGAAACGGTCGTCAAGGAGGCCAAGGCGCTGCGCACCTCGCAGAAGGGTGACACGGTGAGCTACAATGCCGGAGCGTTCAAGGTCGTGGCCGACGCCGATGTCGAAGGGCTGCTGAAGAAGATGCCCGGCATCACCGTCACCGACGGCACGGTCGAGGCGCAGGGCGAGACGGTCAAGAAGGTCTTCGTCGACGGCAAGGAGTTCTTCGGCGAGGATGTCACCACGGCCATCAAGTCGCTTCCGGCCGAGGCCGTCGATCGCGTGGAGGTCTACAACAAACTCTCCGACGCGGCCGAATTTTCGGGCATGGACGACGGCGAGGGCTACAAGGCGCTCAATATCGTCACCCGTCCGGGCATGCGGCAGGGCCAGTTCGGCAAGCTCTACGCCGGATTCGGCTACGACGCCGACACCGAGACCGAAGACAAGTTCAAATACATCGCCGGCGGCAATGCCAACGTGTTCAGCGGCGACAGCCGTATTTCATTCATCGGCCTGTTCAACAACGTCAACCAGCAGAATTTCTCGTTCGAGGACATTCTGGGCGTCTCGGGCGGCGGTGGCGGCCGTCGCGGCGGCATGGGCAATTACATGGTGCGCCCGCAGAGCGGCGTGGCGTCG
>OLRA01004432.1_pt1 | contig 11145 bp, 7 predicted proteins | sample 1673011 | NCBI WGS metagenome assembly OLRA01 (sample SAMEA3136746, study PRJEB25190) | human gut metagenome | reverse complement strand
CCAGGTCGTACTTGTTCCTGTGGCGCTTCTCTATCTTTCTGCATATCTTGTCCAGCCCCAGTTCGTGATACACTTTCTGGAGAAAGAGATATCCGCCATTATAACAGCGCTGGGCATTCTTGTCAATGAGGGCGGCAGGGTTGAGCTCCATCATTATCTTTTTTCTGTTCTCTTTTTCCTGGGCAGTGAGCTCGGCAACGTACTTTTTGGCTTCTCCGACGGGATCTTCTCCCCCGAAGCGCTTCTCCAGGTCCTCAAGAGTACCGAGGCGCTCTACATACTTGGTGGAAGGCTTACCGTCTTCGTTACGGTAACTCTTCTGAACATAATAGACGGGCTGCTTGCCCATTGACAAAGTCTTTAGAATCATATCTGTAAAACCTAATAAGCATCACAAAGGCATTACAAATATAGAAAATATATTTGACAAAAAAAAGAGTTCTGAACGAACTCTATCAAATATTTTTGACTTTTTTCTGATTTTAAAGTGTCAAACTACCGGGTCGAGTTTTTGGTATTTTGGAACAAATTTTCGATTAAATCGTTACAACGTATTCTCTTTTTTGATATATTCGCACCGATAAAAAAAACTGAGTTTCCGAGTCTGACCATTATAACCTCATATTCGGGGAACACTATTACCATTATTATGAAACGACTAATAACCATTGTTTTGGCTTTGGTCTGCGCCAACGTTAGCGCGCAGCAGATGTCAGACACTCTGAAGATTTATTTCCGTCAGGGTTATTCTTCGTTCGACCCTTCCTACAAGCATAATCAAGAAAGAGCCAAGGCATTCATTGACCGTGTAAACGACTTCAAGTCACAGTCTTCCGCCTTCGACATCCTCACTGTAAACTACCACGCGGGAGCTTCCCCTGAAGGAACATTGGCCATAAACGAAAAGTTGGCTGTCAAAAGAAGTTCTACACTCACCGCTTATCTCAAACGCTACATCGACTTTCCGGAGTCCATCATTCATGTACAGACCGTAAGCGAAGACTGGCAGGACTTGCTCGGCTCGTGGCAGAGTCCGACATGAAAGAAAAGAATGAGGTGTTGGACCTTATCGCCAATGTGGACAATGACAAGGTGCTGAAGACTGAACTGCAGCGACTTGCAGGCGGAAGGCCATGGAGGTATATGAACGAGCATCTGTTCCCGGAGCTCAGGGCGTTCACGGTAATCGTGGAGGTCGGCGTCGAGAATCCCAAGCTGGATCTGCCTGAAATCGCGGACTCCGATGTGCAGCCGGCAAATGAATTCCCGCCTTTGGACGACAGCCTGGCCGTGCCGATGCTGCGGCTGCCCGAGACGATACCTCTGCAGGAGTGGACACGAAAACTATACATTAAGACCAATGCCATCGGATGGGCGATGTTCATATCCAATGTCGCAGTCGAAATCGACATTACGCCTCATCTTTCTTTTCAGCTCCCTATCTACTACTCTGCGGTGGACTACTTCAGCCGCGAACTGAAATTCAGGACATTTGCCGTACAGCCTGAACTTCGCTGGTGGTTCAGCAAGCCTGACGGCCTCTTCGTGGGAGCGCACTTCGGAACAGCATACTTCAACTACGCCACCAAAGGTGACTGGCGTATCCAGACATATGACGGAGACAGACCTCTGTGGGGCGGCGGCCTTGCAGCAGGATACAGGATGCCTCTGTCCAAGCGCCATCCGAGATGGAATGTCGAATTCTCTATCGGCGCCGGAGTCTATGATGTCTATTACGACAAATTCTACAACGAGAAAAATGGTCCTAAAGCCACCAACGGTCACACTACATTCGTAGGAATCGACCACGCGGCAGTATCATTTTCATACAGTTTCGATCTTAAGAAAAGGAGGGCGGAACGATGAAAGACAGGACTGTTAAAATATTGGCCGCAATTCTGGCGGTGATGCTTTCAGCTGCATCCTGCGCGGTCCACGAATGGCCGGAAGAGCTTCCTGCCAATGCCACGCTCAAACTTGATTTCAATACTGCATTGCCTCAGTTCCTTGTCATGGACCTGAATCAGGGAACCAGAGTCTCCAAGGACGGCAAGGACTACGAAATCCGCTATGTCATAGAGGCTTGCAGAAAACTGAGCAACGGCGGTTATGACGAGGTCCCGTACAAACGCTTCACTTTCACCAAGGAGGATGTCTCCGACCTGAACCATGAAGTCACCATCAACATTGACGAAGGTACTTATATGTTCTACGTCTGGACCGATTTCGTCGAGAAGGGGACTGCAGCGGATTATTTCTACGACACGAGGAGTTTCCGCGAGATTACCATGAGGGGCGAGCACGAGGGAAACAATGATTTCCGCGATGCTTTCGTCGGGCACAATGAACTGACTGTCACGCGTTACGGCTCGATGCTTCCTCCGGTCAGCGGCACCATAAATATGGAACGTCCGCTCGCCAAGTTCGAATTCATAACGACTGACCTCCAAGAGTTCATAACAAAGGTCATCACCGAGATGAACAAGAAGAAGGAGAACGAGGACAAGGTGTCCGGCGACATTACAAAGAGTGCGGAGGATGCCGATGATGATACCAAGGCTCCTGACGACACCAAGGGCGACGGGGACAGCAAGTCGCCGATCGTCGATCTGAAGAAGTACAATGTCGTCTTCTACTACACCGGCTACATGCCGTCCAAGTTCAATATGTGGGACGACAAGCCGAACGACTCGAGTCTCGGCGTCCAGTTCCGTTCGGACATAACATTGATAGATGAACACAATGCCCGGCTCGGCTTCGATTACGTCCTCGTGAACGGCAAGGAGTCCAGCGTCATGGTAGCGGTAGGCCTGTTCGACGAAGAAGGCACCCGCCTGTCAATGACCAATCCGATCGAGGTCCCTATCAAGCGAAGCATGTTGACCACCGTCAAGGGCAGCTTCCTAATGCAGGATACCGGCGGCGGCGTCGCCATCGACCCTGACTTCGAAGGTGAGTTCAATATTATAATAAAGTGATATACAATATCTTAAACGAAACATATAAATTAAATAATCAATAAAACTATGAACAAGAATTTATTCAAAACTTTCGCTATCGCAGCAATGGCTGTGCTGGCAGGTGCCTGCGCGAAAGAGCAGGTCAGTTCCGCAGACGGTGAAACTGTCGAAATGACATTCAATGTGGATGTGCCGGAGACGACAATTACAACAAAAGGCCTTTCTGATGCAGCTCAGGTAGATGAGCTTGTCTTTCAGGTGTTTTTAACAGGAACCAAAGATAAGAACAAACATTATGAAAATAAACCAGTCCCAGAACTGACTCAGGTCGTTCCTGTTGTTGATAAAAAAGCTACAGTTAGAGTTAATTTAGTTAAAGGTCAGAAATACTCTTATGCGTTCTGGGCACAGTCAAAGGGTACAGGATACTATGATACGTCTGATTTGAGGGCCGTGAAAATGAATACGGACAAAGTTAAAGCGAATGACCCTGAAATGGATGCGTTTTATGGGTTTAGGGAAGGCGAGACTGCAAGCAAATCTTATTCAGAGCGTATACCGTTGTATCGTGCTTTGGCACAAGTTAATTTTGGCGCAAAAGCTTTGGACCGTTCAGATGCTCTTCAGGCTACAGCGTCCTCTGTCACATTATCAAAAGTGCCAGATATTTTCCATCCTTTTTGGAAAACTTCTGAAACTTCCAAAGGAAAAGGAGAAATTACATATGCTAGCAATGCAGTGGTTTCGGATGAAAAGTTGGCTATTGGTGATAAAACCAACAAAACAGAGTATGACTATTTGGCTACAGTATATGTTCTTGCTGACAAGGCAGACCCAATGCTTATAGATGCCTCTGCGACAATAACTTTGAGCAATGGAAGAACAACCAAAATTGCTGTGCCAAATGCTCCAATACAAGTGAATTATCGAACAAATATTTTAGGTGATTTACTTAATGTCGAAGGCGTGTGGAATATAACTGTTGATGAAGAGTTTAAAGGCGGTGATAAGATTTATGATCCACTCGGTTCAGATTTATATAAAGGTTCAGCTGTAACTCTTACGGAAGACTATTCTGCTTTTACGCCGTCAGGAGTTGTCATACCAATGAAGGCGGTTAGCAGTCTTGATTTGAATGGTTATACATTTAAGAATGAAAATGGTACTGCTTTAGACGTCAGAGGAAGTCTTACAATCAATGGCAGCGGCCAGGTATTATGCGATGGTCCTGTTGGAGAAGCATATGCTGCAGTATTCGTTCAGGATGGTGGTAAGGTCGTTATTAATGATGGTTACTATTATAGTAAGAATGGCAACTCATGTATATATGTGCAGGCTGGAAAAGTGACACGTAATACAATTACCATTGGTGGAGAAGTAAAGCCTCTCTATTATGGTGGAGGTATTGTTGAAATTAATGGAGGTGTATTTGAAGCTCAAGCGAATAAGTTTGTCTTGAACCAGAATGATTATATTGAAAACGATTGTTGCTTTAGCGTGAAAGGTGGAATTTTTGTCGGATTCAATCCTGCAGAGGTAAATGAATGTCATGGTAAAGTTACGTCATTTGTAGCAGACGGCTATAAAGCAGTAAAGACGACTTACGAGGGCAAAGAAGCATGGAAAGTCGAGGAAATCCCGGCTGTAACAACTCAGGAGGCTTTTAATTCTGCGATTGCGGAAGCAAATGCGACAGTAGTGTTGGCAGCGGGTACGTATGATATGCCGTCCACAATTGCAGATGGCGTTACAATCATCGGTGGGGGTGATGAGACAGTGTTGGATATGGTGCATAAGAATAGAACTTATACAAACGTAGCATTCAAAAATATTAAAATCCTTAATGGCCAAAGTGACTATTATGGATTTCAGAACAGTGGGAATCTTCTTTTCGAAGGATGTACTTTTACAGGAAAGCATTTTTCTTATGGGAAAGAGACATATAAGAAATGTCACTTTATTCAGGAGGCTTCTGACTATAACATGTGGGTTTATGGTAAAGACGTTGACTACATAGATTGTACTTTTGAAGGTAAGGGTAAATTCCTAAATGTATTTAATGAAGGGAATCCACTTATAACAGTGAATATCCAAGGCTGTAAGTTTATTTCTACAGTTTCAAATAAGCCGGCAATAAACATTAAGGGAACCAGCACAACATCAGCAGGCGTCGTTACAGCATTGCAATATATCGTTAATATCGACAAATGTACAGTTTCTGGTGCATTCCCTGAAATCAATGGTGGTCTTTGGCAGGTGGATGATCCTGCTACCGCAGAAAACAATAAGATTACTGTTAATGTTAACGGTAAAAAAGTTTATTTGAACTAAACCTTATCTCCATTTTCTGATAAAAACTGATATAAGTAAATTACATTGACAGAAATTAGTACGATAACCATTATGAAATCATTTAAATATTTGGCAGCTGCTGCATTGACACTGCTTGCAGTCGGCTGTAATAAGGAACAGGTGACAGAAGTCCCTGACGGACAGATGGTTGACGTTACGTTTACGGCTGCATTGCCGGGCGAAATGGCGACCAAGACTCTTGGTGACGGTCAGACCGCCAAGACTCTCTATGTGTCAGTTTACGAGAACGACGCTGAGAAAACCAAGCTCGACCTCGACAAGACTGCCACATTCACAGATCTGAAAACACAGGTGACATTCAGCCTCGTGAAGGGCAAAACTTACAATTTCGTGTTCTGGGCTCAGGCAGAAGGTGCACCTTATGAGGTCACCGACCTGAAGAACATCAAGGTGAAGGACTACACTACTGGTGCCAATGACGAGAAACGTGACGCATTCTATGCTACACGTAAAGAATTGAAAGTCAATGGGGCATTGACAGAAACCATCAAACTTTACCGTCCTTTCGCGCAGGTGAACTTCGCGACCGCAGACTATGCTGACGCAAAGAAGGCAGGCTTCAACCCGGCAGTCAGCTCATTCACGGCATCTGAGGCGGCAACGACATTCGACACATTCGCTGAGGAAGGAAAAGATAAAGTCGAAGTTGCATTGACAGAAACCGAGATTCCGGCTGACGTCCTCAAGACACTCGATGGCAAGACCTACACCCGCCTCGCGATGAACTACCTCATTCCGGTCGGCAAACAGGGCGAGTCCCACAACATTGACGTTGCTGCGACTTTCAAGGCGAACAACGGCGAAGCTGTGACTGTGTCCGCGCCGAACGCTCCGGTCCAGAACAACTACCGCACCAACATCCTCGGCAATCTCCTCACTTCACAGGTGATCTTCAATGTCGAGATTGTCCCTATTTTCAATGAGCCGGACAATGACATCGATATTGTCAATGTCAAGGACGAGGCTTCTCTCCGTGCGCTCTTCGCAACAGGCGGTGAGGCGAAACTGGCCGCTGACCTTGTTCTCGACGAATCCATGGTAGTAAAGGCTGGAAAGGAAGTTGTTCTCGACCTTAACGGAAAGACCGTCAGCAATACTGCAGATCTGTGGAATGAATCTATAGCTAGTTGGTCTCTTCTTTCTGTGAGGGGCGGTAGTCTTACGATTAAAGGCGCCGGAACTCTTCAGGCTAAGGAAAACGACTGCTTTGCTGTCGATGTTCAGGATGGTGGAACAGTTGTCATTGAAGACGGAACATATGTCGGCAATGTTCATGCTGTATATGTTTATGAAGGTACGGCGGAGATTAAGGGTGGTAAATACAGCATTCAGCAGTTGTCTTCAAATCCTGATCCTTACGGCTATGTCCTGAATTGCTACGATAAGAATCGTGAGAACGGTATTGCTAAGATTACCGTCACAGGTGGCGAATTCGTGAAATTCAATCCTGCTGACTGTGCCGCTGAAGGTGCTCATACCAACTTCCTTGCTGACGGTTACAAATCCACTCAGATTGGTGATTCTTACTTCGTGACCAAAGCGGGCGTTACCCCTGTTGCGAATCAGGAAGGTTTTGAAGATGTAATTAGTAAAGGCTCAGTCGGTACTCCTATTGAGATACAGGCTTCTCCTAATTCAACTATAGTGTTGAAAGATGGATTGGCTAATGAGGGAGTTAAGGCTAGAAATATTACAATAGTGGGCAACGGCTCTCAGACTGTGGATGTTATTTCTGGTTCAAAGAATGCAGAAGGCGGAATGCTCAGCTATCAGCGCGGTTCATCTTTTACTTTCAAAAACCTTAAGATTAAGGCAGGCGAGGGAAATTTTGATGGCGTCGTGTGTGATGAACTGGTTTTCGAGAATTGTACTATAACCGGTAAACTTACACTATTTGGTAAAGCTTCTTTTAAAGACTGCGTCTTTGAGAACACGATGGCGAATCAGTATTCTATTTGGACATGGGGCGGCACAGATGTTACGTTTGACAAATGTACATTCAATACTAATGGCAAGGCTATACTTCTTTATGGCGGGGCAGATGGTAAGAATCCGACAAATCTTGTTGTGAAGAATTGCACATTGAATGATAGAAAGAATGGTGCCGCTGGTAAGGCAGCCATTGAAATCGGCAATGATTATAATGCAACGTATTCTCTTACAATTGCTAACTGCACGGTCAATGGCTTTGCTGAAGGTAAGAATACCGGTTCTAAACTTTGGGCAAACAAGAACAGTATGGATGCAGCGCATCTTTCTGTAACTATTGATGGGACTAAAGTTCAGTAATTTTCACTGAAATCTGTTGAGAACAATATATAATGATAACTGATATGAAAACATTTAAGTATTTGGCAGCTGCTGCATTGACATTTCTTGCAGTCGGCTGTAACAAGGAACAGGTGACAGAAGTTCCTGACGGACAGATGGTTGACGTGACGTTCACGGCTGCATTGCCGGGCGAAATGGCGACCAAGGCGCTTGGCGACGGTCAGACCGCCAAGACACTCCATGTGTCAGTTTACGAGAACGACGATGCGAAAACAAAGCTCGACCTCGACAAGACTGCCACATTCACAGATCTGAAAACACAGGTGACATTCAGCCTCGTGAAAGGCAAGACGTACAATTTCGTGTTCTGGGCACAGGCGGAAGGTGCTACCTGCTACAACATTGACGATCTGAAGAACATCAAGATTTCCTATGAGGGTGCAGTCGCCAATGATGAGAAACGCGACGCATTCTACGCTACCCGTAAAGAGTTGAAGGTCAATGGGGCATTGACAGAGACTATCAAGCTTTACCGTCCTTTCGCGCAGGTGAACTTTGGTACTGCTGATCTCCTGGATGCTGCTGCCGCCGGCTTTGTTCCTAAACAGAGTGTTTTCACAGCTACCGACGTTGCCAATGTGTTTGATACTTTCAATGCAGAAGGTAAAGTCGAAGGCCTGGCTACTGATAAGGTCACATTTGCCGCAGCTGAACTTCCTGCTGAGCCGCTTGTTATCAAAGATGGAACCAAATATGCTTGGATGACAATGAATTACATCATCCCTGTAGGTAAGCAAGGCGAGAAGCACATTTCCAATGTTACCGCTGAGTTTATTACTGAAGCAGGTGACGCTATCACAGCTTCATCGCCTCAGACTCCGGTCCAGAACAACTACCGCACTAACATTCTCGGTAATCTCCTCACTTCACAGGTGATCTTCAATGTTGAGATTGTCCCTATTTTCAATGAGCCGGACAATGACATTGACCTTGTCAATATCAAGAATGTGGAGTCGTTGAAAGCATTGGTTGCAACTGGTGGTTCTGCGAAACTCGTTGATGACATTGAAATAGATTATCCTCTGGTTCTTAGCGGCAATACGGATGTTGTCATTGACCTTAACGGACATAGCATTGTCAATAAGACACAGGTTAATGGAAATTTTACCGTCGTTTTCAATGTGACCGGAAATTCTCATCTTACAATCAATGGTGAGGGTGAGGTCAAGGCTCTTGAGGAGACTTCTAATGTCGATGGTTATCGCATGGCAGTGTGGGCTTATGACGATGCAGTAGTAGATATCAATGGCGGTTACTTCTACAACAAGCAGCTTAATCCGGAAACTTCGAACCTTATCTATGTAATGGATAGAGCTGTTGTCAATGTTGCCGGTGGAAAGTTTGAAACTGCGATGCTTAATGCTCAGGGTACCAGCTTCTTGCTTAATATGCAGGATGCAAGTCGTGCAACAGCTAAGATTAACATAACAGGTGGTCAGTTTGTAGCTTTCGATCCTGCCGATTGTATATCCGAAGGTCCTCACACGAACTTCGTAGCTGACGGGTATATGTCAGTCAAGACTGAAGACAATGTCTGGACAGTTGTCCGTGGCACAAAGCCTGTCGTTATGACGACAGCAGAACTCCGCGCAACCCTTACAGCATTTACGAGTGCAGGCTCTGGTGACAATGTCATTGAAATTGGAAAAGACATTGTCCTGAAAGAGGGTGAAACCTGGACGCCTGCTAAAGTAGATGGTTATCATGGTGCCGGTGTGGTTACTGTGCTCGGTAATGGCCACAAGATTTCCGGACTCAATGCTCCTTTGTTTGCAGGCGGATTCGCAGGTAATTCCGGAATCATTGTCAAGGATCTTACATTGGATGGTGTTAAGATTAACGATGCTACCAGCGATCAGGGTATTGGCGCATTTGTCTGCAATGTAGATAGCATGCCTACGATTGAACTTGATAATTGTCATCTTACGAATTCTGAAATGATTTCTACTGGCGGTGCACGTGTAGGTGGTCTAATCGGTTGGACCTCAGGTTATAATAAACCTGATGATGGCCCGGTTGACACATATATCAATATTACCAAATGTTCAGTAGAGGGCTGTAAAATTTCAGCTAAAGGTTCAGTAGGTGGTATTATCGGCCATGCCGGCTGTAACCCTGCAACCTATCACACCATCTCTGACTGTACGGTAAAGAATTGCGTTCTCACATCCACTGACGATGGTGGTTGGCGAGTAGGTGTAGTAGTCGGTACTGCAAATGTTGGCGAGTTGTCTATCAATAACATCACCGAATCAGGAAACACCATAACCCAGACCGGCAAGACCGCTCCTGAACACAGCAACCTCTACGGCAGATTCGTTCCTGGAACCACCGGTAAACTAGTCATTGACGGCGTTGCCCTGTCCCAGTAGACTCCCTGAATTGCCTTTCAGGCAGTCCGCAATTAATATAACGGACATAGAACAATAACACCCAAGCGAGGACCCTGCATTTCCGCAGCGCCCTCGCTTTCGTCTATTTCAGTACACACTTCATCTCTAATTGTGGATGTCACGTGCTGTTGTCCTGGCCTTTACGTAATTTTGTTTGTCAATGTTGTCAAAGCTGGCGTACTCAGAGGCTTTCCTTAAGCTTAGTGACCTCCTCCACGGACAATCCGGTCGCCTTCGCCACGATTTCGCATGGTGTTCCTAACTGAAGAAAGTTAATCGCTACCTCCAGATTACGTTCCTCGCGTCCTTTCGAGAGTCCTTCTTCAAGTCCCTCCGCGCGACCTATTACACGTCCTTTCGCGAGTCCTTTCGCGAGTCCTTCTTCAAGGCCGGTCTCCTTGGCGTATTCGATCTGATTGTGGGTGTCACGTGCTGTTGTCATGGCCTTTACGTAATTTTGTTTGTCAATATTGTCAAGGCTGGCGTACTCAGAGCCTTTCCTTAAGCTTAGTAACATCCTCCACGGACAAGCCGGTAACATCGCAGATAGTTTGAACAGGCAGATTGTTCTTCAGCATCTTCAGTACGATGCTGTTCCTCTCTTCTTCACGTCCCTCTTCGCGTCCTTCCGCACGTCCTTTCGCGAGTCCTTCTTCAAGGCCGGTCTCCTTGGCATATTCAATCTGATTGTGGGTGTCACGTGCTATTGTCATGGCCTTTACGTAATTTTGTTTGTCAATATTGTCAAGGCTGGCGTACTCAGAGCCTTTCCTTAAGCTTAGTAACATCCTCCACGGACAAGCCGGTCGCTTTCGCCACGATTTCACATGGCGTCCCCAACTGAAGAAAGTTAATCGCGATTTGTTGTTTCGCATCCTCTCTACCTTCCTCGCGTCCTTCCTCTCTGCCTTCCTCACGTCCTTTCACGAGTCCTTCTTCAAGTCCCTCCGCGCGACCTATTACACGTCCTTTCGCGAGTCCTTTCGCGAGTCCTTCTTCAAGTCCGGTCTCCTTGGCATATTCGATCTGGTTGTGGGTGTCACGTGCTGTTGTCATGGCCTTTACGTAATTTTGTTTGTCAATGTTGT
>OLRA01004423.1_pt1 | contig 11163 bp, 11 predicted proteins | sample 1673011 | NCBI WGS metagenome assembly OLRA01 (sample SAMEA3136746, study PRJEB25190) | human gut metagenome | reverse complement strand
TATACCGGATATCGTCATCGATATGTCTGCCGGTGATCAGGAATTGTGCTGTATTTTAGATGCAAAATACTCGGGGTGGAAAGACAATGGATATAAACTCCCAGGAAATATGGATATTTATAAACAGTTCTTCTATCAGGAACAGATAAAACGGATATATGAAAATACTGTGCTCAAAAGAACAGATAAAACTGAGGTCTATAACTTCCTGGTACTTCCGGATTATATCGGAGATACGAAGGATGGAATAACCAGGTTTTGTGCAAAAATAAAATTTTATTATCATGAAGACCGGGAGATGGGCGTGATTCAGGTCAATCTGGAGAATCTGATTACAGCATTCTTAGAAGAAGATGAAGGGGAGCAGGAAAGACAGAGAGGTTATTTGAAAATGTTTTGTGCAAGAATAAACCCATTCTTAGGATAAGAAAGAGGGAGAAAAAGCAACAAAAAATTTATACATAATATTCTGGAAAAGAGGTTGCAATTCTTCTCAGAGGGTGGTAACATAAAGGCAGCAAATCAATAAAGTGATTACCGGGAGATTAGAGCAAGGTAAGTAGAGCGAGACAATCGCTCTATTTCCCTTGCTTTTTATTTTCCCGTTTGGCTGTTAAGCAGAAATAGAAAGGAGATTGGGTTTATGTATGATGTAGCGATTATCGGTGCCGGTGTGACAGGAAGCGCCATCGCAAGGGAGTTATCAAGATATCAGTTAAATGTCTGTGTCATTGAACGTGAGGAGGATGTTTGCTGCGGCACATCCAAGGCCAACAGTGCCATTATTCATGCGGGTTTTGATGCTGTACCCGGCACATTAAAGGCAAAGGTTAATGTCAAAGGCAATGCCATGATGGATCAGATTGCAAAAGAGTTGGATATTCCGTTTAAGAGAAATGGTTCTATGGTTGTATGCACAAAAGACCAGGATCCGAAAGGATTGGAAGTACTGATGGAGAGAGGCAAGGCCAATGGCGTGCCGGATCTTCAGATTCTTGACCGTGAGGCACTGATCGCTATGGAACCGAATCTCAGTGATGATGTTGTATGTGCATTGTTTGCACCGACAGGCGGCATTGTATGTCCTTTCCATATGACGATGGGCTATGCTGAAAATGCATGCAGCAACGGTGTCGAATTTTTCCTGAATACACAGGTGGATGATATTAAGAAAGCAGAGTCAGGCTATGAGCTGACAGTAACCCATACAGACAGCGGCGAAAAAGAGATAAAAACAGCGAAAGTTGTCATCAATGCAGCCGGTGTTTATGCAGATACACTGAATAATATGGTCAGCGAACATAAGCTGCATATTACAGCAAGAAAAGGTGAATATATGCTGCTGGACAAAGATGCAGGCAAGCATGTATCGCATACAATTTTTCAGCTGCCGTCCAAGATGGGCAAAGGTGTTCTTGTGAGCCCGACGGTTCACGGCAATCTGCTGGTTGGACCGACTGCCGTAGATGTGGAAGATAAAGAAGCGGTTAATACAACCCAGGCCGGACTGGATTCCCTCGGACGTACCGCTTCTCTCAGTGTGAAGAATGTACCCCTTCGTCAGGTGATTACATCTTTTGCAGGTCTCCGTGCCCATGAAGCCGGTGATGATTTTGTGATTGGTGAAGCAGAAGATGCCAAAGGTTTTATCAATGTGGCAGGTATTGAGTCTCCGGGACTTTCATCTGCACCGGCTATTGCAGTGATGGTGGCAGACAGGGTGAAAGAGATGCTGAATCCTGAAGTTAACGACAAGTTCAATCCGATCAGAAAAGGCATTCTTCATCCGGATACACTGACACTGGAAGAAAGAAATGAAGTGATTAAGAAACAGCCTGCATACGGCAATATTATCTGCCGTTGTGAGATGATTACGGAGGGTGAGATTCTGGATGCCATTCACCGTCCGCTGGGGGCACGTTCCCTTGATGGTGTGAAACGTCGTACAAGAGCAGGTATGGGACGCTGCCAGGCAGGTTTCTGTTCACCGAGAACGATGGAAATTCTTGAGCGTGAAGTGCCAATGAGCATGTTTGACATTACAAAGAACGGTGTTGGTTCCAATATCGTTATCGGTACCAACAAGGAATTATAGGAGGGCGCATGATGAAAGCATATGATTTGATTATTATTGGCGGTGGCCCTGCTGGTCTGGCAGCCGCTGTTGCTGCAAGAGACAACGGTATTGAAAGTATTCTGATTCTTGAAAGAGACAAACAGCTTGGCGGTATTCTGAACCAGTGTATCCACAACGGTTTCGGCCTTCATACATTTAAAGAAGAACTGACAGGACCTGAATATGCAGCAAGATTTATCGAACAGGTCAAAGAGAGAAAGATTGAATATAAATTAAATACAATGGTCATGGATATTTCCCATGAAAAAGTTGTCACTGCCATGAACCGTGAGGAAGGCATGATTCTTCTTCAGGCCAAAGCCGTGATTCTGGCCATGGGATGTCGTGAACGTTCAAGAGGTGCTTTGAATATTCCGGGTTATCGTCCGGCAGGTATTTACTCCGCAGGTACCGCACAGCGTCTGGTGAACATGGAAGGCTATATGCCGGGCCGTGAAGTGGTTATCCTTGGTTCCGGTGATATCGGCCTGATCATGGCAAGACGTATAACACTGGAAGGTGCCAAAGTGAAGGTTGTGGCAGAGCTGATGCCTTATTCCGGCGGATTAAAGAGAAATATCGTTCAGTGCCTGAATGATTTCGATATTCCGCTGAAACTCAGTCATACAGTTGTTGATATTGAGGGCAAAGACCGTGTAAAGGCTGTTACAATTGCAGAGGTTGGCCCTGACCGCCGTCCGATTCCGGGCACGGAAGAACGCTATGAATGTGATACACTGCTCCTGTCCTGTGGTTTGATCCCTGAAAATGAGTTGAGCAAGAGTGCCGGTGTTGACTTAAGCCCGATTACATCCGGCCCGATTGTTAATGACAGTCTGGAAACTAATATCGACGGCGTATTTGCCTGCGGCAACGTGCTGCATGTGCATGACCTGGTGGATTATGTTTCCCAGGAAGCCGGAACAGCCGGAAAGAATGCTGCAGCTTATATTAAGGAGGGCAAGACAGCCGATGCAAAAACTGTTGAAATTTTGCCGGTAGATGGCGTGCGTTACACAGTGCCAAAATATATCCGCCCGACAGAAATGGAAGATACTCTGACAGTTCGTTTCCGTGTGGGAGATGTTTATAAAAACTGTGCCATTGCGACTTATTTTGATGATGAACTTATCAGCAAACGTAAACGTCCGGTCATGGCACCGGGAGAAATGGAGCAGGTGATCTTGCAGAAATCCAAACTGGCAGATTACCCTGATTTGAAGCATATTACAATCAAAATTGAGGAGGCATAACGAATGGAAACAAGAGAATTAACCTGTATCGGCTGTCCTTTGGGATGCGCTCTCACAGTGACAATGAATGGTAAAGAAGTTGTAGAAGTCAAAGGCAACACTTGCAAAAAGGGCGATATTTATGCCAGAAAAGAAGTCACTAATCCGACACGTATCGTCACGACAACTGTCAGAGTCAGCGGCGGCGCTGCTCCGATGATCAATGTCAAAACACAGTCCGATATTCCGAAGGATAAGATTTTTGAATGTGTAGCAGCATTAAAAGGCGTGACAATTCAGGCACCGGTGGCTATCGGTGATGTTGTCCTTGAAAATGTGGCAGGTACAGGCGTCAATATTGTGGCAGCAGGTGCAGTTGAGGCGGCATAATAGAATGAATAAAAACTGAATTATTATAACTTAATAGGCTATGATTCTACATCATAGCCTATTATAATGTATATAAGAAATACAACATAGAAAGGGTGAATCACAACATGTTCGAAAACATCAAACCTACAGATACAACTATTGAAGTTGCACTACCGTTTTACATCATGTCCCAGATAAGCAATATCTTTTATTATGCAAATATAAAAGATAAAGGACTTACGATGTATGATGAAAAATTTGGTCTTGCTCTGGCTCGCAAAAAACCAGAAATTCGGTCACAGTATTTTAAGATTCAAAAAACATGGCATGAAAAATGGATAACAAAATATCCCGACGTGCCGGAAACAGATGAATACATCACACATGACAAAATCAATAAGAAACTCTCATATGATTTTGAAACATATGGATACTGTAAAACCAACATTTCTGAAGATGACATATGGCATCTTGTTGATACTCTTCTGTACAACAAAGAATCCGACCCGGATGTCATTCGAGCAAAAGAAAATGAAATCAATGTGCATCGTAAATCCGAAGCCATGTATGGTGATGACTAATGTCAGCACCATACATATTTTTTAAAGAAAGGAGTTGAATCAGTATGATTTCGAAAGAACGACTCAGAAAAATCATTTACAATAATACAATTTTTGATACTGCAACGGATTTAAACACGCATTATGACAAACATAACGCATCTATCCAGAAAGATGTGGACCGTGCAATATCCTCAGGAAAAATGGCTAAAGCAGAGGTGTCGCCGATTGGTCTTACTATGTCAGATACAGCAGATGAGAATATCGAGAATGTTCCTGACAACATCACATTGAAGTATACAGATGGTACAGAGTATGTGATTGATGGGGAAGATGCCTATAATACAATTGTAAGCTTAAAAGACAGCGGAAAATCCTGGTATGTATTTAATCGGCTGGTTGATACAGGGAAAATTCAGTCTTTGGATATCAAAGGGCATTATTGTAATTTTGAGGATGAAAGTCAGGAAAATTACGACAGAATATATACGATTGCGGAATAGGCTGCAGAAGAGGTAAATATACATAAGTACATTCAGAGTGGGATGTTTGAAGATTGCGAATGCTGCCGTATAAAATATTAGCCGGTATATATTGATTTTAGGATCAACATGTACCGGCTGTTTTATCTTTTGTAAACAGGATTCCTCTTGTTAATATTGGTTTGAGTATAACTGTTTACAATTTATTAATTTCTTCATTTGTAGGATGACCTTTCAGTCAGATTAAAGATGGAATTCTTCAAACAATTGTTCCTGATATTTGCTGTCGTTGGCGGCTTTGATGATATCGTCCATGCGATTTTGCTGGGCCAATAACATTTTCAAATTTATCCTGACAGATTACCTGTCAGCCATTACACACATTCTCATTGTGTATGTACCGCTGCTTCTGTTTGTGGCAAAGGTCAATCCAATCAAATACCTCAAGGTGGCTTTTGAAATAAGGCTACCGCAATCCCACTGGCTTTAGACGGTGGGTTAAGGTAGTCAAAAGTTAGATATTATTGTATACTTATGGCAGGGAAACCTGGAAAACTAAAAACAGGTACAAATACTTATTACAATATCACATGTATCAGAAAAAAGGCTAAAAAGGTATATAGAAACCCAAGGTTAAGGCGGTGGCAGCAGATGTTAAAAGCATATAAATACAGAATATATCCCACTAATGAGCAGAAAGAACAGATAGCAAAGACGTTTGGCTGCTGTCGTTTCGTGTATAATCGGACACTGGCGTATCGGAAAGAAGCATATGAGAAAGAGAAAAAAACTGTAAATAAAACCAACTGCAACAATTACTGTAACCAGGTTCTAAAAAAAGAATATGGATGGCTAAAAGAAGTAGATAAGTTTGCCCTTACGAATGCAATTTATAATATGGACGCTGCCTATCAAAAATTTTTTAAAGAACATACAGGGTATCCGAAGTTTAAGAGTAAACATGACGGTCATCAATCATACACAACGAATTTTACCAATGGGAATATAACTGCAGATTTTGGCAGAGGAAAAGTAAAGCTGCCTAAACTAAAGGAAGTAAAAGCAAAGCTGCATAGAAATTTCAGCGGACAGATAAAGTCTGCAACGGTATCGCAGATGCCGAGCGGAAAATATTATGTATCAATTTTGGTGGAAACGGAACATGTGGAACTGCCACATACAGATCAAAACACAGGAATAGATCTGGGCATTAAAGATTTATGTATTACTTCAAAGGGAAAGAAATACGAAAATCCAAAAACCATCAGGAAATATGAAAAGAAACTGGCAAAGCTGCAAAGACAGTTAGCACATAAAGAAAAGAGAAGTCAAAATTACAACAAGATCAAAAAAAAGATAGCATTATGCCATGAAAAAATAACAAATAGCAGAAAAGACTATCTGCACAAGATATCCCATGAGATTATCAGCGAAAACCAAGTGATAGTTTCGGAAAATCTGCAGATACAGAACATGGTGAAAGATCATCATTTAGCAAAAGCTATAAGTGATGTTTCATGGTATGAGTTGACAAGACAGTTAGAATATAAGGCAAAGTGGAATGGTAGAAAATATATAAAGATAGATACATTCTATGCCAGCAGCCAGTTATGTTCGGTTTGCGGATACCAAAATACAGAGATAAAAGATTTATCAATAAGAGAATGGCCGTGTCCTGTTTGTGGTGCAAAACATGATAGAGACATTAACGCTGCAAAAAATATACTGGCGGAGGGATTACGACAAATAGCATAAGAAGAATAACTATATAGGGCAGGGACTGCCCGAATTTACGCCTGTGGAGATAGTAGGTCACGAGGTCTGTGAAGCAGGAAGCCCATTGGCTTTAGACAATGGATAGTTCACGTTATTGGTCTTGTAACAGGTATTTACAGAATTATTGACCAGATTCATACAGCAACCAATGCAACCGGTGACCTCGTTGTGGCAGCCTGTGTGGCATCCACAGAGGGAACACTGGATCGTACAGCACCGGCTTATACGGGAGATGTAAAAAAAAATAACGCTGTGAAGCCTCAGCCTTTTTGGTGTTTCGTCTTGCGAAGCAGGAAATTTCATTATATAATGAGCGTTAGCAAGAAGTGTGTCATCGTCATAGGGCATCATAGATTTTGATGAGGAAGGATGAGCATTGTTCTGAGACAGCATAAACAGGAATGATGACAGAATGAGGGATAGAATAATGAACAGAGAGTTCAAAGATGCGCTGGAGGATTCTCCGGTTATAGCAGCCATAAAAGATGATAATGGCCTGAAGGAATGTCTGAAAAGTGACATTCAGGTTGTTTTTATTTTATATGGAGATATCTGCAATATTGCGGATATTGTAGATACGGTGAAACAGGCAGGAAAGATGGCACTGGTTCATCTGGATTTGATCAATGGCCTTTCTGCCAAGGATGTAGCGGTTGATTTTATAAAAAAATATACAAAAGCTGACGGTATTATTTCGACAAAACCTGCATTGATTAAACATGCAGGCGAGATTGGACTTACATCGGTGCTGCGTTTATTTGTCATCGATTCCATGGCTTACGAGAATATTCAGAAGCATGTGAAGGGGGCAAGACCGGATGTCATTGAGGTACTGCCGGCACTGATGCCGAAGGTTGTGAAAAGAGTTTGTCGAATTTCGCAGATTCCGGTTATTGCAGGAGGGCTTGTGTCGGACAAGGAAGATGTGATGTCTCTTTTGCAGGCAGGCGTTGTCAGTGTGTCGTCGACAAATAAAGAAATCTGGTTTATGTAAACAACAACAGGAAGAGGAAATAGAAGATGATTGTATATTTTATACGGCATGGAGAGACAGATTTCAACAAACGCTGTCTCATACAGGGAATGAGCGACATTCCATTAAATGACAAGGGGATTCAGCAGGCAGGCATTGCGGCGGAGTGGTTTGAAAAGCAGAATATTACATTCGACAGAGTTTTTGCAAGTCCACTTGTGCGGGCAAGAAAGACGGCAGCCATCGTTTCGGGCAGAACATTTGAAGAAGTGCAGCCTGATGCAAGAATCCGTGAGATGGATTTTGGTGTAGATGAAGGCAAGCCGTATTCGCTGATTAAGGATTTATTTGATGCACCGGAGTCTTATATTCCGCCGGAAGGTGCAGAGAGTATTGAAGAACTGCAGACCCGTGCACAGAAATTCCTGGATATGCTGTCAGAAATGGCGGCATCAGATGAAAGTGTACATACTGTGCTGGCTGCTTCTCATGGGGCTGCTTTGAGAGGTATTATGAGCTGTATCAATCACTGTGAATTGAAAGACTTCTGGCGGTCAGGACTTTCAAACTGTTGCGTTTATAAAATTCATCTGGAAAATAATGTGTGGGTGGAAGACGGGCTGATGCATCCGATTGAGGAGGCAGAACAGTTTAAATCCGGCAAAACCAAGGAGGCATAGAAGCAGAATGATTAAAAAGATATTGAGTCTGGTTGATCAGAAATTATTGAGATTTATCATTGTCGGCTGTATTAACACCGTTGTCGGTACGGCCATCATGTTTGGTCTGTATAATCTGGCATCCTGCAGTTACTGGGTGTCATCTGCAGCCAATTATATTTTGACGAGTATTTTGAGCTTTTTCCTGAACAAGTATTTTACATTCCAGAATAAAGAACGTTCATGGAAGCAGGTGGCGAAATTTATCATTAACATAGCGGTATGCTATGTGCTGGCCTATGGTATTGCAAAACCGGTTGTTATGTACATATTATCCGGCGCCGGTCAGAAGATTCAGGAGAATGCAGCCATGCTTGCCGGTATGTGTCTGTTCACCGGATTTAACTATATCGGACAGCGTATGTTCGCATTCAAAGAATAATTTCTCCGGAGCGCAGCAGTCCGTCGATACGATAAAAGTCATTATTTTTGAAAAAATTTAAATTTTTTCAAAAAAAGGCTTGCATTTTTCAAAAGCATCTGGTATTATAAGTGAGCACGCAGAAGTGGCGGAATGGCAGACGCGCTAGATTCAGGTTCTAGTGAGGTAACACTCGTGTGGGTTCAACTCCCATCTTCTGCATGATTTATAAAAACCTGAGTAGAGAAGGAATCCCAAGTGGATTCCTTTTTTGCTTTATGCAATATGTGATGTGGCTTATCAGGTATATCTGTGAGAAGGTCGGCATTGCAGACAGTCAGGAGTCGTGGCGTTCCTATGACCGGATGAATAAGAAAATCATCGAAAGATTGGACAAAACACAGCTGTAAGCAGCACACAAAGGCACCGGTTGAAGGACAAAAATCACAATTAGACACTTTTTAAAACAAGTGACCATTAATGAACAAAAAATATACGATTGATGGTTGTAAATTATGCTGTCCATTAATATAATATTTTTTATGAGAAAATCAACATGTTATCTATTAATGGAACAATTTATGAAAAAGGAGCATTTTTATGAGAAATGCATTTAGGATTTTTCGCCGGGATTTGAAGCGGATTTTGCGCAACCCGGCAGCATTACTGGTCGTCATAGGTGTGTCGATCATTCCGTCGCTCTATGCATGGTTCAATATTGTTGCAAACATTGATCCTTATGCCAACACCTCTGGTATTAAGGTAGCTGTTGCCAATAATGATCAGGAGGCGTCGAGCAATGGCCTTTCGATCAATGCGGGTGATGAGATTATTACGAATCTGAAGGAAAATGATCAGCTGGGATGGACCTTTGTGTCGGAAGATGAAGCCGTTGAAGGCGTCAGATCCGGCAAGTATTATGCAGCGATTGTTATTCCAGACAATTTCAGTGAATCATTGTTAAGTGTCCTTTCAGGCAAGCTTAATACACCGGAACTGGAATACTATATCAATGAGAAAGCTAATGCCATTGCACCGAAGATCACAAGTACGGGTGCAAGTACGATCCAGTCTCAGATTAACAGTACATTCTCATCGGTTGCAGCAGAGTCTGTGTCGGATGTTGTTAAAAATTCTGTGACAGATGTAGCAGATGCTGTAGGCAATGTGAATACGGACATCAATGAGATGCTGAAGAAGGCAGATGCCAATATTCAGGCGTATGAAGATTTGTTGGACAAGTTTAACAACAGTTCTGATTCTACCAAGGATCTGATTTCAGATGCCCAGAAGGCAGCAGGTTCACTGGATGACGCAGCGGCCTCAGGCGCATCTGCTCTGGATGACGCGGATACGATCATTCAGAATACGAGAACAGCAGCCTGAGATTTTTCCGCCATCCTGTCCTGGTCACTTTCCAATGGAGAGCTGCTTTTGAACCAGGCACATAGTTCTGCTTCAGAGGGGCTGACAGAGTTGGAAGCCAAGGCAGGCAAGATTAATACGACGGTTGGCGATGCACTGGATTCAGCCAATTCTGTTGTATCATTAAATGGTGAGATCCTGAATAATATGCAGGATCTTGTGAATCAAGTGAATGATGAAGTGGATGGACAGATTGCCAATGATATCATTGACAGACTGAACAGCAATATTGCCAGTCTTCAGGAGCAGAATGACAAGAATCAGAAACTGATCGACAGTCTGACTGTAGGTAATAACAGCATTTCGGATGCAATTTCCACAACATCCACAACACGTGAACAGCTGTCAGGAATTGCTTCTGACAGTATCGGCAGTATCCATGCTTTCAGGATTTCCATGGCTCAGAATGTTATTCCTGAACTGGACAAAACACTGGATACATTCTCAAGTCTGACGGGTGAGTTGTCCGGTCTGCTCAATGGCGTACCGACAGCTTCCGAGCAGTTCCAGTCGGTTTTTAATCAGCTGGATACAAGTCTTGCGGATATCAGGGACGCTTTAAGCGGTACGACCTCTGCACTGGCAAGTGTCAGTGGCAAGCTGAATGACATCCAGAGTGATGTGAATGCGCTTGTAAGTTCCGATGCATATAACAAACTGCTCAAACTTGAAGGCATTGATGCTGACCAGATTTCTGAGTTTATGGCATCACCGGTTGAACTGGATACAGAGACTTATTTTGCAGTGAAGAATTACGGTTCTTCCATGATTCCATTCTATTCCAACCTGGCAATCTGGGTGGGCGGTATTGTTCTGATCGCGATCATTAAGATGGAAGTAGACAGAGACAAATCTATGAAAAACTATACGGCATCAGAGATGTATATGGGCAGATGGCTGCTGTATGTCGTGATCGGTATCATTCAGGGCTTTGTTGTGTGTCTGGGTGATACGCTGCTTCCGGGGGCGCAAGTCGTGCATCCGGTAAGGATGGTTATTCTTGGTATGATTCTTTCTTTTGTCTATGTTAATATTATTTATGCATTGTCTATTTCATTCAAGCATATCGGCAAGGCACTGTGCGTTATCCTGGTTATTCTTCAGATTCCGGGATCATCAGGTACATACCCGATTGAAATGACACCGG
>OLRA01004417.1_pt1 | contig 11172 bp, 10 predicted proteins | sample 1673011 | NCBI WGS metagenome assembly OLRA01 (sample SAMEA3136746, study PRJEB25190) | human gut metagenome | reverse complement strand
GGTTTACCTTACCTCAGATTGACAGAGAGTGACAATAGGTTGGAGCTCTCCTAAGCAGGAGGTCATTTTCCTAAACAAGAGGCGGCCTTTTGTAGTAAAATATTGATAAATGCGGATATAGCTCAGCTGGATAGAGCGACGCTCTCCTAAAGCGTAGGCCTGGCGTTCGAATCGCCATATTCGCACCATTTTGCCTTTATTTAAGCGGATTTTTCCGCTTTTTTGTTTACCATTTTTAGATTGGAAATGTATATCTTTGATATGAAAATTCAACTTCTTTTTCTACACAAAATCAAATAAATAGCAAGGTTCGGATGCTCTTATTGAATCCGAACTTTTTAGTGCCATTTTTGGGGTCATCTAATGAGTTTCTAATAGCCATTTAATAGGACCCTGTGGCACAGGACGTATCAAACGATACGTCACGTGCTAATAAACATCATTTAATCACCGCTCAAAGTGGCTATTAGAAGCTGTAATAAATCAGGATCTTGCTTGATTTTTTCAAGTACTTTATCTATGTCGACTTTCTTATTTGCCTGTGGAACATCAACATAGTTTTCTATATGTTGTTTGTAAAAACTGTCCTCAAATTTTTGTGCGTTTACTCTTCGGTCTTCATCTAAGATGTGACTATATAGATCCATGACCATATCTGCTTGAGAATGCCCAGTATCTCCTTGGGTTGCTTTTATATCGCCATTGTTTAATTTCAATTTATAGGTTGTACTAGTATGGCGCAAAGAATGAAAGACAACGTGGGGAAGTCCAGCTTCTTTTTCTAATTTGGATAGGCCTTTACGAATAATACTTCCATCACACGGAATCCCATTTGGCTGACATATTACAAGATTATAATCATGATAAGCATCTCCATAGGCTTCCTTATATTTACTTTGATCTTCTTTCCATTGTTTCAAGAAACAAGCTAATGTATTTGGTAACCATATTTTTCGTACACTACTATCCGTTTTAGGAGTTTTTAATATCAGTCTTGTTGCATTTTTTTTCTTTTCAAATTGAGGAAAGATGAATAGTACATCTTTATTGTTCAATTTTTCAATGGCATCCGTACGGGCACGTTCTAATTGTTGTTTTATATAAATGTGTGTATCTCCACACGCAAAATCGTCTTCGCTAATATGCACATTGTCCCAAGTCAAACCTAGCACTTCGCCCATTCTTAAAGAACAGGCAAATGCGAGTTGAATGGCAATGGATAGTTTTGGATCTTCACAAACTTCAAGTGCTTTGGCAATCTGATTGGCTGTCCATATTTCTCGCTTTTCATAATCATGCTTGGGCGTATCCACTTTTAAAAATGGATTATTGGAAATATATTCCCATTTTACCGCAACATTAAATGTACATCGTAAGATTCTATGGACTTCAGCAACAACACGAGTGGATACTTTTCCTGTCTTCTTTGTATTTTCACTTTCTTTTAGATTTGCATAATATTGCTCAATGGTTATCGGACGAATTTCATCCAGTTTGTAATGCCCTAAATATGGCGAAATATATGTTGTAAATAAGGCCGTATTCTTTTCCATAGTAGATATTGACCATTTATTGCATCCATATAGATCCACGTATGTTGGCCAGAATTCATTTAAAGTCGTAGTACTTGGTGCAATAAAAGTTCGATTGGCTTGTTGTAATTCAACTTCTGCCTTACGTTTTCTAGCTTCCCGTAATGTTCTAAAGGACTCCCATTTTTGTTTTTGCTTTCCATATTTATCCGTATAATAATAAACTACATTGTATTTATCCTTTCGTTTTTGTATGGATGCCATACTATTCACCACTCTCAATTTCTAATAGTTTCATCAACAATTTCTTACGAATATTTTTATCTTCACTAAGTTGTTTTACTAAATCCACAGCATCTTTTTTGTCTTTATCAGGCAATTCTTTTTTCATAGATTTTGTGAATTCTTTGTTTATCTTTACAGCTTTTTCTTTTGCGGTTAATCCACTGTAATCAAAAGAAATATTACTATGCTCATAATAATAAACATCACGATAACTTCTTCCATCTACGTAAACTTTGTTGGAAAAAGCTTTTAAACCCATTAAAGTATGTCGAGGTAGTTTTAATTTATCCGTTGTTAGGCGCATATGTTTTAACATAAGTCGATCATCATAGGGGGCAATGCCATGTGTAGTAAACATAAGTGATTCAGGATTTGTATCAAAATGATAAATTGAATTGCAGCGCTTTTTCCATTGAGATAATAATTCATATAAAGCATCTGGAATGTGAATAAGTTCTTGTTTCTCTTTATAATAATGTACATTCACTGTTCGAGTTGATGGTTCATTTGAATATTCTTGAATGATTTGTTGTTTTGGAATCAAATCAACAGAAGATCTTGCCAATCTTCGTAGACTTTTGTTTGAACGAATATAGGCACCACCTTTACCTTTATAAAAATCTGACCAGGAAAGTCCTACTACATCAAAAACATTTAAGCCTGTCGCAAATATAATTTGCATGATGACATATAGTTTTTCTTCTTTACATCCTTCAAAAATCTGAAGCATGGTTTCATATGTCCAATCCACTGATTTCTTTTCTTTTTTGTGTGTAGATGGATTTGTGATATGAATACTAATAAAAGGATTGGAATCCATAATACCTAATTGAATCGCATGATCACATGTTTCCGATAATAGTAATTTACATGACCGTATTGTTTTGGTAGATAACCCTTTTTTGAATCTCACACTTTGAGTTGCACCTATTTTTTCAATTAAACTTTGCGCGTAATCTACATTGATTTCTGAAACATGGGTTGTTCCAAGATGAATTAGTAAATACGTTTCAAAATTTTTAGTTGCTTCTCTATGTTTATGAATATGTTCAACAAAGTATGGATCATTTAGCCAATCTTTCATTACATCTACAAACAAACTTTCTGGTGAAAACATACAAACTTCACCATCCAATAATTCTTTTCGTTTAGCTGCATCTTCATAATTATCGAATATTTCTTTGATTGACTTTATTTCCTTTGTAGGTGTGACTACTTCGTAAGTAATTTGATATTTCTTTCCCAATTTTAAAATTACAGCCATCCCTCATTCCTCCTTTATTGTTGACTGTCAAACCATTGATCAAAGGATTCCTTGTTAATACGAAGTAATTTTCCAACACGAATTACTTTAAACAAGCCTTTTCTTGTTAAGTCATAGGCTGCTGTTCTTCCAATACCAAGTATTTCCATGATTTCAGCAACGGTATATGTTTTCTTTTCGCATATAACAGGTTTCATCGCTTTGTTCCTCCTCACTATAAAATTTTTGAAATTTAAATTCTCACCTACAAAATAAAAGGAAGCAGCTGGGAAAGGACTGCTTCCATAAGGAAAGGGAACATAACCAAAGCTATTTTCTTTGGTTATGTAAACGTAGATCCAAACTGATTTTGATTTTACGATCAATTGCCAACATATCGAGTCTACTCACTGTAGCAATTTTCTTTTGCAAACGACTTTTATCAATGACACGAATCTGTTCACACATGACCATTGATTTGTATTTTAATCCAATACCATCTGGTAAAAGATGATGTGTTGGTAAATGATGCTTGGTATAAATCTTGGATGATAAACAAGCCACAATGGTTGTTGGACTATATTTATTACCACGATTGTTTTGAATAATCACAACAGGACGAATTTTTCCTTGTTCAGATCCTGATGCATCACTTAAATCTGCTAAATAAACTTCTCCTCTTTTGATTTTCATTTCGATTCACTCCTTATGTAAAACCGGGAGCAAGTCCCGGTTGATGTTTAAAAATCAAATATCTATCGTGTTTTCTATTTATCACCTGATTATCCGAAAACTAAGGAATCCTATTAGACAAGATAGTTGCTAATTATCTTTCATTGGCATCGCACCAACCCATATCACGCTTGAGCCTGTCGCTAGAAGTATCATTATCTTATATATCGTCATGGCACAATCAGCAAAATTGTTTATCAATCTAAAGTATCATCGCTCGTTAAAAACATCATCGCGCAGTAGTGAAATAGCTCGAATATATAAGTGTTGTATCTAATAGTTGTTATGCTGTTTTCAAAGAGCTACTAGGAAGATATGTATATCCCCCTTCACTAGATAGTCCTTGAAATCGTCAATTATTAGCCTCTCTTTTTACATTTTTTTGAGAATTTTTCGATTCTTTTATAAACTGCGTTGGTCGTCATATGTAAATCTTCAGCAATTTCTCGTACACAATACTTGTTTTTCAACATTACAATGATTTTCTGCATGACAGGATCACACTTTTTCAAATGCTTATAAACAACGGCATCGTTTACTCCATTTAGTACATCTTCCCATGTATATTCACTTATACAATCTTCAGAAGGTTCATTTAGAAAAAATTTTACTTCAGTTGGCGATTCATTACGGTGAAAACTACGATTTTTGTTGAAATCAAAATCATCTAGTTCTCGAAGGTACTGAATCTTCCATTCAGGAAATCCTAATAATCGTAGTAAGTTTTCTTCTTTTTCTTTTTCTTCTAAATACTTTTTCTTTTCGTAACCATAGTTATACATTTAATTATTCCTCCTATTGTGAAGGAGAAACAATTTCCCCTTCACTTGAAAGTCCACAAAAAAGGCTTTTTTTAGCCTTGAAAGGGATAAAAAAAACAGATCAACTGTCTGAAACAGAGATCTGCACCAATTCGTTGTATTCTAAAAATCTATTCTCTTTTCAAAAACGAGAAGAGTTAGGAGGACTTCGATTCTTTACCATTAACATTATTAGAACACTGTATATGCATTGCAGCAATGGTTATATATTTATAAACTATCAATATAATTTAAAACAATTGATAAAAATCTTTAAAAAAGTGAAGATTTCCTTCAAACTGATTACTAGAAAAGGTATAATGAATTTGTATATGCGAGGTTAACGATATGAAAGTAAGCTACAATAATTTATTTAAGCTTTTGATTGATGCGAATCTAACAAAAACAGAGTTTGCTGAAAAAATAGGATTATCATCTGGAACATTAGCTAAACTATCCAAAGGACAAGCTATTTCTATGGATAAATTGATAGATATTTGTGATTATTTCAATTGCACATTTGACGATGTTGTAGAAATTATTCCTAAAGAGGAACGAGGTGAATAAGTATAATGGATATAAATACATCATATAGAACCATAACAAGAGAACAATTTCTTTTTCATGAAATGAGAATTGTTGCTAGACTTATAAAAGAAGGGAAATCAGATGAACAGATCATTCAGGAAGTTACAGATAATAATTTGTTTCAATATCCAACCGAAAGAATGATTAAAAATATTACACAGGTTTGCTTAAACCGATTCAATAAAGCAAATAGTCATGAATGGATCGACATTGTTGCCAATGATTCAGCGGATGCAGCTAAACAAGCTTGCCTGTTTTTGATGATGAATTATTACAGACTTGTCTGGGAATTTATGATCACCGTAATTGGTGAAAAATATAGAACGAAAGATACTTCTTTCACAAAAATGGATCTGAATTCTTTTTTCACTCGTCTTCAAGAACAAAATGATGTAGTTGCTTCTTGGAGTGATGCAACTATTGGTAAGTGTAAACAGGTTTTAAAAAAGACTTTAGTTGAAAATGGATATTTGGATAATTCAAGATCTGAAGTATTAAATCCAGTCCTTCTGGATTTCAGAGTAAAAGAAGCCATTGAAGATTCAAACAATAAAGAAGCGTTGATTGCGTTTGGATGTATGTAAGGAGGTCATCATGTCAGATATTACAGAAAGATTAGATCATTTAAAAAAGACAATTCAAGAAGATGACTTTCTTCAAGGAAAAGGTTTAAGTAATGAAGTTAACATTCGAATGTTTTGCTATAACCCAAAAGATGAAATGACAGTTCGTAGTTTTACAGAAAGATTAGAGCATGAGCAATTGAAATGTAATGTGCAAATTGTTGATTTATATGAAACATTCTTATCTATATGTGAAGATATGGATATTCTAGAAGGCATTCCTGAAATGGAACAGGATGATGGTAAAGAATTCTTAGAAGAACAACTTACAAACACAATAGATGCTAAGGTGTTCTCTGAAAAAATCATAAGTAACTTTTCTAGTGATAAAGATTTATTGATGATTACAGGGGTTGGAAAAGTATTTCCATTCATGCGTGTACATGCCCTGTTGAATGCTTTACAGGAAGATATGAATGACAAACCAATTGTTGTTTTGTATCCTGGAACGTTTGATGGTCACTATGTTAAATTATTTAATCAATTAAAATCAAATGAATATTATCGTGCTTTTAACATGATTTAAGGGAGATCAAAGTTATGGAAATCAAGAAGATGTTTAAAGACGACATCGATCGTACAATTAATGGTGTTGTTCAGGTAGAACAGGAAAAAGAAGATGTTGTTAAACAGGAAGTTAAAGAATATGTTGTAACAACAGAGTTGAAGAAGCATTTTACAAAATTCTTTAATGAATATAGTGAATCCTTTGATACACCTACCGATAATGTCGGTGTATGGATCACTGGTTTCTTTGGAAGTGGTAAATCTCACTTTTTAAAGATGCTTTCTTACTTACTTGAAAATAAAGAAATTGATGGCAAGAAAGCAGTTGATTATTTTGAAGAAAAATTTGATGATCAATTGTCCTTCATGAATGTTCAAAAATGTGTGCAAGTGCCAACTGAAACAATTCTTTTCAATATTGATGTAGAAGGATCCGTACAAAAAGATGACACGGCTGTACTTAGAGTATTTGCCAAAGTTTTTTATGAGCATTTGGGATTCTATGGAAAAGACTTAAGACTTGCCAAACTTGAACAATATATTTCCAACCAAGGTAAGATGGATTCTTTCAAAGAAAGCTTTAAGAAAATTCGTGGTAAAGAATGGGAAGAAGCTAGAGGTACATACAATTTCTTTAAAAAAGCTGTTATTCAAGCTGTTGTTGAATGTGGTGCAATGAGCGAGGAAGATGCTGCGTTATGGTTTAATGATAAAACACCTGTAGATTATTCTGTCGGTCAATTAGTGGACGAAATTAAAGCTTATGTGGATTCAAAACCAAAAGGATTTCGTTTACTATTCATGATTGATGAAGCAGGTCAATATATTGGTACAAATACAAGTATGCTACTTAACTTACAGTCTTTGATTGAAAAGTTGGGTTCTGTTTGTCGTGGTCAAGTTTGGATCGTAGCTACTGGACAAGAAGCATTGGATGAAATGATCAAAGTCCGTACGGATGAATTCTCACGCATCATGGCTCGTTTTGCGATTCGTTTAAGTCTGACTTCTTCATCTGTTGGCGAAGTTATTGAAAAGCGTTTGCTGACTAAAACAGAGGAAGCGAATGAAGTCTTAGATGAAGTGTATGAAAACAATGAGAATGTATTGAGTAATCTGTATGCGTTTGATACAGATGTAAAGGATCTGAAAGGTTATACTTCTGAAGATGAGTTTGCCCGTATATTCCCATTTGTGCCTTATCAGTTTACAATCATGCAGAAAGTATTTAATGAAATTCGTAAACATGGTCATGCTGGTAAACATCAGTCGAGTGGTGAAAGATCCATGTTAAATGGATTCCAGGAATCTGCACAGAATGTTGAAGATAAAAATGAACTGACACTGGTTCCAATGTACGCCTTCTATGATACGTTGCATAGTTTTCTGGATACTTCTGTTCGCTCTGTGATTGAAAGAGCAGAAAGAGCTGCCAATAATGGAGATGGATTAACTGTTGATGATGTAAATTTATTGAAGTTACTTTATTTAGTTCGTTATATTGATGATATTAAATCCAATATTGAAAACCTGACCATTTTAATGGCGGATTCTATTACCGTAGACAAGATTGTTTTAAGACAACAGGTAGAAGATTCTTTAAATCGTCTTCAGAAACAGAATTATATTGCACGTAATGGAGATATCTACCAGTTCTTAACAGATGAAGAACAGGATATCGCACGTGAAATCAGCAATCAGAATATCGATGCATCTGCTGTAATTAGTCAGGTATGTAAAACGATTTTTGATGATATTTATACAACAAAGAAATATAGATATTCGAAGAATGATTATAATTTGGACTTTGATTTCGATAAAACAGTAGACAGTCAAAATCATGGGAATACAACCGGTGGAATGAAACTTCGATTTGTGACCGAAGCTTTTGATGATGCCAGTGATTTGAAATTGATTGCTGATTCAAAAGGATATGAGGCAATTTGTAAATTATCGGATGAGTATTCTGTATTCAATGATATTGAAAATGCATTAAAGATTGATAAATTCATTAAACAAAAGAATGTCAATCAGTTGCCGGAATCCATTCAGGCAATTATCACAAATAAACAAAAAGAAGCACGTCGATTATTGTCTGAAGCAAAAGATAAGATCAGCGATGCGATTATCAAAGGTAAGTTCTATATCGATGGTGAAATTGTGTATATTCCTGGTACTTCTGCAAAGACAGTACTAGATAAAGTACTAGAAACATTGGTAGAACATACTTATTCTGGTATTACGCTAATTGATACGCCTGTTAATACAGATGCAGATATTCGAAATATCTTAAATGGGACAGTTGCTGTCTTAGATGGAATGGAACCGGATAAAGGTGCCATGGAAGAAGTTTACAGATACTTAGAAAAACAGGCAGCAGCTAAAATGCCTACCTCTATGGCCGATATTCAATCTCGTTATCAGAATATTCCATATGGTTGGAAAGAAATTGATATTGCCTCTGTCATCGCAAGATTGATCCAGGCACAGAAAATCACAATCAAACATTCTGGAGAAACGATTCAACCGAATGACTACCGATTGGTTGATTTCTTACGTAAGAAATCAGAAACAGGATTTACACAGGTCTCTATTCGTGAAACGATTCCTGCTCAGAAGATGAAAACGGTTCGAGATATCTTAAAAGAATATTTTGAAGTTATGGATGTTCCTAGTGATGAAGATGGATTAGTCGCATTTATCACAAAAGAATTCAATACCGAAAGATTCAATCTTGAAGATATGGACAAAAAGAACAATATGGTAATGCATCCGGGTTCTCATGAAATCAAGGAAGCTTTAAAATACATTAACAAAGTTCTTTTAGCTCAAAATGACAATATTGCATTAGTTAATGCAATCTGTGATTTAGAAGATGACCTATTGGATACAAAGGATGATATGATCAATGTTAAAAACTTCTATCAGTCACAAATCAAACTTTACGATAATGCATTAAAGTTAAAACATGATGTCATGGATTATGAAAAGGATTATTTGTACGAAATTCCAGCTATTAAAGATGCCATTGAAAGAATTAATGATATTACTAAGATTTCAAATAATTTCAAATATAATCGTATTCCAGAATTGAATGATTGTATTTCCACTATCCAGGATGAAAGAAATAAAGTTATTGATGCAAAGAAGGCTGAATGTAATGATTTAGTTGATTCTTGTTTAAATGAAGTGCATTTAAAGGCTGACAATGAAGAAAAATTAAAAGCAGAATTAAATAATGCAATCCATCAGTTTGATTCCAGAAAACAGGAAATCAGTCGTTTAAATAGCCTGGTACAATTAGATGCCAAGAAGAATACAATTACTGCTTTAAAAGACAATATTATAGATAAGATGGATCGTATCTTAAATACAGACGAGGATATTCATGTTGATCCTGTACAGCCAGTAAAACCTGTAAAAGCTAAAAAGGTACGTCAGGTTCAACGTGCAGTTGTATTTAATCAGGCTAATTTATCAAGTAAAGAAGATATTGATCGTTATGTTCAAAATATAAAAAATAAACTATTAAGTTATCTGAACGACGATGATGAAATTCAGATCAAGTAAGAAGGAGCTAGATTATGAATAAAAATGCGATTAAAAATTATGCTGTATGGGCACGTACTGAATTAATGAAACAGGTTGCGCAGAAAGCATATGAATATGGAGTTACAGAATCTAGTCTCCCTAACTACAATACAGATAACGTAAATGGCAGACTTCTTTCTAGTGTTGAAAAGAAACAATTAAATGAATTGATCTGTGAAGTGAAAAAGAATGGATATGATCATGTCATTGAAGAAGTAGCTTATACATGGTTTAACCGTTTTATTGCCCTTCGTTATATGGAAGTAAATAATTATCTTCCTCAAAGAATTCGAGTTTTTACTAATGACAGTAATGAATTTAAACCAGATTTATTAACAGATGCGATTCATGTTGAATTAGATGGTTTAGATAAACAGAAAGTATTTGATTATATTGAAGAAAACAAGCAAGAAGAATTATATAAATATCTATTACTTACATTATGTAATGATATGAATCAGTATCTTCCGGATATGTTTACTTCCATAAAAAAACAGGATTATAAGATTTTACTCCTACCTGATAATCTGTTAAAAGAAGATGGTGTTTTAGCAAGATTAATAAAAGATATTCCTGAAGAAGACTGGAATGATAAGAATGTGAATTCTGATGAGCCAACCAATGCAATTACTATTATAGGATGGATGTATCAATACTACATTTCTAAACGCCATGATGAAGTAATTAATATCTTAAAAGGAACAGTAAAAAAAGAAGATATTCCTGCAGCCACAGAATTATTTACAACTGATTGGGTTGTACGTTATATGGTAGATAATTCACTTGGCCGCTATTGGATTGAAAGAAATCCAGATAGTGGATTAAAAGGCAAACTGAAATTCTTAGCAACAAATAAAGATGGAACATTGCCAATAGTAGAAAACGATTCTGTTAAACCAGAAGAATTGACATTCTTTGATCCATGCATGGGTTCCGGTCATATCCTTGCATATGCTTTTGATGTCTTAATGGAAATTTATAGAGAAAGCGGATATACAGATCGTGATGCTGCTTTATCTATTGTTGAAAACAATTTATATGGGATAGATATTGATGAGCGGGCTTATCAATTATCATATTTTTCCATAATGATGAAAGGCTGTTTATATGATAGAAGATTTTTGAAACGTAATGTTTCAACGCATCTCTCTTATTTCGTAGAAACAAATAATATAGGTTCATTATCTTATGAAGGAATGCAGGAAACTGAAGAAAGTGGTACTATGTCAAGATTTAAGACAACTTAAATATCTGTTTTTTTAATGTTTATG
>OLRA01004412.1_pt1 | contig 11178 bp, 10 predicted proteins | sample 1673011 | NCBI WGS metagenome assembly OLRA01 (sample SAMEA3136746, study PRJEB25190) | human gut metagenome | reverse complement strand
AATAGCTGTTTTTTCTCTGTTTGCATAAATTTCATAATTTCCTCCTTGCAACTTCTAATTTGTTACTCACATGATATCATACTTTAGACACTTAGGCACAGGTTATTCCCCAAATTGGAGAAAACTTAAAACATTGATTTACTGCAAAGCATAACGAATCTTTTATTAAACAAGGGCAAGATGCGCCCTTGAGTAACTCTAATTTCCTTTTGGAAATTAGGAAAGGTTGTTCTTAAGAATATTTTTCTTTACATTCATTAATAGTATGTTATACTAGAATAAATCTGATAAATTTGAAACACTTACTATAGTTATTAGAAATGGAGTTTTCTATGGATTTACAAATGATACTATTTATTGCTTTAATCATTATTTTTTTTATAATTCCGTTACTAGTATTTATTATTAAATCTGCAGTAAAGCAAGGAATTTTGGAAGCTTACAAGATTATTAAAAATGATAAAGATAATAATATTTTATAATTCTAATCTAAAATCTAGCATGTTCAATAAAAATCCTCTTTTTTAAAGAGTTGGATATTCTTCAATTATTTCTTGTTATTAGTTGTATAAGACTCATATAAGGTATCTACTTAATAGAGGAAAAGAGAATTATAGATGTTTTGAGGGAAAGTGGCTATTTTTAAGAATAGATCAATCAACTTTGTTTTATTGTATTTTGATACCCTTGTGTTAATATCTGGATAAAAAAGAAATGCCCTAACAGTATTCTTCATGTTTATGTGAATATGAATTAATCTGCTAAGGCATTTCTTTTTATTTGTATCTTTAAAATATCATTTAAAATAATCAAATTTTTAGCAAAGTAGGTCTTTTTGGTACCATATGAGACGCATTTATGCAAGATTTCCTCCTTCTTCAGATGTTTCGAACATATGGTTGATTACCTTTTTGATTACCTTTGCTTTTTGGAAAAAAGAAAAAGCCTTAAAACAGCGATTTTACGCGGTTTCTAAGGCTTTTTAATACAGGGGATGAGAGAATCGAACTCCCACCAAAGGTTTTGGAGACCCCTATCATACCATTTGACCAATCCCCTATTCAGTTGTCGCTTAACTCAAGCGACTTGTTAAGTATACCTTATGGAGTGATGAATGTCAAGAAAAAAATAAAGAAAATTCAAGAAATGTTTCAAGGATGGTTCTCTAATTCTGAATCAAATTATAACGCATTTATCAAAGTGATGCTTCGGGGGAATGTGAAAGAGATGAATACTTATATGAATGAAGTTGCACTAGCTACATTCAGCAGTTTTGATACAGGAAGACATCCGTCAGGAAAAAGTTAGCCGGAGCGTTTCTATCATGGATTCGTTCTGGGACTTTTGGTAGAATTAAGAGATCGTTATGAAGTAAAGTCCAACAGAGAAAGCGGTTACGGGCGATATGATGTGATGTTAATACCAAGAGAAACGCTGGATCAGGCAATTATAAAAAAGGAAGAAGCGACCTCAAAATCACTTCTTCCTTTCTTTGTTTTCTTACAGAATTCCAAGATCCATCATTGCTTTTTTCAGAACTTCTTTATGTGCATCTTCCATTTCTGTCAGAGGTGCTCTAAGAGTTCCAACTTCTTTTCCCATCATGTTAAGAGCAGCCTTAACCGGGATCGGGTTCACTTCACAGAAGAGAGCATTAACCAGTGGAAGTGCATCTAACTGCATCTTGCGGCTACCTGCGATATCTCCTGAGAAGAATTTGTAGCACATGTCATGCACGTAAGCCGGAGCTACGTTGGAGAGAACGGAGATAACTCCGATTCCGCCAAGTGCGAGAAGCGGTACAACCTGATCATCATTTCCGGAGTAAAGATCAACGTTGCCATCACAAAGATGCATGATCTGTGCAACTGTGCTGATATTTCCAGATGCTTCTTTAATACCTACGATGTTCTCAACATCTTTCACAAGTGTTGCAACTGTCTGTGGCTGAAGTCCACATCCTGTACGGCTTGGTACATTGTACAGAATCGCCGGAATATTTACTTCATTACAAATAGCTGTGTAATGAGCAATCAGTCCGTTCTGTGTCGCTTTATTATAATATGGTGTAACGAGCAGAAGTCCGTCAGCTCCATCTTCCTGAGCTTCTTTGGACAACTGGATCGCTGTTCTTGTACAATTAGAACCTGTTCCGGCGATGACCGGGATACGGTGGTTCACACGCTCAATTGCAAAACGGATTGTTGCTGCATGTTCTTCCTCTGTCATAGTAGCGGATTCACCTGTTGTTCCACAGATGACGATCGCATCTGTTCCGCCTGCAATCTGCTCCTCTAACATCTCATCTAATTTGTCATAATTGACCTCAAGATTCTCTTTCATCGGAGTAGCGATCGCTACACCTGCGCCTTTAAAAATTGCCATTCTTTTTATCCTCCTTCAACATGGTGAAACAAAGTATTACTGGTCATAGCAGGTTATTGCGCATAAGTTCCCTGTGAACGATAATTATAATAGCCATGAGCAGTAACTGTTTAATATACATCTATGCAAGAATGCGTAAACTGTAAATAAACATAAAAGAAACGGCAAGATGCGCCGTCCCAAAATATACATTATGTATAATTCAGATAGCTCTCCATCTTGCGATGACAGTCATGCCGCTATTCACGTCATGCCCAAGAACAAGAACTCAGGATTCTTACTCTTTCGGCATCTTTCCCTTTCCGATGAGTTCTTCTGTTCCTGACACATCCGTCACCTTACTTATGAAAAATGCAACCTCTATCTACGTTTCCGTGTTTAAGCAAATAATAACACCGAGGGTACAATGATGTCAACATGGTTTCTGGATTTCTTTCTTATTTATAGTACCCGGGTTATAAGTACACCTTATAAAAATTGATTATAATAAAGTATAACCGATTTTTTGACTTTTTTCTTATATATATGATATCATTAATTCGCTAGATGTGTGAATGACAAAGCTGTTTCATTTGCACTTTTTTTATGCTTGTATGTTTGTTTTTTGAAAAACAATCGCAAGAAACGACATAAGATAACAAGAGAAAATTGCGAGGATGAGAACCGCGATCCTTGGAAAAGGTATGTGGATAGGAAGGAGACCTACTGTGTTAACAATCGGTAATTACGTGAAAGTTAAGACACTGGAGGAGGCTTACGAGCTGAATCAGGCAAGAAACAGTCGTATCATGGGCGGCATGATGTGGATGAGATTAGGAAATGCAAGAGTGAAGACAATCATTGATATGTCGGAACTTGGTTTGAATGAGATTGAGGAGACAGACCATGTATTCCGCATTGGAGCAATGTGTACACTGCGCCAGCTGGAAGAGCATGAGGGGCTGAGAAAATTCTATGGGGACGGAATTGCAGAAAGCCTTCGTCATATTGTTGGAGTTCAGTTTAGAAATCAGGCAACAGTTGGAGGCAGTATCTATGGAAGATACGGATTTTCTGATGTGCTGACTGCATTACTGGCACTGGATACATTTGTGGAATTATATAATGGAGGAACTGTTCGACTTTCTGAGTTTGTAAACAGAAAAGCAGATAAGGATATTCTTGTATCCGTGATCGTCAGAAAGAGCAAGAGAAAATTCCGTTATGAATCAATTCGTCGGACAAAGACAGATTTCCCGGTACTGACATGTTCTGTCGTAACAGGAATTTACAGAGGTCAGGAGTCCTGGTTCTTTTCGGTAGGAGCAAGACCGATGAAAGCGGCATTGCTTGAAAAGCAGTGGGAGATCCCGAAAGATGCTACAGACGAGCAGCTCACAGAGTATGCAAAACGTGTTGCAGCAGAATTTACTTATGGAAGCAATATGCGCGGAAGTGCGGAGTACAGACAGCACCTTGCGGAGGTTCTGCTTCGCAGAGAGATGCGCTCAATTTTAGATGAATATAATGCGGAGGAGAAATAGGATGGAAGTACAGTTTACCCTGAATGGAAAGAAAGTAAGTACAGAGATCGCTGCAGATACAGTCCTGTTGAATCTTCTGCGTGATCTTGGATGTAAGAGTGTGAAATGTGGATGCGAGACAACAAACTGTGGTTTGTGTACAGTATGGATCGACGGAAAATCCCGCCTGTCATGTTCTGTTCTTGCAGCAAGCATTGATGGGCATGAAGTGACAACACTTGAGGGTGTGGAGAAAGAAGCAGCAGAATTCGGCTCATTTCTTGCACAGGAGGGTGCAGAGCAGTGTGGATTCTGTTCCCCTGGATTCATTATGAACGTGCTCGCAATGTTCTGTGAATTGAAGAACCCTTCTATAGAAGAAATCAAAGAATATCTGGCAGGAAATCTGTGCCGTTGTACAGGATACATGGGACAGCTTCGTGCAATCCAGAAATATATGGAAGTCAGAAATACAGCAGTTAACATTACAGTAAAGAAAATGGGCGGGGAGGAGTAAGAATGGAAAGAATAGATAAAGTTCAGAATCTGATTCCTGAGAAACCGGAATTTGTCCACAGCAATCAGGAAAAAGGAGAAGCTATAGAATCCCTGAAGATTGTAAACCGTCCTGTTGTAAAGAAAGATGCTGCTGCACTTGTTACAGGAAAAAGTGTTTATACAAATGACCTTGCACCGTCAGACTGTCTGATTGTTAAAGTAATCAGAAGTCCATATGCACACGCATTAATTAAGGATATTAATACAGCTCGTGCCGAGGCAGTACCTGGAATCGAATGTGTTCTTACATATAAAGATTGTCCGGATAAGAGATTTACAATGGCTGGTCAGACCTATCCGGAACCAAGTCCGTATGACCGTCTGATCCTTGACCAGAGAGTACGTTTCGTTGGAGATGCAGCTGCAATCGTGGCAGGAACTTCAGAGGAAGCAGTTAAGAAAGCGATGAAGCTTGTGAAGATCCAGTATGAGGTCCTTGAACCGGTTCTTGATTTCCGTACAGCAAAGGATAATCCAATCCTTGTGCATCCGGAAGATAACTGGAGAAGCCTTTGCCCGGTTGGTGCGGATAACAAGAGAAATCTTTGTGCACATGGGGTATGTGGAGATGGAGACGTAGAAGCAGTTCTTGCAAAATGTGATCACGTGATCGACCGCGTTTATCATACAAAGGCGAACCAGCAGGCGATGATGGAGACTTTCCGTACTTATACATATTTAGATGCATACGGAAGATTAAATGTCGTTTCATCTACACAGGTTCCGTTCCATGCAAGAAGAATCCTTGCTCATGCACTCGATATTCCGAAGAGCAAAGTACGTGTGATCAAGCCGAGAATCGGTGGAGGATTCGGTGCGAAGCAGACTGTAGTTTCCGAAGTTTATCCGGCACTTGTCACATGGAAGACAGGAAAACCGGCGAAGATCATTTACACAAGAGAAGAGTCTTTGATCGCTTCTTCACCACGTCATGAGATGGAACTTCATGTACGTCTGGGAGCGGATAAAGAAGGAAATATTAAAGCAATCGATCTCTATACACTTTCCAACACTGGAGCATTTGGTGAGCACGGACCGACAACCGTAGGTCTTTCCGGTCACAAATCCATTCCACTTTATGGAAAGGCAGAAGCATTTCGCTTTACATATGATGTTGTTTATACAAATGTTATGTCAGCAGGAGCTTACCGTGGATACGGAGCAACACAGGGACAGTTCGCTGTAGAATCAGCTGTAAATGAACTTGCAGAAGTTCTCGGAATGGACCCGACAGTGCTTCGTGAGAAGAACATGGTACGCCAGGGCGACAAGATGCCGGCTTATTATGGCGAAGTTACAAACAGCTGTACACTCGACAGATGTCTTGCCAGAGCAAAAGAAATGATCAACTGGGATGAAAAGTATCCATACCGTGATATGGGAAATGGAAAAGTCCGCAGTGTCGGAGTTGCAATGTCCATGCAGGGATCTGGAATCTCAGCAGTAGATACAGGTGCGGTTGAAATCAAAGTAAATGATGACGGATTCTACAGTCTGATCATTGGAGCTACTGATATGGGAACAGGATGCGATACGATCCTTGCCCAGATGGCAGCAGAGTGTCTTGAATGTAAACCGGAAGAAGTTGTTGTATTCGGAGTAGATACAGATATCTCTCCATACGATTGTGGTTCATACGCATCCAGTACAACTTATGTAACAGGACAGGCAGTTGTTAAGACTTGTGAATCTCTTCGCAAGAAAATCTGTGAGCGTGGAGCAGAGTATCTCGGATGCAAGCCGGAAGATGTAGATTTCGATGGAGAATATGTAACAGAGCTGGCAACAGGAAAGCAGATTTCAAGAAGTCAGATTGGAAATAATGTAATGTGCTTCAGCAACGCACCACTTTCCGCAAGTGAAGCATTTTCCTCACCGGTATCTCCACCGCCATTTATGGTTGGTATGGCAGAAGTTGAGATCGACAAAGAGACAGGTGTACTTGAACTGATCGATTATGTAGCAGTCGTAGACTGCGGAACAGTTATAAATCCGAACCTTGCGCGTGTACAGGTGGAAGGCGGAATCGCACAGGGAATTGGTATGGCACTGTATGAAGATGTTGTGTATAACGAAAAGGGAAAGAACTTCAGCAATTCTTTGATGCAGTATAAAATTCCAACTCGTCTTGATGTCGGAACAATCCGTGTTGAGTTCGAGAGCAGCTACGAGCCGACAGGACCGTTCGGAGCGAAGTCTATCGGAGAAATCGTAATCAATACACCATCACCGGCAATCAGCAATGCGATCCAGAATGCGACAGGCGTGATCATCAGAGAACTGCCGATGACAGCGGAGAAAATTTACAGAGGAATTTCTGGGCGTTAGACTTGGAGTTTGTTTGAAAGTATGAAATATGAGAGTTGGAACAGTTACCATATGTGGTAGGTGTTCTGGCTCTTATTTTTCATGTTGACATTGCTGTTCTATTCTGCTATAGTTAACCCACATCAAAATCTCAGACATATATTTTCTATATCTCATTTGTCTGAATGTGTTGTCGAAAGGATAACTTTATCTCATATTCAAGGCTGTATCAGCAGGAGATTCCATTTTGATGAGTTACAAAATAACAAAAGAATAAGAAACCAGGAGGAAAAATCTATGGGAAAAGCAGATGTTAATGTGAATATCTGGCTAAGTGAGAAGAAAAGATTTGCGAATTTATTTAATGGTGTGATTTATGGTGGAAGGCAGGTGATATTGCCGGAGGATTTGGAAGAAGTGAATCCTGTTTCATCTGTTAGTGTGAAAAATCGAACCGGGAAAACAAAGAACATGAAAAAATACCGCGATATCATTATGAAATGGCGGAATCAGGCTACATTTGTACTTCTTGCGAATGAATCACAAGATATGGTTCATTATGCAATGCCGCACAAGGTAATGCTTTATGATGGAATGGATTATGAAACACAGATTCGGAATAATTGGAAAAACTTTAATGACCGACGAAAACAGAACAAAAAAACAGGACAGCCGTTGGAGCATCTTACCGCAGGAGAATATCTGTCGCGATTTCGAAAAAAGGATCGATTGATACCGATTATTTCATTAGTCTTTTATTATGGCTCAGAACCGTGGGATGGACCTGTTGATCTGTATGATATGTTTCGGTTGGAAGGAACGAAAGAAGAGAAAGAAATTTTGGAGAAATATCTTCCCAATTATAAAATCAATCTTGTAGATGCAGAAAGATTGGAAGACGTTGAAAAATTTTCGGATGATTTACAAGTGATATTAACTATGCTAAGATATAGGGACAGTAAGGAAGAACTGAAACACTATATTGATGAAAATAAAAAGTTCTTTCAGAACGTTGACTATGAAACGAGTCAGGCGATGAAAGCATTTTTGAACATGAAACAAATACCAGGTGAAACAGAGCAGAAGGAGGAGACGGTAGATATGTGTAAGGCAATACAGGAAATGTATGATGATGGAGTGAAAGATGGAATTCAGCGAGGGATAGCAGCAACTATTAGAACATGTCAAAATTTGAATGCTTCTAGAATAGAGACGTTTAATAATATTAGGAAAGAGTATAAATTAACAGAGGAGCAAACAGAGGAATACTTAAATACATATTGGAAGTGAGGCTGAAATAAATAGCACGAAAAACAGAGCAGAATGAGGAGAAAGAGATGAACGCAGTAGAAGCTTTAGATGAATTACAGCGCAAAGCAAGACATGATGATAAATTAAGAGAACAGTTCATAAAGACAAGGGACGCAGAAGATCCTCTTGGTGCATTCAGCTCTGTATGTCGTGAGGCAGGTTATGAACTTTATCCGATGGATATTGTGCAGGCAGGAGATGAATTTTATGCCGCAATGAAGCGCAGTACGAATGGTGGCGGAGAGAATTCACCGGTGCTTACAGGAGAGGATGACCCTTATGAAATGTTTTTTGCAGGATTGATGGAACTATGATAAATATAATTCGCGTTGGAAGAGAGCGCTTACGAGAAGCGTACGAAATTGTGAATAAGGTAGACCAGGGGATGAACGTTCCGGAATGGTTTGTTGCAGAACCGTATGAAGAATTTGATTTCTGGATGAAGAAGGAACGAGGTCTTTTATATCTTGCTGTTGATGAAGAGGGCAAGGCGGGAGCTATGTTTTTCGTAATTTTACCGGGCACTCACCCGGATAATCTGGGATATGATCTTGGAATGGAGGAAGAGAAACTGAAGCTTTGTGCTATGATGGATACGGCGGCTGTATTACCAGAGTTTCGAGGGCACTATTTACAATATAAAATGATGCAGCACGCGGAAGGTGATTTGAGACAGATGGGATATCGCTACCTGCTTTGTACGGTGCATCCGGAAAATGTTTTCAGCAGATCAAATGTCATGAAACAGGGGTATCAGAAGATGCTTACGAAGGAAAAATATGGCGGATTCTTAAGAGATATCTGGATGAAAAATATTATAGAATAAGAAAACAAACATCGGAATAAACATCTGATGTTTGTTTTCATAGAAATGCACTAACACGTTAATACGTGAAAAAGATAAAGCAAAATACTGATATAATATAGAAAAAAGAAAAGGTATGTGGTATACTCTCGACATAGCCTCTGGCAGGATTGCAGAAATGCCGAGGCATTCCTGAATGGAAACTGATAGAGATATTTAACGGCAGGCTGATGAAAGGAGTAACAGAAATGGAGACATACATGCAGATGCTTGGAAGACTTGCAAAGAATGCATCCCGTGATGCAGCGAAGCTTGGAACGAAGGCAAAGAACAGAGGACTTCTTGCAGTAGCGAATGAACTTGTGGAAGAGAGAAAATTGATTTTACAGGAGAATGCAAAGGATATTGAAGCTGCGAAAGCGAAAGGCGTGAAGCAGTCTTTGATTGATCGATTGGCACTGACGGAACAGCGAATTGAAGACATGGCAGAAGGTCTGCGTCAGATTGCAGCACTTGATGATCCCATCGGAGAAGTGCTTGGCATGAAGAAAAGACCGAACGGGCTTCGTATCGGGAAGAAACGCGTACCGCTTGGTGTTGTCGGAATTATCTATGAATCCAGACCGAATGTGACAGCAGATGCATTCGGACTTTGCTTCAAGACAGGAAATGCGGTAATTCTTCGCGGAGGAAGTGATGCAATCCATTCCAATCAGGCAATTACCCGTGCAATCAAGGAAGGACTCCGCAAAGAGAAGTTATCTCAGGACCTCATTCTTCTTGTAGAAGATACAAGCAGAGAAGTTGTAAATGAGATGATGAAGATGCATGGCTGGATTGATGTTCTGATTCCAAGAGGTGGAGCAGGACTTATTGCAAATGTAGTTGCGAACAGCACTGTTCCGGTAATTGAGACAGGAACCGGAAATTGTCATGTATATGTTGATGAGACAGCAGACATTAAGATGGCAACAGACATTATCGAAAATGCAAAGACACAGCGCCTTGGTGTGTGTAATGCATGTGAATCACTTGTGATTCATTCCAAGATTGCAGAGGCAGCTTTGCCTAAGATCGTAGCAAGGCTGAAAGAGCATGGTGTAGAGATTCGTGGAGATGAGAGAGCACAGGCAATCAGTTCTGAGATCATCCCGGTAACAGAAGAAGACTGGGGAACAGAGTACCTGGATGCAATCATTTCCGTGAAGATTGTTGATTCCATTGCTGAGGCAATCACACATATCAATACATACAATACAGGACATTCCGAATCCATTATTACAAAGGATTATGATAATGCATTGAGATTCCAGGATGAGATCGATGCGGCAGCGGTTTATGTAAATGCATCAACAAGATTTACAGATGGATTTGAATTCGGATTCGGTGCTGAGATCGGAATCAGCACACAGAAGCTTCATGCAAGAGGCCCGATGGGACTCGAAGCACTGACAACAACAAAGTATATTATCTTCGGAAACGGACAGATCAGGGAATGATAAAAAGTTTTAGTGTCCAAAACTTCATAAAAGAAGTATAAACAATTCTAAAATAAGCGGTAAATGCACTGACAAAAAGAAAATCATCTGATAAAATACAGCCATGTCAGAAAAGAACAGTATGACATAGAGATGATGGGGAAATACAGATCATCTGCTTATGACAAGAGACCTGAACAGGAGGTAAAACAGTATGACAATGGAACAGTATTATAGATGGATCAATACAAAAGCAGGGAAGAAGATCAAAGATTTTATGGATCGTCTGATCCCGGGACTGATGCCAGAACCAGTACCGGTCAGAGTGCCGGTTAGACAGGAAGATAGATATAATAGAAGATGATGAAATAAAAAGCTTTCGGTTCAAATGAAAAAATCCGAAAGCTTTTTATATTACTACTTCATGTTACTGGTGTAGTAAGTTTGAAGAGACTTCTTAATAACCGGATGTTAGTACAGCGTTTTCAAAATAACTGCCTCATACACTTGCCTGCGAATCCGATTGCTCAGTTGAAAAAGCCTCGACGTAGCCCGCTACGCCTACGTTTTTTCAGCTGAACACTCGAATCCGCATTCTGCGTGAATGAGACAGTTATTTGTGAAACGCTGTACTAGTTACAGAAGCAAGCCGACAGGAAATGTAGCTGAGCGAAGTGACTTGACTGAGTAAATCGAAATGGAAATATGTCTGATAGTGTGATATGATTTGAATGGCAAAAGATATTTTAAGGAACAGACATGCTAGCGTTAAAGCCGGGATAAGATAGCGGTTGCAAATGAAATTCAAACAACAGAGCCAAAACCAGAATAT
>OLRA01004405.1_pt1 | contig 11192 bp, 12 predicted proteins | sample 1673011 | NCBI WGS metagenome assembly OLRA01 (sample SAMEA3136746, study PRJEB25190) | human gut metagenome | reverse complement strand
CAACCTGGTGCTGGCGGGCAACCGCCGCGAACCGCTGGAGACGGTATGCAGCGAAATACTCGCCGCCGGAGCGGGTCCGGACGGCGGCGTCCGGAAAGCGGCATCCCCCGCCGCCGGGTTCCGGCCCGAGGTGCGGATCGTGGAGATCGACCTGGCGCGCATCGAAGCCGCTGCGGAGCTGTGGGAGGCCGTGCGACGCGAAGGAGCCGCCATCGACGTACTGGTGAACAACGCCGGGATATTCTCGTTCCGCGACATCCTGCAAACCCCCGCCGAGCGCATCGAGCGCATCATCCTGCTGCATGACCTGACGAACACCCAACTGTGCCGGATGGCGGCGGCCGACATGGTGCGCCGCGGCTGCCGGGGGCACATTCTCAACATGTCCTCCTACTCGCTGTGGATGCCCTTTCCGGGACTGGCCCTGTACAGCGCGTCGAAGGCCTACCTGCGGTCGTTCTCGGTGGCCTTCGCAAAGGAGGTCCGCGAGCACGGCATCCGCGTCACGGCGGTCTGCCCGGCGGGTGTGGCGACCGACCTCTACGGACTGACTCCCCGCTGGCAGCGCATCGGCACGCGCCTCGGGGTGCTTATCACGGCCGACTCGTGCGCCCGGCGCGGACTGCGCGCCCTGTGGCGGGGACGCCGGTGCATCGTCCCCGACTGGTGGAACCGCGTGTGGATTCCCCTCTGCAAGATACTGCCGATGTGGGCGCTGCGTCCGGTTCGCAGGTTCACGATGAAATTTCAGAAATAGGCTCTTCGAGCACGAAAAAACAATAAATTATGAACACAATCAAAACCGTCGTCTTCGACCTCGGAGGCGTGCTGGTCGATCTGGACATAGACCGCTGCACCGGAGCCTTCCGGAGCCTCGGAATGGATGCCGTGGCCGATCTGATCAACCCCTACTACCCCGCCGAGATGATCGGACGGCTGGAACACGGCGTCATTTCGTTCCACGAAGCCTGCGACGAAATGCGCCGCCTGTCGGGCACGCCCGAGGTAACCGACGCGCAGATCGCCTGGGCCTACGGCCAATTTCTCGTGCGCATCCCGGTCGCGAAACTCCGCCAGATAGACGCCCTGCGCGAGCGCGGAATCCGGACCTGCGTGCTCTCGAACAACAACCCCGCGTCGATGAAATACATCCGACGGATGTTCACGGCCGACGGCAAGACGATGGACGACTATTTCGATGCCGTTTTCCTCTCCTACGAACTGCACGAGCTGAAGCCCTCGGAGGCGATTTTCCGCAAGATGATCGCCGCAGGCGGCATGCGCCCCGAAGAGACGCTTTTCATCGACGACGGACAGAAGAACGTCGACGCCGCGCAGAGACTCGGATTCGCGGTCTACATGCCCGGTCCGGGGGAGGATTTCGGCCACATACTCGACAATCTCAACCGTTACGAAGAGATCCTGTAAAATCGCGCAGGCCGACTGATGCCGCCCGTCGCCGCGGCCGTGTCGCCCGTGAGGAAAAGCCGCGTCGAAAAGCACGGTCGCGAACTTGCCGTGGGCGGCTCGGTCGGCTGCCCACGGCACGGGTCCGTCGCCGGACGCAACGGAAACCGCGCCGTCGGCAGGGAGCGCATCATCCGCGTCATACGCAGAAACCGCGCCGCCAGCCGAAAGCCCGCCGATCCGGCAAAGACAGGAACAAAACAAAGCAACCCCTCCGGTCGCAGGACCGGAGGGGTTGCCTCATTTCATACATCGTCTGTCGGAGTGACAGGATTCGAACCTGCGACCCTCTGGTCCCAAACCAGATACGCTACCGGACTGCGCTACACTCCGAACGCCGCGGCTTCCGCCGGAATTTCAATAAAAAAGCAGACCACCCTATCGAGCAGTCTGCCGATTTGTCGGGGAGACTGGATTCGAACCAGCGACCTCCAACTCCCGAAGCTGGCGCGCTAACCGGACTGCGCTACACCCCGAACAAGTGCCCTTATCGTTTTAAGAGCGCACAAAGATAAGTTTAAAATCCGAAAAGACAAAATTATTTCCGAAAAAACATTCTTCAAAAATAACGGACCGGACTCAAAAGCCCCGCAGCGGACGATCGCGGCCGCCTCGCAGCGCCCGGTCCGCCCCGGCGGCGGAGGAGGCGGAGGCGGAGGAAAATCCCGGCTTCCGGAACAAGAGACCGATTTTTTTCGTATATTGATGCTGCAACGACGCTTTCACGGACCAGGAGGCGCAACCGCCCCGGATGCAATCCGGTTTTGCGGCCGCCCGTTTTTTCATGTTTACAGACAATGACCGCCAAACTGCTGCTCATACTCCGCTTCTACCGCTCGGCGATGCTCCTCTTCTGCGGAGCGGCGAGCCTCGCCCTGGCATGGGTCGCCAAGGTCCACGGAACGCCGATCGTCCCGGCCCTGCTGTTGGGAAAGGCCTTGATTTACCCGCTTTTCCTCTACGTGTGGATCATCCCGCGCTATTCCGATGAATTCTACTATTACCGCAACCTCGGCATCCGCCGCCGAACACTGCTGGGCGTAAGCTGCGCGGTGGATTTCGGGTTATGCTGTCTTTTGCTGAACTATTCCGCCGCCCTGCTGCATGCCGCCCGCTGAAAAACATATTCTCGAAATCGACTCCGCAGAGCTGGCGTTCGGCGAACGGCGCATTCTCTCGGGAGTTTACCTGCTCGTCGAAACAGGCGACGTGACGGCTGTGCTCGGGCGCAACGGATGCGGAAAAAGCTGCCTGATGAAGATTCTGTCGGGGTCGCTGAAAGCGGGATTCTGCTCGATGCGCATCGACGGGAAATGGCACAGACGGTTTACCGAAAAGGAGATTCGCTACCTTCCGCAGCATCCGTTCATTCCCGGATGGTTGCGGCTGGAACGCGCGCTCGGCGATTTCGGGCTGCAAAGGGAAGACCTGGAACGGTGGTTTCCGGAGTTCATTTCCCTGCGCGGAACCCGCATCGGGGAGCTGTCGGGCGGGGAACAGCGGATTCTGGAATGTTTCATCATCCTGCGCAGCCCGGCCCGGTTCATCCTGCTCGACGAGCCGTTCTCGCAGATTGCACCCCTGCACGTTGCAACGCTCCAAACACTCATCCGGCAGGAAAAGGCCACGAAAGGGATTTTGCTCACCGACCACATGTACCGCCACGTGACCGGCATTGCCGACCGGCTGTACGTAATGGCCGACGGGCAGGCCTATCCGTGCGAAAACGACGAAGACCTGGTCCGGCGGGGCTATCTGAACCATCTCTGAACGGTCACAGCCGGCGGTAGTGGCAGTAGAGCAATTCGCCGTCGTCGCCCCGCAGGTGCATGCCGCCGCCCTGGCAGTAGCGGAACATCGAGCAATCGGCGCATTCGCCCCTGCGCGCCCATTCGCGGTCGCGGAACGGCTCGAAGCGGTTCTGCCACACGTCCCAGAACCGATCCCGGTAGATGTTTCCCTGATGGTAGTTGGCGCGGATCGACGTGCACCCCGAAATGGCCCCGTCGACACGGATCGAAGCCACCGAAACACCCGCGGCGCATTGGTAGAAATGGTCGCGGACCTCGGCCTCGTAACCGCCCAGGAAGCCTTCGCAGGCATAGCTGACCTCGATCCGGCCCTCCTGCCGCGTGCGGCGGATGAACTCCAGCATCTCCCGGAACTGGGCGTCGGTCATCCGCAGCGTCGGGTCGTTCTTGGCACGCCCCATCGGGAAAATCGAGAAGAGCCGCCAGTGGCGCACCCCCTCCGAAAGGAGCATGTCGCGGAAGGCCTCCAGCTGCGGGACCATCGCCCCCGTGACGCAGGTGACCACGTCGTACGACAGCGAGGGTTCGCGCACGATCATCCGCACGGCCTCCAGCGCGCGGTCGTAACTGCGGGGATTCCCGCGGATATAGTTGTGTTCGCGCTCGAAACCGTCGAGGCTCACCGAAACCGTACGCAGCCCCGCATCGAGCAGGCTGCGGAAACGGGATTCGGTCAGCCCCAGCCCGTTGGTCACCATGCCCCACGCATAGCCGCGGCGGGTGACCTCCGCCCCGGCGCGTTCGAGGTCGGGGCGTACCAGCACCTCGCCGCCCGAAAAGATGATGAGCACCTGCGCAGGGTCGACATGGGGCGTAACCTCCTCGTCGAGCACCTTCAGGAAATCTTCGATCGGCATGTCCTGCACACCGGGATCCACGCGGCAATCGCTGCCGCAGTGGCGGCACGAGAGGTTGCAGCGCAACGTACATTCCCAGAAGAGCGTATCGAGCCTGTGCTCGGCGACGGCCGAGGAGTAAAGGTCGGAAAAAATATTGAGGGCCAGACGCTTGCGCAGCCCCAGGCGGCGACGGGACATGGATTACTTCCCCCCTTCGGGAGCCTTCTTGCCCTTCGTGTCCATATAGGGCGTGTCGTCGGCGGGTTTCTCGGCTACGGGGTCGAGCTGCTCGTCTTCGGCAGGGCCGACCGCCGACTCCTTGAGAGGCACGCCGATCGTTTTCTGTCCGGGAGGGCGAACCCCGTACATCACCATCACGCGCGGGGGTGCAACCGAATCCCTGACTTCGGGCGCACCGGCTTCCTGTTGCTGTTCGCCCTCGCCCTTGGCGGGCGCATTCTTGACCGTGGAACAGGCTGCCGAGAATCCCAGCAGGGTCGCAAGTGCGAGTTTCAGTTTTTTGTTCATATTGCGTCGACGTTAAAAACAATCTTCAGGACAAAGATAAAAATTTTCTGCCAAAGATGAAAAAACATGCCAAAAAGTTTTGAAAGCCAATGTTTTTTATTTTACTTTGCCAAGTACAAACTTTTTAATTTACATTTTTATGACAGGCAAGGTTAAATGGTTCGATAGCAAAAAAGGCTACGGATTCATTACGGGAGAGAACGGCAAGGAAATCTTCGTTCATTTCTCGGGTATCGTGACGGACGGTTTCAAGTCGCTCAACGAAGGGCAGGCAGTCGAATTCGAAGTCGGCAGCGGTGCCAAAGGCGAGCAGGCTGTGAACGTAACCGTGGTTGAATAACCCGGCGTCCTCCAAATTCAGGGAATAAGAGCTGTATTTACTCAATATATCCAAGCACTGAATTTTATGTAATTTACGGTGTCCGGAATTCCGGACACCGTTTTTCTTTGCGGGGCGCAGCCTGTGCGACGGGCGGCCGCAGGCCCATCACTCCCCTGCCGGAAGGATATGCCCGGTGAAATTGAGGTAATGGCTGCGCCTGTTGAGATCTTTATTGATCCGGACAAAGCACTTGTTCGAACCCTTATACAGCGTCACGATCACCTCCCGGTCCTGCGCGTTTTGGGGGCCGACGATCAAAAGCCGGTACTGCAGGTCTCCGCTGCGCTTGCGTTTGAGCAACGTCATTTCGGCAGCATCGTCCTCGATGTTCAGGGTGCGCCACGTACTGCGGGGAAAAAGGTTGGGCGACAGCCGGATGACGGCATGCGTCCCCTGCATGGAAATGTAACTGTCCGGAGATTGTTTCACCGGGATTTTATCGCCCGGCAGGTAAAATTCATCCCCTTTGATCACGAACATGCGGGCATCGAGCGCCCGGAGCGCCTGCTCGTGCAGGGCGGCCGAGGCGGCGTCCCCGTCAACGGATCGGGGTTCGGGGGCAGAGGCCGATTTGGTTGCCGCACAGCCGGTCAACACCAGCGCCAGCACCAGGGTGGCGGAATACGAAAATTTCGATAAGGTTCTCATGGCTATACAATCACGGTGTTTACATTGTGGTATTTCGGGAAAAGGACAGTCGTCAGGGGATTTCTGTTGGAATTAAGATTTCAAAACAGGAACTTTTTTATGGCAACATTTTTTAGCAAGACATGTTTATTATAAAGCCTGCGCTTTATTTTATTCACAATATAATAAATAAAATTACATCCTGCAAGAGGGCGGGCATTTTTTTGCCCGTTTGAAAAATAAATCGTAATTTTGGGCGGCAATTTAGGTTAATTCAGGTTCAAACATAAAAACCCAATCACAATCATGAAAGAAGCAATCGCAATTCTGACTGGCGGCGGCCCCGCACCCGGTATGAACACCGTGGTAGGCAGCGTCGCAAAGACTTTCCTCCGCAAAGGTTACCGCGTAATCGGCCTGCACGAGGGCTACACGGGGCTCTTCAACCCGTCGCCCCGCATGGTGGACATCGACTACCTCATGGCCGACGGCATCTTCAACCAGGGAGGTTCGTTCCTGCAGATGAGCCGTTTCAAACCCAAGGACTCGGATTTCGAGAACAACTTCAACCTCAAGTTCTTCACCGACAACAACATCAAACTGCTGGTGACCGTCGGCGGCGACGACACGGCTTCGACCGCCAACCGTATCGCCAAGTTCCTCGAGGCCAAGAAATACCCCATCGCCAACATCCACGTGCCGAAGACCATCGACAACGACCTGCCGCTTCCGAAGGGCACGCCGACGTTCGGCTACGAGTCGGCCAAGGACAAGGGCGCAGTCATCGCCCGCGCCGTCTACGTCGACGCACGCACGAGCGGCAACTGGTTCGTACTGGCTGCCATGGGCCGCAGTGCCGGCCACCTGGCATTCGGCATCGGCGAGGCCTGCCACTACCCGATGATCGTCATTCCCGAGATGTTCGACAAGACGGAAATCACCGTCGAGAAGATCGTCAACCTGGTGATTTCGTCGATCATCAAGCGTAAGATCATGGGCATGGACTACGGCGCAGCGGTGATTTCCGAAGGCGTGTTCCACGCGCTGTCGGACGAGGAGATCCGCAAGAGCGGCATCCACTTCACCTACGACGAGCACGGACATCCCGAGCTGGGCAAGGTGTCGAAGGCGCACATCTTCAACGAGATGATCGAGATGAAGCTCAAGGAGCTGGGTCTCAAGGTCAAGAGCCGTCCGGTGGAGCTGGGCTACGAAATCCGCTGCCAGACCCCGATCGCCTACGACCTGACCTACTGCTCGGAGCTGGGTATCGGCGTGCACAAGCTCTTCGCCGAGGGCAAGACGGGCTGCATGGTTTACGTGGATTCGGAGGGCAACGTCTCGCCGCTCTACCTCAAGGACTTGCAGGACCCCACGACGGGCAAGATTCCGCCCCGTCTGGTGGACATCAAGTCGGACAAGTTCACGTCGGTGGTGGAGACCATTCTCAACGCCATCACCCCGGCCGACTACGAAGCCGCCAAGGCTTACGTTCCCAATCCCGAGGAGTACGACTTCCACAAGATCCTGAACTGGAAATAATCCGGTCGCAATCCCATACTCTGATCCCCGCCTCAACAAGGCGGGGATTTTTTTCGCAAAATATTTGCTCGGGGGGGGGATTTCGTATATTTGCATCCCAGAACAATCCAATTCATCATGGAAAAGACCGAAAAACCGGTGTTCGAGCCAATGCCCGAAACACCTGCGGAGCCGGCATCCACGGTCTCCGAATCCGCCGGACAGCCGGCGGCATCGCTCGCCGAAGCGAAAAAGAACATCCTCATCGGACTGCTGTGGTGCGTCGGCGGACTGGCTTTCAGTTTCATCTCCTACTACCTCACCGAAGCCGGAGGCCGTTACGTCATCGCCACGGGAGCCATCCTCTGGGGTGCCTGGCAGGCAATCATGGGATTATACGTCTGGCTGAAAATCAAGCATGGAGCCGGCGAATACGCCGCCTTTTGGCGCATGCTCGCAACAGCCGTCTGCACCGCCCTGCTCATCGGATACCTCACGGTGCTCTCCACGCAGCTGGTGGACGACTAACAAATATAAAATATTATCACTCTGTATATCAATAGATTGCAATTAAATTTTCGACAACGAGTAACAGAAAAGTAACAGCAATGATTTTTTTATAGATATATTGCCGCAAATGGTTGAGCGCATGCAAAGATACGATAAAAAAGCGGGATTTCGTGCAACGTTAATGAAATGAGGGATAAAATCCAATTTTGGGAACGGACGGACTTCTGAGGTGTTTGAATGGCCCAAGCCGACACTGTCTAAAATGACTGCTTACACACAAATGGGGATGTGCCGAGACTCCGTTTTCAAAGAATTTACCCCTGCCACAGATAGTTGTAGCAGGGGTAAATCTTCCTATTCGGACATTGTCCCTCATTGAGCATATATATGGAATGTCCGGATACGGCTGTAAAAAGCTGCATCCGGACATTCCCCGAATAGCCTCGTGCTCCCGCGAGATGATCTCTTCGATTTTACCAAGGACGGTTTAAAGCATCGGATGGAGTAATCGAGAGGAAGTTTTTGGGGAATCGTATATGGCTATCAGTTTGCTTTAATCAAAGAATATCGAGAAATTCCAATATGTACCCATCATACGCATGGAGCCACCACTGGGCCAACAGACCGATTGACAATGTCCAAAACATCAATCCCCAAAACTTGACCGGGTCGCAATCCTTTCCGATAATATACACGACAAACAGCGAGATGAGGGCCAACACTCCAAGCAGCACAAGGATATATGAGAGCCAGATGATACCGACATTGGATTGTTTGTCCAAGCAAGTCATAAATGCTCCGAATAATCCGGATGCAATCATCAATACTACTATGTAAGTGGTATTGTTATCTTCATCTTCGGGCATGTATCCTTGAATGAGAATCGTCAATCCAGAAAGTGCCGTCAAGACAAGAAGTACTACTCCTAAAATATATAACATACTAAAATCTGAATGAACAAATACAATCACCAGTCCCAGTCGAACCGTTCGATATCCTCTTCGACAAGCAAATCACCGGACTGCACCTCGATAAAGGTCAGGTCGGAAATGGCCTTTATCGCATGTTTGACACCTTTATTGATTATAACCGTATCACCTCTGCCGACAACTGACATGACACCGTCGAGTACCAGTTCCCCCTCGCCATCGATGAACGTCCATACTTCATCGCGATGGCGGTGTACCTGATAGCTGATACACTTACCGGATTTGATTTTCAACTGCTTGGTAAGGGATTTGTAACCGTCGGGGAACTCAACTGTATCGACCACCTTGTATTCGCCCCAACGACGCTCCTCGAACATCGGCCGACGTTGCAGGCGGTCAGCGTAAGTCTTGATGTTTTCGCTCTTGCCCTTGTCCGAAATCAGGATTCCGTCGTTCGATGCCGCGATAACCAGATTCCGTGCACCAATGCACATGATTGGCAGTTCAAGTTCGTTGATGACGTGCGTATTCCCGGATTCATCATCCATAACGACATTACCGATAGTATGTTCCGATAGTCCATCAGTCAGCGTGTTCCATGTGCCGAGGTCTTTCCACTCTCCTGCAAAAGGCACGACTGCGACCGACTGCGCTTTTTCGGCGACCTCATAGTCGAAACTGATTTTCGGGAACTCCCCGTAACGGGAACGGATTTCCGCAAACGTGTCGGCTTTGATGTATCGGGCCACGATATCCGTCATATACCCCAACCGGAAAGCGAATACCCCTCCGTTCCAGAATGCACCCTCGGAAATCAATCTCCCGGCCGTCGGCACATCCGGCTTCTCGGTGAAACGGGAAACCCGGTATATTCCGGACTCGTCATTGTCGGGCATCGGCACAACATACCCGTATTTGGCTGACGGATAAGTCGGGCGGATACCCATCAGTACCAGTTCGGCCGCATCGTTTTTCACGGCATCCGCCATCCTGCGGATTGTTTCAAAATAACCGGCTTCCGTATAAGGGTCGCAGGGCATGACGATTACAGTTTCATCTGCGGGGCATTTCCGTTCGCAGGCCAAATACGAGCTTGCAAGAGCGATAGCAGGGAAAGTATCCCGGCGCTCCGGTTCCGTAACTACGGGAATCCCGTCACCAAGCTGGTTGATGATGACATCCCGCTGCGACCGGCTCGTTGCCACAGTAATCGGGTCGCAGATACCGGCTTCCCGTAATTGCCGCACCACACGCTGCACCATCGACTCTTTCGAGCCGTCAGGCGCGGTCAGCAGCTTGATGAATTGTTTGGAACGTGTATTATTGGAAAGCGGCCACAGGCGTTTGCCCGAGCCGCCGGATAATAATATGATTTGCATAGATTATATCCTTTTATGAGTTTACATCACAATGTCCGGATGCGGGTGGAGCCATTCTGTCACAGTGTTTCGACTATGTGTTGTCGTTCAGCCCGAGGGCGTTCAGCTTGTTGTAGAGTGTGGACTTGCAGAATCCCAGCAGCTTGGCGGCCTTGCGCTTGTTGCCGCCGGTCTGCCGCAAGGCGCTCAGGATGCGCTCCTTCTCCTCGTTCTCCCTTTGCAGGGCGAGGGCGGCGGATTCCGCCTGCTCCTTCTCTTTCCGTAGGGCCTCCTCCCGTTCCACCAGCCGGTTGTGCGCCTCTATGGCGTCGGGACGGCTGCGGCGCACGAAGCCTCCTACGCTGTTGTACTGCAATCCCAGCCGGTCGGCAATGGAGCGGAGCGGCTCGGTGGTCGTCTCGTACAGCCGTACCGCCTCGCCGTATTTCTCCATGCTGCGGGCAAGGACCTGCCTGCCGTCCGCCAGCCGCGTCATGCCCAGACGGGCGGCCAGTTCCGGCTCATGTTCCCGCACATACTCGCGGAACGTCTCGGGATGCAGCCCGAACTCCCGGGCCACCTCCGCAGTGGGGCGTCCGGTCTCTTTCAGGCAGGCTATGGCGCCGGCATACTTCGCGGCGGTGGATTTCAGGTACTGCTTCGTGCGGGAGAGGTCGACAGCCTCCCCCTCGCGACACTCGTACCCGCGATGCTCCACGATCAGCTTGCGGTTCCATATCCGCAGGTGGTTGCGCAGGCCGGTCACGGTGATGCCCGTAGCCTCCGCTATCTGACGGTGCGTCAGGGCGGTGTCGCGGTAGAGCCGCAGGGCCTCGCGGTACTTCTCCGTCTGTCCGGCCTTCGGCTCGTGGCGGGAGCCGTTGCCCGTCAGCGCGTCCCGCACCTTGGCTCCCGACTTCGCCCGCTCGCGCTTGTCGGCACGCTTGCGCACGAGGTCCTTGTGGTAGAACAGCAGGTGCTCCCGCAGGCCGGAATACGAGAGGCCGTAGAGGTCGGCGGTGCGGCGTATGGTGTCATCGGTGGTGCGTAGGTGTTCCACCGCTTCGGCATACTGCTCCTTGCACCAGGGCTTGACACCCCGGTGCTGGTTGTCGTTCACGCCCAGCCTGTGGCGTTCCCGCTCGCGCCTTTCGATGATTTCGGGATAGTGGTTCCGCAACTGGCTGCTCAGACCGGAGGGGTCCAGGTGGAACATGTAG
>OLRA01004404.1_pt1 | contig 11194 bp, 7 predicted proteins | sample 1673011 | NCBI WGS metagenome assembly OLRA01 (sample SAMEA3136746, study PRJEB25190) | human gut metagenome | reverse complement strand
ATCAGATCGTTGCGTTCCGCGTATGCAACTGCCTCTTCCACCAGCGTCGCCGCGATTCCGTGATGCTGCATTTCCGGATCAACCGCCAGATAAATGATATGCAGTCTCCGATCCTGATGCAGCTGATCCGTCCAGCTGGAATTCAGGTAATCCCTGCCGAGCACGAAATTAAAAAATGTTTTCAGGCTGTGATCCTCCCGGATCAGATAGCCCTCCGTGCGCAGCGTCGCCTGCACCTCCGTAAAATAACGATGCAGCAGATGGTACGGCTCCGTTTCATCCGAAACGACCAATATGCCGTTTAAATCCTTACTGTCTGCAAAAATTTCACACGTCTCATAAAATTCCGTCAGGTCGCATTGAAACAGCTCCGGCATCAGTCGTTTCCGCACCTCTTCATCTGGAATCAGCTCCACATACAACGGGTCCGCCGCAAACGAACGGCACAACAGCTCCTCAAGCTTCGACAAATCCTCTTCCTGTACTCGATACAGTTTTTCACTGTCCATAAAATTCCACTCCGGCTTCTCTCAAAAGCCGCTCCATCCTTTCCGTCTGCACGCACAGCGTATCGATTTCTTTCCGGTACAAATCGCTCTGGCGCTCATATGCAGCCTCCAGCTGTGCAATTTCTTCCGTAAAATCACTGCAGTCCGTCTTTTCTTTTTCCAGAAGTCCGGTCACAACCGGGAAAAAGTTTTCAAACCCGATAATTCTTCCGGTTCCCCATTTCAGCCGATCTGCGCTCTGATCCAATGCATATGATGTAAAATGTCGATAAACCTCTTCTTCAAACAAAAATGCGTACCGGTTGCTGTCGATCTCATACAGCTTGCGCAGTGCCGCCGAGAGCCTTCCCTCTTTCAGATTGCGCACCGCACCTTCCAGAAGCTGCAAACGATCCTGCAAAATTCCATGCGGAAACAACACGTTTCCATACCAGTCGATCCGGACATAGGCGTCCTGCTCCTGCTGGAAAACCTGTAAAAGCGCTCGTTCCAGCTTCCGGGTGTCTGCCGCAGGTACTTCTGCAGCAGTGTCCGTTCCCTGCACACATGCGATGAAATCTCCGTTCACCGCTCCGACATCGCCAGTCTCCGCTACGCACAGTCCAGATGCATTTTCCACACCAGCGTGCCTCGCGTTCCGGTTCGTTTTCTCTACCTTTGCATACAGCTGTTGCGCCGTCGCCGTTGCCTGCTCCAACACCCGCAACAGCCGCTGTCCGTCCGCGCCGGTTTTTTCACACCATTCGCTGTCCAGCCGCTCCCTTGCTTTTCGGAATACTCTGGAAAAATCCAGCGGAACAACAACCGTACGGTCAATCGCCATCAGCAAAAGTCCAAACAGCTCATGGTGCATCCGATAAACATCCTCATCGTAAAAGCCGTCGTTGTCGAACTGTGAATGATAGTTCGTTTCCATAAAGCTTCCGCCCGTAAAATCATTTACCATCGACGGGATTCCGGCAATCGCAATGGAAAAATCGTCCGACCAGGTTTCAATCGGCGCGGTAATCCTCGTTTCCTCCGGATATGCTCCGGTCAGGCTCGGCAGCTCTTCCAGAAATTCTTCCAGAAAAGAAACGTATTCGAACGTGCTCCGAATCCTCGCCCGCGTCCCGTGTGCCAGCGCAGGGAGCTCAAAATTCAGGTCGGCAATCACGCTTCCCCGCCACTCCGGATGCACCGTAAATACCTGTTCATACGCGCCCGTCGACCAGTCGAACTGCGAATCCGCCACGCCCCATTCCTCAGACGCCATGCAGCAGAACATCAGCGTATTTTCGGGCTGATATCCAATTTCCAGCAGCGTTTTTCCCATCGAAAGCATCATCGAAATCGCGGTATTATCATCCTGAAAACCGTCAAAATAGGAATCGTAATGTGCGGAAAGCATAATTCTGCGCTCCGGGTGCGTTTTTCCGGGAATCTCCCCGACGATGTTATAGGTCGTCTGCGCCGGGATCACCTTTGTCGAAGCGTCAAACAGCACCTTTACCTCACTGCGGCCCTGCAGCATTTTTTTCAATTGATCTGCGTCGCGCCGGGCAATCGAAAACGCCGGTGCATTCGACGGCCCCGCGATATCCTGTGCATTCAGTGCGCGTTCGTCTACCTCTCCGTAGCCGCCCGTCTGTGCGGCAATGACAGCTGCCGCGCCTTTTAAATGCGCCTGATAAACCGGATAATTGATCCACCACTCATCCCGCTGGTTGATATCCACTAATACGAGCTTTCCGGTCACATCCATTCCTTCATAATCCTGCAGAGTTCCTCTGCCTGCATACACAACCGAGTAGCACTCCGGTCCGTCCGTCACAAAATTCGTCTGATACGCGCCAAGCTGTATCGTTTCCTCTTCGCCTTTTTCGTTTAAAAAAGTCATTTTCGCGCGTTCAAATTCCCACGCATCTACTGTAATCGCATCCTTATGGATAATCGGAAAACCGATTGTATGCATCTCCTGCTCCAGCATTTCCCCGGTTGCAAGCTCTGCCTTCGACCCCGCCGTCCGATAGCCGAGTTCTTCGTTGGTGCGGTGTTTTTCCATCCGTTTTGCCAGATGATAGGAATAGGAAATATCCAACTGCTGTCTGTATTTCTCCTGCATGTCCATCGTATACCACTCCTGTCTGTCATCGCTTTTATGCCTGATCCGGTATCATAGGAGACAAAAGACCTTTTTGATCCCGACATCATTTCAGTCCCAGTATATCATTCCTGTAGCAAAAGACAAGAAGGTTTCCGCTGCATAGAGGGCAAAGATTGAAAAATAAAATTTTTCAATCGCGAGATTTGTGTCTGCGCTCACTTGACACAAACTCGACATGCGCAAAAAACGTGCGCAGAAAGGATGAGAAATATGCCGCGCAGAGGCGACCGGTTGTGGCTTTGTGCGGCATATTGTATTTTGCAACGATGTCTGGTTACCCGATTACAAGCTCCCTGCCGCCCATTTTTTCATACAAACGGTGGGAAATGGAAACCACCGTCCGGTTTTCTCCGGCGCGCCTGAGCGCATACAAAACCTCCTGCTCTGTGCCTACATCGAGGTTCGCCGTGATTTCATCCAGCAGCAGAATCGACGGCTTCGCTGCAACCGCCCGGGCAATGGACAAAAGCTGCCACTGTCCCTGTGAAAACAGTGCATCCGTGCAGGGCGTATCATACCCCTGCTCCATTCCGGCAATCACTTCATGCAGTCCTGCCAGCTTCGCCGCTTCGACCGCATCCTCTCTGGAAATCATCGGATCAGAAAGCGTAATCTGCTCCAGAACGGTTCCGGGAACCCGCTTAAAGCTCTGCTCCACACAGCCAAACAGACACCGTCTGATACTGTCCGGAAGCAGATAAGCGTCCTGTCCATATATTTTTACACAGCCCTTTTGCGGACGATACAGCCCCAAAAGCAATTTAAAAATTGTGCTTTTTCCTGCGCCGGTGCGCCCGGTCATCGTTACCTGCTCGCCGGTTTTTATCTCGAAGCTCAAATGCTTCAGAACCATCTTTTCCTCTTCATAGCCGAAGCTGACATCTTCCAGGGAAATGCATGCGACCGGCGAATCCGTGCCTGCGCTGGCTTTGCCAAGCTCCGTCATCACTTTTTCTCCCGCCTCCCCGGAGGTTTCCAGCCGCGTCGGCAGCTCCAGAAATTCTCCGACACGCTTCGCGCCTGCCAGCGCCTCCTGGATCGTCTGGATTTCCATACCAATGCTTTCGATTGGGGAAAAGATTCTCGAAATATAGGAAATTACCGCAACCGCCGTACCGACTGACATGCCGAAAAACATTCTGACTTCCGGGCCGGACGAAGCCGACAGCAGCATGACAACGCCCGTCACCAGCGCATCTGTAATCAAAATAACCGGAGAATACAGTGCATCGTAAAAATTTGTACGCTCCATCGCAGCGTATCCCTCCTGCAGCGTACGGTCATAACGTTTGCGCATAAAGCCTTCTTTTCCAAAAACATGGATCATCCGAATGCAATGAATCGTCTCCGGCACAAGACCCGACGTCCGCGCGGCAGCCTTTCTGCTGTCCATCTGCGCAGCCAGCATTTTTTTCTGAACATGTCTTGTAAACAGCGCAATCAGCGGCAGAATCGCCAGCAGGGTAATCGCGAGTCCGCGATTTTTCTGCCAGAGCACTGCGTAAATACCGATCATCGTGCAGGCGTCTGCAAACATGCTGATGATACCGGAGGTAAACAGCGTTTCCAGCGTATCAACATCCCCGACGAACCTGGATGCGATCGTTCCTGCGTCCATTTTACTCAACGTATCTGCGGACAGCTGCGACAGCTTTTCGCACATCTGACTGCGCAGACCGTGAGTCAGCTTCTGTCCGAATACGATCAAAAGGCTTTCCCGCGTAGATTCCAGCAATCCCGCCAGTGCTGTCACGCCGAAATAAGAAAATGCCTGTGCAATCGGCATCGGGTTTTCCGCAGTCAGCCCGTCCACGATGTTTTCCAGAATCAGCGGCGGCACAAGTGCAGTGACGACCGCGCCGACTACGGTGATGACCAATGCAATCGGAAGCAGAAGATTCTGTGTGCAGATTGATCCCACCGCAGTGAGAATTTCATGATGCGCCTTTGACGGCATCGTTTTTTTCAAACGCTCACGCATGGTCTGCTCCCTCCTTCCATACCTTGCACAAATTTGCATATTCCGGAACTATTTGCAGCATTTTTTCGTGCGTTCCTGTCTGCGTCTGTCCGTTTTCCATCCAGATGACCTGATCCGTCTGATCAAACAAATACAGGCGGTGCGAAATCAGCAGGATAATCCGATCCTTTGACATCGCTTTTAATTCCCGGAAAATCTCCTCCTCCGTATTCCGATCCAGCGCCGCAAACGGGTCATCCAAAACGATCAGCGGCTTTGCATGGGACAGCGTCCGTGCAAGCGCCGTTCTCGCCTGCTGCCCGCCGGAAAGCCGCACGCCGCGGCTGCCGACCAGCGTATCGACGCCGTTTTCCATTTCAGCCACCTCCCGATCCAGGCAGACGCGCGAAAGCTCCCTGCCGACGTCGATCTGCTCCTCTCCGAGCGCGACATTGTTTCGAACACTGTCCGCCAAAAGCTCCGGATCGTGTCCCTGCCATCCGACCATGCTCCTGCGTTCTCTGTCTGAATATTCAGATAATTCTTTCCCGTTTAACAAAACATGCCCGGTATAAGGCACTTCTCCCAGAAAAATTTTACCAAGTGTCGATTTGCCGCACGCAACAGGACCCGTGATCCCGATGATCTGTCCAGGCTTTGCACTTATCGTCAATCCGTCAAAAATCTGCTTTCCGCCCGGATATGCGCCGCCCGCCTGATCCAGCTTCAGGCTGACCGCCCCGGCTGTCTTTTCTTCTGTTTCTTCCGGAGGCTCTGTCAGCAACGGACGGATTCTTTTCCACGAAACGTTCGCTTTCTGTACGGAGTTAAACAGCTTCGCCGCCTTCGAGGACTTGACCGCAAGCTTTCCATAGCAGGATAAAAATGTCGTAAACGCTGCGATGTTCCAAACCGCCCATCCGCTGTTTAACACATTTTTCGAACCGAAATACAAAATCAGCACGGTGCTTCCCATAGAAATCACCTGATACAGCGGAGGCATCGCTACGACCTGCATCCCTGCACGGACTGCTGTTTTTTCGTAATCGTCCAGCTGTTTTTCATACATGCCGTTGCGCTGTTTTTCACAGCCGTAAATCCGATAAGTCACCGCGTTGCCCGCGCGGTCCAGCGTCGCTGTATTCAAGCGTCCGGCGCTCTCCTTATATGCGGCATTGCTGCGCTCTTTCTCTTCACGGCATGTGACGGAGGAGACGCATCGGCGCCGACTGCGACAAACGGCGTCCCGCAATTGACGCAAATAGGAAAACGGCGGGAACAACAGACACAGCAGTGCAAGCCGCCAGTCGTACCACAACAGCATCGCAGCATAGGCAAGCAGCGCAATACCGGTATCAAAAATCTCCGTCGTGAACTTCCGGATTCCCTCTACGCACGCATCCACGTCAGACACCGCTTTTGTCAGAAAGCTTCCGGCCCCCTCTTTTTCCAGCTCATCTACACTTTTATGTACCAGATTCCCGTAAAGCACCTGCTTCATGCTCCGGTTGATATCGTTCGCAAACCGGCGCACATAAAACCGCTTGATGTAGCGCGCGCCCTGCACGAATCCGATCACTGCCACATACGCGCACACCAAAAGCAGCATATCGGTAAAAAATTTTTCCCCTGTAAATACATCCAGCAGGCACTGTGCAAGCCGTCCTTCAAACCACGGTCCCGCGAGCAGTCCGATATTATAAATCAGGCCGGAAACCGTCACCGCAAGCAGCGGCTTCCACTCCGTCACAAAGTAGCTTCCGATCTGATCCGGTTTTTTCCCGGCAGTCCGGATTCCCGATTCTTTCCTGTCGCACATCGTCGTCCCTTCAGCCATCCTTTTCTCCTCTGTCCACCCGTTCCTTTACCTGCAAAAATCCAGACCGGCTTTCTTTTTTCGATCTCAGATACAGTCGATCCAGCATTTCGCAAAAGTGCTCGGTTTCTGATTCGTCCAGTTCCTCCATCAGCCACTCATAAAACGTCGATTCAATGCTGACCTTGGAGTTTTTCAGCCCTTCCGCCTTTTTTGTCGCATACAAAAGCTGACTTCTTTTGTCCTCCGGATTGTCCCGGCGAATCAGGTAGCCCTTCGCTTCCAGGCTTGCCGCCCGGCGCGCCGCAGCTCCCTTGTCGATCTTTAATTCTTCCCGCAGCTGCGCCTGTGTGATGCCGGGATGGTGCCGCACCAGATGGATAAAATCGAACTCCGCCGTCCCGATTCCTTCCTCCTTCATCGTCTGTACCGTCAGCTTATTTAACTCCCGCGCAATTTTCGTCATTTTCCGTTCGGTTGGGTCCATCGCAAGCGTCCTCCTGAATTTAAGTTGCAGGGGCTTTCCTGCACGATAGTTTTTCAAAATGGATGTACCTACATCTTTTTTCATCCTAGTTTATCTGCAGAGAACTGTCAACCGTTTTCCTGCGCTTGAAATATCCGGAAAACCGCGCTATGATGTTCTTAACTGACTTATGTATCACACAAAGAAGGGAGCTTCGTATGACTTTAGAACCGCTTATTTTAAAAATGATTTCCTACGATCACGGCAGCCCGGAGCGCATTCAGCATTTTCTGAAGGTGCACAGCTTTGCAAAGACGATCGCTGTTTCCGAGCATCTCGATGAAAAAACGCTGTTCATTACGGAAGCTGCCGCCATCGTGCACGATATCGGCATCCGGCTGTGTCTGGAAAAATACGGAGACGGAAACGGAAAATTGCAGGAAAAAGAAGGTCCTGCCCTGGCAGAGCAGATGCTCTCCGAGCTGGGATTTGAAAAAGATGTGATAGAGCGCGTCAGCTTTTTAGTCGGTCATCATCATACTTATACCGGCATCGACGGTCTCGATTATCAGATTCTGGTGGAGGCGGATTTTCTGGTCAACCTCTTTGAAGGAAACACGGACACAGCCCATATCCGAGCGACCTATGACAACATTTTCCGCACAGAGACCGGGAAAAAAATCTGCCGCGAAATGTTTGGCTTATAATGTGGAGACATCATCAGCTTTTCTTTCCATTTCGCGGCATTTTGTTAAAAGGATGGGCCTCCCACAAAAACGGCGACGCTGCGCGGTTTCAGGATAAATTCACTGTCAATGACAGTCATCTGTGACTCCTTTTCGGGCATTTCCGGCTGGTCCGTATTGACCGCAAGCCTCCATACAAAGCCGTTTGGAAGCTTCGGCAGAAAAAACTGCTGATCCTCCCAGAAAACATTGATCGCCAGGTACACGAGATCTTCCGTTTCCAATTCCCGGGTTCGCTCCGTTTCCAAACTCCACACCGATTTCCGGCGTCTCTCTGCTTCCTGACTCCACGCGTTTTCCTGATTTCGTCCTGTTTCCTGGCTGCTTCCGGCCGGAACCGCCCCCGCAAACATCACGCCCAGGAATTTACTTTCCTGGGTCACATTGCTGTCCCAGGGCTGATTCGTATGGACGCTGACCGTCGGGAACCCAAGCCCGGACGGACTGCATTCTCCGCGGATTGCAGAGTGTTTTTTGCGGAATGCAATCATATAGCGGAAAAATTCGTAAATTTCTCTATTTTTTTCCAACAGCGACCAGTCCAGCCAGGAAATTTCATTGTCCTGGCAGTAGGCGTTGTTGTTGCCAAACTGCGTATTGCAAAATTCGTCCCCCGCCAGAAACATCGGCGTTCCGCGGCTGCACAGCAACACCGCACAGGCATTTTTGATCATTCTTTTCCGAAGCGCTTCTATTCCGGGGTTGTCGGATTTTCCCTCGTACCCACAGTTCCAGCTCCGGTTATCATCTGCACCATCAGTATTATTCCAGCCGTTTTCCTCGTTATGTTTTTCATTATAAGAATACAGGTCGTACAGCGTAAAGCCGTCGTGACAGGTCAGAAAATTGATTGACGAATTGTAGCCCCGATACTGCCCGCCGTACAGATCCGGAGAGCCGGTAATCCGCTTTGCCGCCTGTGCTGCGAACCAGTAATCTCCTTTTAAAAAGCTGCGCAGCTCGTCCCGGTATTTGCCGTTCCACTCCGCCCACCGGTTCCACGCCGGGAAATTTCCGACCTGATACAAACCGCCCGCATCCCATGCCTCCGCAATCAGGTTGACGTCCTTCAGCACCGGATCTTCCGCCAGATTCCGAAGCAGAGGCGGCTGTAACAGCGGCATCCCGTCCTCGTTTCGTCCCAAAATGCTCGCAAGGTCAAAGCGAAAACCGTCCACCCGATAATGAATTACCCAATGCCGCAGGCATTCCAGAATCATCTGCTGTACGACTGGATGGTTGCAATTTAACGTATTTCCGCATCCGCTGAAATTATAATAGTCTCCCTCCGGCGTCAGCATATAATAAATCCGGTTGTCGATTCCCTTAAATTCAAAAAACGGTCCCTGCTCGTTTCCCTCCGCGGTATGATTGAACACCACGTCTAAAATGACTTCGATTCCGTTCTGGTGAAGCTCCCGGATGAGATTTTTAAACTCCGTCCCTTCCCGGTTATACTCCTGACGCGCCGTGTATCCTGTGTTCGGTGCAAAAAATCCAACCGTGTTGTAGCCCCAGTAATCCAGAAGCGTCCTGCCGCCGATTTCACGTTTTCCCATCGTCTCGTCAAATTCAAACACCGGCATCAGCTCAACCGCAGTGATGCCAAGCGCCTTCAGGTAGGGGATTTTTTCCCGGATACCCTCAAACGTTCCCGGAAACTGCACGCCCGAGGAGGCATGCTTTGTAAAACCGCGCACATGCATCTCATAAATAATCAGCTCCTGCATCGACTTTTTCGGCTCTCCGGCGTCACCCCAGTCGAAATCGTTGAACACCACCCGCCCATGATAACCCTTCTCCCGGTCGGGCTCTTTTCCCCAGATGCTCTGCTGCGTCACCGCCCGCGCATACGGATCCAAAAGCACTTTTGTTTTATCATAAATCAGCCCTTTTTCCGGAACATTCGGTCCGTCCATCCGATAGGCGTACTCAAAATCGTAAATATCCAGACCGAACACGATCATCGAATATACCCGCCCGATCCTGTAATTTTCCGGAAAAGGAATCGTCCCGTAAGGCTCTTTTTCCCCTCTGTGAAACAGCAGCAGCTCACAGGAAACCGCATTCTGAGAATGAATTGTAAAATTGACGCAACTTCCGAAGGAAGTCGCTCCGTTGATTTCATATAGCCCCGGACGGATATCGAATCCGTTGACGCGATCCAATGGGTTTAAAAACTGTTCCTCTGCCGCAAGCGGATTTAGGTTCATGCTGTGTGCCTCCTGTCCCTTTCGATTCTTACTCCCAGTTTATCATCTGTAGGGCAGGATGCAAGCAGGAAAGTCTTGTCATCGCTGTTTTTATCCGGAAAGAAGAGGTATCCACCGCAGCGGTTTGCGCACCCCGGCGGCACGCGTGCCATACTATATAGAAACGGAGCGTTTCAGGTGATCTGCATGGCAGTCTCTTCTCTGGATATTCTGAATCTGTCCCACTCTTTCAAGGACGTGTGCGAAGCGCACGCCAAATCTCCCGAATGTCTCTCCTGCACGCTCCGTCTTTTACTGGAATACAACCTGATTCAGGCAAACCTGGAATATTCCAGACGCTTTTGCTGCACCCCCCAGGCACCGGACGACGCGGCTTCTAAAAACTGCAAAAAGGAATTTCCATCTGCAGAATCGTAGATTGTCAACAAAGCTAAAAAAGTTTTGAAAAGAAAGCAAATTCTGGTAAATTTCAATAACATTTCTTCCTTTTTTTCATTAGAATAATGTCGATTTTATAAAAATTTCCTTTTTTTCTTTCCTTTTTTGTATTACAATGAAATTATCAAAAATCGATCGAAAGAAAGGGGTTTTTCCAATGGCAAACAGAATTATGCTCAACCAGACCTCCTATCACGGAGCTGGCGCAATCGAAGAAATCGCAAACGAAGCAAAGGCTCATGCTTTCCGGAAAGCATTTGTATGTTCCGATCCGGATCTGATCAAGTTCGGCGTAACCGCAAAGGTAACGGATATTTTAGACCGCGAAGGTCTTGCTTATGAAATCTACTCCGATATCAAAGCAAACCCGACCATTGAAAACGTAAAGAACGGCGTTGCAGCGTTCAAGGCTTCCGGTGCTGACTACATCATCGCAATCGGCGGCGGTTCCTCTATGGATACCTCCAAGGCCATCGGCATCATCATCGCCAACCCGGAATTTGAAGACGTCCGCAGCCTCGAAGGCGTTGCTCCCACCAAAAAGCCCTGCGTTCCGATTATCGCTGTTCCTACCACTGCCGGCACCGCTGCAGAGGTTACCATCAACTACGTTATCACCGACGTAGAGCGCAAGCGCAAATTCGTATGCGTTGACCCCCACGACATGCCGATCATCGCAGTCGTTGATCCCGATATGATGTCCTCCATGCCAAAGGGCCTGACCGCTTCTACTGGTATGGATGCTCTGACCCACGCAATCGAAGGCTACACCACCAAGGCTGCATGGGAAATGACCGATATGTTCCACTTAAAGGCAATCGAAATCATTTCCAAATCCCTGCGTAATGCCGTCGCTAACACCAAAGAAGGCCGTGAAGGAATGGCTCTTGGTCAGTATAT
>OLRA01004403.1_pt1 | contig 11197 bp, 6 predicted proteins | sample 1673011 | NCBI WGS metagenome assembly OLRA01 (sample SAMEA3136746, study PRJEB25190) | human gut metagenome | reverse complement strand
TTACAACCATCCGTCCGTCATTATGTGGGGGTATATGAACGAGGCTGTTATCCAGCTGCAGTATCGGGTGAAGAAACAACGGCTCAACGGTTTCTACGAGAATACCTTGGCGCTTGCCCGGCATCTGGAGGAAACTCTGAAGAGGGAAGACCTCTACCGTCTGAGTACGATGGCCTACCACGGCAATCAGATTTACAATAAAATCGGTCTCAGCAATATCACCGACATTTCCGGTTGGAACCTTTATCAGGGCTGGTATGAGAACGACTTCAAGTCTTTCGACCGCTTTGTGGACGAAGAGCATCGTAAATACCCGCACCGTCCGTTAATAATCAGTGAGTTCGGTGCCGGTTCCGACCCGCGCTTGCAGTCGCTCGAGCCGCAGATATTCGATTTCTCCATGCAATGGCAGCAGTTGTACCTCGAATACTATCTGCCCGCTATCATGAAGCGGCCGTTCATAGTGGGCGCCACAGAGTGGAACTTCATTGATTTCAGTTCTGCCAGTCGCCAGGAGGCTACGCCGCATATCAATAATAAAGGCTTGATGTACAATGACCGCCGTCCTAAAGATGTGTTCTATTATTTCCAGGCATTCCTGCGCAAGGATATTCCGGTGCTGCACATTGCTGTGGACGACTGGAAGCATCGGACTGTGGTTTCGGACGGTGAAGCGGTGGAACATCCGGTGAAAGTGTATTCCAATCTGGATAGGGTGGAGCTGTCTGTCAACGGCACGAAGCTCTCCGTGCAAGATATCGAGAATTGCCATGCTGTGTGGCAAGTGCCTCTCGTTACGGGACGAAACACGCTTGTGGCTTCAAGTATCTGCCATGGGAAGAAGGTGGAGCAGGTTTCGGACATTTTTGTGAAGATGCAGCCCCGCCATATCGCGGCAGTCGGCTCCGGACAGCTGGAACTTGCAGTGAATGTGGGCAGCAACTGTTTCTTTACGGATGACAAGAGTGATCTTTGCTGGCTTCCCGACCAAGCTTATACTCCTGGAAGTTGGGGCTACATAGGTGGAGAGATTTTCCGCCGTTCTCCGGGACGTATCGGAACCACTGCCGAGGTGAAAGACGCCCGTAATGTTCCTTTGCTCCAGACCAAACGCAAGGGCATCAAAGCCTATCGTTTCGACTTGCCCGACGGCGACTATGAAGTGGAACTTCTCTTTGCCGACCTGAATGCACGCTCCGAGCGGGTGACTTACGATTTGGGAGCTGTCGCTACCCTAGACAATGCCGATTTCCGCGGCAGTGTCTTCAATGTTTCTGTTAACGGTCGGCCTTGGTTGAGCCATTTCTCTCCGGCGATAGAAGTAGGCGGGAACCGTTGCATATCCAAGAAATTGCGTGTTGCCGTAATCGGTGGAGACCTTACAGTGGACTTTGAGGCAGTGAAGGGGATGACGTTCTTGAATGGGATAAAGATATTCAGGATTCATTGATGTTCTATTCTTAATAATGTTGTATTAACCGATAAATTGAGTGAAACATGAAACACAAATTACTTACCGGGTCTCTCTCTTTCACAGTAGGGATGGGATTCAGCGCTTTGCCTGCCGTCGCGCAGCAATCTCCGGCTTCCACTGAGGTCAAGCCCAATGTAATCATTATCAACGTTGATGATTTGGGCTATGGCGACATTGGTTGTTACGGTGCCACCAAGGTCAAGACTCCCAATATAGACCGTCTGGCATCGCAGGGCCGTAGCTTTATGGACGCTCATTCATCCTCGGCTGTTTCCACGCCTTCACGTTATGGACTGATGACCGGTCAATATCCTTGCCGTGAGGATATTTGGGGGGCAATCTTCCTGAATCAGACTCTGCAAATTGATACGGCACGCACCACAATTGCGGATGTGATGAAACGTTCCGGCTATTCCACTGCCATCGTGGGGAAGTGGCATCTTGGATTCCGTACGGACGAAAAGATGGACTGGAACAAGGAACTGGCTCCCGGACCACTTGAATTGGGATTCGATTATTACTTCGGTGTGCCTATTCTCAACAGTCATCCACCTTTTGTTTATGTGGAGAACCATCATGTGGTGGGTTATGATCCCAACGACCCGTTTGTAAGAGGCAAGAGGGCAGAAACGGAGGAGTTCGATGAAAAATTCGGTATCAACTCTATTGGTGGAGCCACGGCTGCGCACCGTTTGTACAAAGACAGGGCTGTAGCCACTACTTTGAAAGACCGAGCCGTGCAGTGGATAAAGGAACATAAGGATTCACCTTTCTTCTTGTATTATGCTACCACCAACATCCATCATCCTTTTACACCGGCCGAACGCTTTGTAGGTACCAGTGAGGCAGGACCTTACGGTGATTCAATCCATGAATTGGACTGGGTGGTAGGCGAGATTATGCGTACCCTCGATGAGGAAGGGCTGGCGGGAAATACTCTGCTCATCTTCACCAGTGACAACGGGGGAATGCTGAATCATGGAGGGCAGAGAGCTTGGAAGGCAGGACACCATATCAACGGCAAGCTTCTTGGTTTCAAGTTCGGAGCTTGGGAAGGCGGGCATCGCATTCCTATGATTGTCCGCTGGCCGGGCAGGATTCCTGCGGGCAGCGTATCCAACCAGTTGATGTCCAATGTTGACATGCTTGCCACTTTGGCTGCCCTCACAGGATATGAATTGCAGGAGCAGGACGGGCCGGACAGTTTCAATATGCTTCCTGCCCTTATCGGAAATCCCGGGAAAATGATTCGGGACCATATTATAATCTGTCCTTCCCAAAAGAGCCATCTTTCCATTCGCAAAGGGAAGTGGGTCTATATTCCGGCGCAAAACAGCGGCGGATTTACCGGAAAGAATGTCGGTGACCATGACTTGGGCGGGGCATCTGCTTTCCAGCTCACCCATCGGGTGAACAGCGATATAGAAAATGCCCGGATAAAGCCGGATGCACCCTCTGTGCAGCTTTATAATTTGGAGGAAGACCCATACCAGACCACAAATGTGTATGAACAGCATCCCAAAGTGGCACGCAGGCTGGCGCGGATACTGGAGGAGAAGATAAGAAAGTCGGATGCCACAAGAAAGTGACAACCGATAGATTGATGAAAAACATAATTTGAAAAATGAAGAATACCATGATGAAAAAGTTTTTTGTAGGTTTATTCTCCCTTTTGATGGGAGTAGGCAGCGCTTTTGCGCAGACCAATATGTCTAGTGAAATGTATGACCTTGCCAAGATGAAGGAAGGCTTGCGCAACCGCCGTGTCAGCAGTTATGACCGTACGGGCAACAACCGTGACCACCTGAAGGCCATCAAGCCGGGTGAAACGGCTGTCTTGGCCGACATCAAGGGGGCAGGCGTAATCAACCATATCTGGATAACGATGTCTCCGGGACCGCGCCAGCTTTCCCGTAACGACATCATCCTTCGGATGTACTGGGACGGCAGCGACGAGCCTTCTGTCGTGTCCCCCATCGGTCCCTTTTTCGGCCAGGGATGGAACGAACAGTATAACTATGCTTCTTTTGCCCTTTCTTCCGGTCCCAACGGTGGTACGGGTTTGTGCAGCTATTTCGCCATGCCTTTTGCCAAAGGTGCGCGCATTGAGATAGAGAATCAGACGGATGTTAACATCGGCGCCTTCTACTACTACATAGACTATGTGGAGATGAAGGAACTGCCCAAGGACATGGGACGTTTCCATGCGTGGTTCAACCGTGAGATTACCGAAGCGCTTCCCGAGGGGGAGACCGAGTGGGGTTCCGTGGGTAAGCAGACGGAGAATAAGGACGGAGCCGACAATTATGTGTTTGCCGATATCAAGGGAAAGGGCCATTTTGTGGGATTGAACTATTATGTACAGTGCCCTACCCCCATGTGGTATGGTGAAGGCGATGACATGTGGTTCATCGACGGTGAAAAACAGGCTTCCTTGATAGGAACCGGTACGGAAGATTTGTTCAACACCGCCTGGTGCCCGAAAGAGCCCTACCAGCATATCTACTTCGGCTATCCACGTGTGAATAATGATGTCGGATTCTTGGGGCGTACACATGTCTATCGGTTCTTTATTCAAGATCCCGTCTTCTTCGAGAAAGGGCTGAAAGCCACCATCGAGCATGGACACAACAATTGCCTGACGCTCGACCTGGCTACCGTTGCCTACTGGTATCAGGACAAGGCGACGGCTGTTCCCACCATACCCGACAAGGCGGGCCGTAAGCTGAAGCCGATGGTAAACAATGTGATGATGCACAAATGGCGTCATGAGTGGAGAAAGAATAAAGGGAATAAGGCTGACCTTTGGGGAAATGAATAAATTGCTGGAGGATATGAAATGAAGACATTATTAGTTATATCTGTTTTATTAGCATTTACTCTTTTGGGGCATGCCCAAATATGGAAAGTGCCTGAAGGTCATGAAACGCGGTGGACAAGTTTTGAAAATCCTACCGGTGCCAAGGGAACGGCAGCTCAAGTCAATAAAGGTGCAAAAGGAAGTGCTTTCGGCAGAATCATGGCGGGAGACAGCTGTGTTTTGTTGTCTCAGCAAGGACCCGGGATCATTAACCGTATTTGGCTGACAGTCAGCAAACGTAACCCTAAGATGCTTCGTGCGTTGCGTATCAAGTTTTATTGGGATAATTCTGTTGTTCCGGCAGTGGATGTCCCATTGGGAGATTTTTTTGGGAATCCGCTGTCACGTACATCTCGTTTTGAGAACTGTTTCTTTTCTAATCCGGAGAAGCGTTCTTTTAACTGTTCTATTCCGATGCCTTACCGCACCGGTGCCCAAGTGGTGTTTGTGAATACCTCGGATGAGGACCTGACACACTTGTTTTATGATATCAACTTTACTAAATTGCCGGAATGGGATTCGGAGATGAGCTATTTTCATGCTGTCTGGCGTGAAGACAAATCCACCAAGTTGGGAGTGGATTATACTGTTCTTCCCCAACTATCGGGCAAGGGGCGCTTTTTGGGAGTAAGTTTGGGTATCTTTGCCAATAAGGCGTATGAAACTACTTGGTGGGGAGAAGGTGAAATCAAGTTCTACATTGACGGAGATAAGGAATTTCCCACATTGAGTGGTACGGGAGTTGAAGACTATATTGGTACGGCTTGGGGGCAGGGCGAGTATTCCCACCGTTATCAAGGTTGTCCGATTGCAAATGCGGACAGTTGTTGGTGGAGTATGTATCGTTTCCACGTGCAGGACCCGATTTATTTTCATCATGATATAAGAGTTACATTGCAGCAGATTGGAGGTGCTCCATATCAAAAGGTACTCGAACTGTACAAGGCGAAGGTTCCTCTTGTACCGGTTACTATAGATAGAAGCGGTAAACTGAAATTCTATCGTTTATTAGATGAAGATTCAGACCTACATATCACGGATAAAGACTTTCCGCCAGGATTTGTTAATTTCTACCGCCAAGATCATGTAACTTCAACAGCATATTTCTATTTGGATAGGCCTGCAGTCTGAATAATCTTTAAATAACTTCCTAGTGTATGTTGTTGGGAATTAGTGTTTTATACAATGCTGTAGTAGTTACGTTGTAGTGCTTGAGCAGGTTGTGGTAATCTTGTGGTAGTTTGTTTTTTGACATACATCAATTGCTCCTATACTTTTGCAAAAGAATTTTAAATCAATACAAAATGAAGAAAAATTTATTAATTACATGTGTGATGTTGCTGTTTGCCGTTGTTTCGATGGCGCAGAACAAAATTACGGTTTCAGGTGTCGTTTCCGACAAGACGGGAATGACTGTTATTGGTGCTACAGTTTCGGTAAAGGGGGCTCCTCAGCAAGGAGTCGTTACTGGACTTGATGGTGATTATAAGATTACCAATGTTCCCAGTAACGCTGTCTTGCTTTATAGCTATATTGGTATGAAAGACCAAGAAATAGCAGTGAATGGTCGTACTACTATTAATGTAGTAATGCAAGAAGACAATATGTTGATCGATGAAGTTGTAGTTGTAGGCTATGGTGTACAGCGTAAATCAGACTTGACCGGTGCTGTTGGTTCTATCAAGAGCGATGATTTGAAAAAGATTTCTACACCTAATGTGGCTAACGCGTTGCAAGGTCGTGTGTCCGGTGTATTTATCTCTGCAAGCGGTGCTCCGGGTAGCTCTCCTGAAGTGCGCATTCGTGGTATCGGTACTACTAATAATAGCAATCCGCTCTATGTGGTTGATGGAATGTTTATGGACGATATATCATTCTTGAGTAACCATGATATTGAGTCCATGGAGGTATTGAAGGATGCTTCTGCTACTGCCATGTATGGTTCTCGCGGTGCTAACGGTGTAATCATTGTTACCACCAAGCAAGGTGCTGAAGGTAAAGCACAGGTGAACATTACTGCCAGTGAAGGATTTCAGTTCCAAAATAGCGGTAAGTTTGAGATGTGTACGGCTTCTGAATATGCTATGCTGCAAAATGAAGCTAACTTGAATATTAATCCGGATGGCGGTCTTGTTTATGATGACCCGGCTTCTTTCGGAAAAGGGACCAATTGGTTCGATGAGATTTTCCGAGTAGCGTCTGTCCGTGATTATCAAGTTGCTGTTAGTGGCGGAACAGAAAAGGTACGTTATAATTTGAGTGCCGGATATTTCCAACAGGATGGTATCATAAAGGAAAATTCTTATGACCGTTTTACTTTGCGTGCCAATAATTCATATAAAATAAACAAACATTTGACTATCGGGCATAACTTATCGGCCTCTTTCAGTCATACAAAAAATGAAAATAAGGGAGTTGTAAAATCTGCTTATAAACTGAGTCCTATCATTACTCCTTATGATGAGAATGGTAATTTCTCCGATCCTCAGGTGGCATCTACTGCTAATCCGCTTGCTACCCTCCATTATATGAATAGTGATAATTGGAAAGATAGAATTGTGGGTAGTGCATTCTTGAATTGGGAAGTTATTAAAGGGTTGAATTTTAAGACCAGCTTGGGCATTGATTATATTAATGGTAGAAGTCGTAATTTTACTCCTAAGTATTATATCTCGGAGTATCAAAAGGTAGATGAGAACAGCTTGTCTAAAACATGGACTAGAGATTTTACTTGGCTATGGGAGAATATCTTGACTTATGATTGGCAAATCAATGATAAAAATCGTCTGAATCTTTTGGGTGGTATTACTGCTCAAAAATACACTAATGAAAAGTTAGGCGGGTCAGGACGTAATTTCTTCTCAGAAGTGGAAGACTATTGGTATTTGGATCAGTCTTCAAGCGATACACGTGGACTTGAGAATAATGGAAAACATGAAGCCATGATGTCTTACTTGTTCCGTGCCAACTATGCTTTAATGGACAGATATTTGTTGACGGCTTCTATACGTGCCGATGGCTCTTCGAAGTTTGGACCGGATAACCGTTGGGGATATTTTCCGTCAGTAGCTGCCGGATGGAGGATTTCTGAAGAAGCTTTTATTAAAGATAATGTTGAATGGTTGAGTAACTTGAAGATTAGAGGTAGCTGGGGGCAAATTGGTAATGATAAGATTGGTAATGACAAATATTATGCATTGGCTAATGTAGCCCCTACTTATGATGCTGTATTTGGTGGTGATTATTATTCTGGTGGTACTGTAACTTCTCTTTATAATACACAAATCCATTGGGAACGTTCAGAGCAGTTGGATCTTGGTTTTGATTTAGGCTTGTTCAATAATCGCTTTTCTTTAGAGTTTGACTATTACAGAAGAGATACAAAAGAAATGTTGGTAAATGTGGATGTTCCTGCTTCTGTAGGACTTGCCTCTGTAGAAACAAACGTGGGCTCAGTACGTAACTCTGGACTTGATTTTACGGTGAAATGGGAAGACTCGTTTAAGGATTTTCGTTATGGCATCCGCTTGACTGGAACTACAATTAAGAATGAGGTGACTAATTTGGGAGGTAAACGTATCACCAGTGGGGATATAGGTTCCGGAAAAAGTGTTCATATGACAGAAGAAGGAATGCCAATCAAGTATTTTTATGGTTACAAGACTATTGGTATTTTCCAAAGTAATGAGGAGATTGAGCAGTATAATGCGATGGCTGCGGCTGCTTCCGGTGATGCGAAGAAGAAGTATCAGGCAAATGTAGCTCCGGGTGATCTGATTTATGCAGATACGGATGGCAATGGATATATAACTGCTGAAGACCGTACGGATTTAGGCTCTCCTACTCCGAAGTTTATCGGTGGTTTGGGTATAACTGCCGCTTGGAAAGGCTTTGATTTGTCAATTGATTTGCAGGGTAATTTTGGTAATAAGATTTATAATGCCAAACAAGCTGAAAGAAATGCTGGTGTTGATAACTGGGATCGTTCGTTCTTGGATAGATGGACTGAAAACAATAGGAATACTTCCATTCCGCGCATGACATTTGAGGGTAACAATTATTTTGTTTCCGACCGTTATGTTGAGAGTGGCAACTATGTGAAGTTACAGACTGTGGAATTGGGATATACATTCCCAAAAACCTTGATGCAAAAAGTGCATATCCAGAATTTGAGATTGTACTTCTCAGGTAATAACCTGCTTTATTTTACGAATTATAACGGATTTACTCCTGAAATCTTAGGGGGGCTTGACCGTGATATTTATCCGATTACCGCCACCTGCCGTTTTGGCTTGAATCTTACATTCTAATGGAAAATAAAAATAGGAAATGATTATGAAAAAGATATATTCACTTTTATTAGCTTCAGCATTGGTTTTTACCTCTTGTTCTGATTTTTTGGATACAAAGCCGCAAGGGAAATTGACGCAAGATATTTTCTTCGGGGAAGAAGAAGGTGCTTTGATGGGAATTAATGCTATATATTCTCAAATGAAAAGTTGGGACTTGATCGGGTTTTCTTGGTTTGGCATTATGGAGGTGCCGAGTGACAATTCTGATACAGGAAGTTCACCGGCAGATGGTAGTTATGCTCGCGTGAATTCATTGAATGATTTTACTTATGATGTTTATACTTCTGAATTGAACGGCTGGTGGACCGGAAATTATAAAGGAATCGGATTCTGTAACGTAGCATTGGATAACTTGGATGTGTTGAAAGATGAGCAGTTAAAGATTAGAAGCATTGCACAGGCACGTTTTTTCCGTGGTTTCTTTTACTTTAACTTGGTGAGAACTTACGGTGGCGTACCTTTGGTTACTAAAGTTCAGAATCCCGATGAATATGATCAGCCATGCGCTTCTGAAGAAGCTATTTATCAGCAGATTATTGATGACTTGTCCTATGCGGCAATGAATTTGCCAACCCGTGATGAATGGGGGATTGCTGAGAGAGGAAGAGTTACGAAAGGAACTGCAGAAGGCTTGTTGGCTAAAGTTTATTTGTTCCGTCAAGATTATGCAAGTGTAAAACAATATGCAGGGCAGGTAATAAGTAGGGGAGAATATAACCTGCATCACAATTACCGTGATTTGTTTAGCCCGGATTCTTATTATTCTGATGAAGTGATGCTGGCCGACCAGTATTTGTGGGGATCAGACAAGACGAGAGATAAGGCTTCCGAATATGTGAAGTGGCAAGGTGTCAGAGGTTTCAAAGGTTGGGGATTCTGTTCTCCGTCAGAATCTTTGGATAAGGCTTATGAATCAGGTGATCCGAGACGGGAGGCTACTATCATTTACGATGGCGAAAATATGGAAGGAGTTGGGGTTATAAACTTCAAGGACGAACCGGGAGTACAACCGCGTGCCAATAAAAAGACAATGTGGCCTACAACTTATTGGAATGCCAATAATTTTGCTAAACAAAATTGCCACTTGTATTTTCTGCGTTATGCGGATGTACTGTTAATGTATGCTGAGGCCTGCAATGAGTTGGCAAATGGTGAAAGCGACCCATTAGTAGATGACGCCCTGGCTAAATTGGAATTGGTCAGAGACCGTGCTCGTAAGTCCGGTGATGATTCCACTGTATTACCTAAAATAACAGAGAGGGATAAGGCAAAGTTGCGTGAAATCATATGGAATGAGCGTCGCATTGAATTAGCAATGGAAGGACACCGTTTCTTTGATTTGATTCGTGCTGATAAAGTTGTTCCCGGATATGCAGAAAAGATGCTGAAGGCCCATGGAAAGACAAACTTCAATATGAGCCAGCATTCCACATTCTACATTCCACAGAAGCAGATTGATATTTCTCAAGGAATATTGAAGCAAAATAAATAAGGTGTGTGAGGAGTAGCCTTAGGCTACTCCTACTTCTTATGTGGTTAAAATGTTTAAAATATGTATTAATGCGAATCAGTAGTTGAACTCTGATTCCTTGTTTTAGAAAATTAGATAAATGAATGCGATGGCAATTTTGCCCATCGTATGTACTAAAAGTCCAGATGTAGATCTGACTTTCATCGCTCTTTGAATATTTGTTTTTTCATTCAGCCAGTTGAAAAAAGATTCTATCGGTTGTCTGACCTTTGATACTGCAGTTGAAAACAGGTCTCTGCCCGCTTTCTCTCTTTGAGTAATAATAGGCTCCTCTCCCTTTATTGCTTTAACGGGAGTCATCATGGTTACCCCTTGTTCCTGCTGTTTGTTTCCCCAGAACGAGAAGTCTGAGTATATCTTATCCGCAAATATATATCTGTTTATAAGACTATCAGCGGCTTCTCTTTTAAGAACAGTCAGATCATTCTCCTCTGCCGATGATAAGATGATCATTTCGGGGAATGGAATGGTTCCTTCCCTGCGGAAAGCTAAGGTGTGAAGTTTGAGCCCGAAATAATACATGTTCTTTGTAGAGCAGTATCCTTTAGTGGCAATTTCAGTAGCCACTTTTCCGGTTTTGTTCTTTCCTGCACAAGTAATGATGGGCATGGAGTCAATAAGTGATATCATAGAATCGCAATCTGTTGGTTTAAAGAAAGTAATGAGATGCTTCACCAGTTCATTAATCGCCTCACTCATCAGGTTCAGCCGATAGTTGAATGTTTGATAAGAGGGAAGGTTAGGGAACCAGGAAAGCAAATATTCTTTGGTGAATGTATGTATCTCTTTGATGCTAAAATAGCGCTGATACGCTCCGCAGAACAGATATACGGTAAGCAGCTCCTGATCAGTGAAGATCGGTGTAGCGTTATTACTGAACCTCTGACAGTAGAACTTCAGTGAAGACTGATAAACATCGCAGATATACATATATATTTTTATAAGTTTTAGCTCTTTCTCCTTGGGAATCATAATTAGAA
>OLRA01004398.1_pt1 | contig 11208 bp, 10 predicted proteins | sample 1673011 | NCBI WGS metagenome assembly OLRA01 (sample SAMEA3136746, study PRJEB25190) | human gut metagenome | reverse complement strand
TGCCGAGATCCTGCGCCGCGCCAGGGGCGCGGAGGCGGTGATCGTGAACAAGACCCCGCTGTCCGCCGAGACCATCGGGGCGCTTTTGCCGGAGCTTCGCTACATCGGCGTGCTGGCCACGGGCTTCAACGTGGTGGATATCTCCGCCGCGAAGGCGACAAACGACGAGCCGACCGATCCTCGCGAGCCGACATAATAGCCGTGATCCATGGAGAACTTGACGAGTCGCTGGGCGATGATATAAAGCACGGCATAGCCGTGTTCGATAATTGAGCTGAGCTCCTTTTCAAGGCGCTTTTCGACATATTCCGGCAGAGGATCACCGTAGATATCTTTCACATGCTTATAGCATATCTCACGCAGTTCTTCATCGGAGCCCGGAATTCGCGGAGGATATGTACCGTCCGGTATGGGCTGGATAACCTCGCACATATCGGCTATCTTATTGGTATTTTCAATGACAACCTCGCGGGCGGTCTCCTCGCCGAGATAGGCGAACTCGTCGAGCATCTCCTGCGTTGTTCTGAAATAGAGCGGAGCCTGCTGAGCGGCATCGGTAAAGCCCTGACCGGTCATGATAATCTCTCTGAAAACGCTGTCGCTCTTGTCCATGAAGTGAACATCGCAGGTAGCGACGGTAAGCTTGCCGAGCTTGTCGGCAGTGGCGATTATCTTTTTGTTTATATCCTCAAGCCCCTGAACATCCTTGACTCTGCCCTCTCTGATAAGGAAAGCGTTGTTGCCGTTGGGCTGTATCTCAAGGTAATCGTAAAACGAGGCGATTTCAAGCACTTCATCGTCGGATTTTCCGTCGAGTATAGCTCTGTAAACTTCGCCCTGTTCGCACGCGCTGCCGACGATTATACCCTCGCGGAACTCTTCAATTACCGAGCGCGGGACGCCGGGCTTGCGGCTGAAATATTCGAGGTTTGATTTTGTGATTATTTTATAGAGGTTTTTAAGTCCCACATAGTTCTTTGCAAGGAAGATTATGTGGTTATATTTCTTTTTCTTCTCGGCAGGATCGACGACGCGGTCGTCAAAATAATAGCCCTCCATGCCGTAGAGTATCTTTATCTTGCCCTTTGCCGCGGCGCAGGCCTCGGGGAACGCCTGAACAACGCCGTGGTCGGTTATGGCTATCGCCTTGTGTCCCCATGCTATAGCACGCTCAACGAGCTTTGTGGCGCTCGAAACGGCGTCCATGGCGGACATTGTGGTATGCAAATGAAGCTCGACGCGTTTCTCAGGTGCTTCGTCCTTCTTTTCGATAAGGTCAATTGTCGTTATGGCTCGCGCGTTTATGCAGTCGCACTTCATATAGGAGTCGTAGTTGACAACACCTCTTACCATAACGGCGACGCCGTCTTTGATATTCTTGAGCAGACTTTCGCAGTTCTCGGCGAGCTCGAATATCTTGACGGAATATGAATTTGTCTTATCGGTAATGCAGAAATTGATTATCTTTCTCTTGCCGTCGCGTGTGTCGCGCGACTCGAAAGCGAAGACGGTGCCCCAGACAACGACCGAGCCTGAGTCGGAAGCTATCTCGCTCAGGGGCATGGGCTTGGTTTTTATTATAGGTCCGTAGATCGGGACGGAATATTTCGTTGAAAACGGATATTCGTCATATGTTCTTGTAAGGCTGCTGAGATCTTTTTCCTGCGAGACTTTGTCAGCGAACGCGTTGCGTATGCCGCTGTCAAGTTCTTCCTGATACTGCATCACTTCGCCGTCATCGACAGGTGCGCCGCTGTCAGTGAACTCAACGCCGACATCCTCGCCGAAGCGTTCGGCGCCACTACGGACGCCGTCAGCGACACCTCCAGCGCGCTGTCCGAAGTCATCGACGCGATGCAGACCTACTACGGGTTCGCCATCAGCTCGTCCGACGCGCAAGTCGACCTCGCCAACAAGATCTCCTCGGCGAACGACACCATATCGCCGAGCATGAAGCACTTTGCATCGTTTAAAAATCCGTTCGCGGCGGGAAACTCCTTGCGCAGAGAAACGAGCAGTTTGGCAAGCCCGAGTTCACTCATCGGCTCTTTCGGAGCATCTTCGCGTTTTTCTTCTTTGACCGAGCAGTTTATCACTGCGGCATTGAGAGTGAACGCTTTTATGAGCGAAGTTTCGACAGCTCTCAAAATAAGCTTGCCCGGCGCAGCAGCCGCCGAGCAAAGCAGTTCGAGCTCCCTGCGCTCGACATTCAGCCTGATATCGTCAAGCTGAATGTTTTCAAGCTCAGAGAGCAATTCGGAATCATCAATATATTCTTTTACAAAATCAACTAACTTCTTGCCGGACATCATTGTCTCCATTAAAGTTTATCTATCTCTTCCATAAGGCTGTCAAGCACCTCTGACTCAGGTACTTTTTTGATTATTTGACCCTTTTTGAATATCAGCGCGCAGCCGTCGCCGCCGGCGATACCGATATCAGCTTCTCTCGCTTCACCAGGTCCGTTGACGGCACAGCCCATGACCGCGACCTTTATCGGCTTGTTGCACGACGCGAGCCGCTCTTCGACTGCGTTTGCGAGGGATATCAAATCTATCTTTGTTCTGCCGCAGGTCGGGCACGAAACTATCTGGACGCAGTCTTTTTTTACGCCCGTTGCGCGCAGGATATCATAGCCCGCCGCAACTTCTTTGACCGGATCATCGGTCATTGAGACACGGATAGTGTCGCCGATTCCGTGCAGGAGCAGGGAACCGATACCGACGCTCGACTTGACAAGGCTCATTTTCCATGTGCCCGCCTCGGTTATGCCTACATGGAGCGGATAATCGCAAATCTGCGAGATAAGCTCATATGCTTCGACAGTCATCGGGACATCGGAGGACTTGAGCGAAATAACAATATTATTAAAATCGCACTCCTCAAGCAGGCGCACATGTCCCATTGCGCTGTCCACAAGAGCCTGTGCGGTGGGAGCGCCGTATTTGGCGAGAATATCCTTCTCGATAGAGCCGCTGTTGACGCCGACTCTTATCGGAATCCCGTTATTGGCGCAGGCATCGGCAACAGCCTTGACTCTGTCTTTCGAGCCGATGTTGCCGGGATTGATGCGTATTTTATCAACGCCCGCAGAGATGCTTTCGAGCGCGAGTCTGTAATCAAAATGTATATCCGCGACTATCGGCACTTTTACTGCCTCTTTGAGAGCCGGGATGAGTTTCACCGCATCCATATCGGGTATTGCGGCGCGGATTATCTGGCATCCGGCTTTTTCGAGAGCCTTTGCCTGCTTCACGCTGCCCTCAATATCATGCGCGGGGATATTGAGCATCGACTGGACGGCTATCGGAGAGTTGCCGCCGATAGTCAAATTGCCTATTCTGACCTCTTTGCTTTTTCTGCGTTCAAATGCCATAATTCTAACCTCTTATCAAACTGACAATATCTTTGAATGAAATCACAGCCATAAATGCGAGCAGAAGTATCATGCCGACCGCATGAACCCACTTTTCGAATTTCTGCGGGATGGGTCTGCGGATGATAAGCTCGATGAACATAAAGAACAGTCTGCCGCCGTCAAGCGCCGGGATGGGCAGAAGATTGAACAGACCGACATTAATAGCTATCAGCGCCATAATAGTCAGAAGCGGAGTCCAATCCATTGAAGTCGACGAAGCCGACGCCGCATCCGCAACATAGTTTATAATGCCTATCGGCCCCGAGACCTCGCTTAGTCCGTATCGTCCGGTTATCAGGTCAAAAAGGCTTATCCAGGCCATGCGGCCTATTGATATACTCTCAAGAAAAGCGTTCTTTGTGACGCTCAAAAATGTCGGTTTAACGCCGACGATAATGAAATCATAGTGGATGCTTATAAGATTCTCCTGACCCTCTATCGGGCTGGTCTGGAACCTGACATCCTTGAGTTCAACATTTTTGCCGTCCCTTTTGACGACGAAGTCCATGACGCCGTCATCGTCGCGCATCATGAGAAATGTTATATCATACTGGGAATAGACGCGTTTGCCGTTTATTTTGACTATCTTATCCCCTGCCTCGAGTCCGCTCGCGGCGCTCGTCGCGTTGTCATAGAAGGAGCGTATCTGAGTGGTGCCGATAAGATCGGACTGGCAGAGCATAATGGCGACGATAATGACGCCCATGATAAGATTGACGGTAGCTCCGGCGGCAACGATTATCATGCGCTGCCACAGGGGCTTGTTGTTGAATGCGTGCTGATCCTCGCTGTCCTCGTCCTCACCCTCCATGCTGACATATCCGCCGATGGGCAGAATGCGCACGGCATAATCAGTCTCGCCCTTCTTCTTTTTGAAGATGGCGGGACCCATGCCGATAGAGAACTCGTTGACCTTGACCTTGAAAAGCTTTGCAAAAAGGAAATGGCCGAGTTCATGGAACATTATGACGATGCCGAAGAAAAGTATAGCCACAAGAAACGGCCAGACCTTGCTCCAAACTGTCGAAAACGACAGCGCGGTGTTTAAAAACATATAAAATATCCTTTCGACCCGTGAAAATATCAGCAGCCGAACATCTCATGCACTTTTTCTCTTGCGCGGGAATCGGCGAGGAGAATGTTTTCAAGGCTGTCGCACGGTAAAAATTCGGTTGAATCGAGCACTCCCGCCACTGCATCGGCGATATCAAGGAACTTTATCTTTCCGTCCCTGAACAGCTTATTCGCCGCTTCATTAGCGCCGTTTGCCGACGCGGGATAGATGCCGCCCTTTGTTATCGCCTGCCTGCAAAGGTTGATGCAGGAGAATGTATCATAGTCGGGCTGCTCGAAAGTGAGCGTTTTCCAATCCTCAAGGTGGAGCTGCTTTGCAGGGCTCTCGTAACGCTCGGGGTAAGTCAGCGCATACTGTATCGGAACGCGCATATCCGGCACGCCGAGCTGAGCTATAACTGAGTTGTCGACATATTCGACGAGCGAATGAACCACGCTCTGGCGGTGAACAAGAATGTCTATTTTATCGGCTGGGATGTCAAAGAGCCACGCCGCTTCGATAAGCTCCAGTCCCTTGTTCATCATTGTAGCAGAATCGATGGTAATTTTTGCGCCCATGCTCCAGTTCGGATGCTTGAGCGCCTGCTCAACGGTTACGTCTTTCAGGTCATCACGTGTTCTGCCGAAGAACGGACCGCCGGAAGCGGTCAGAATAAGGCGCTTGACGCTCTGCTTTCCGGGGCTTCCCTGAAGCGACTGGAATATTGCGGAATGTTCGCTGTCAACCGGGAGAATCGCCACGCCCTTTTCTTTGGCGCGGGTCGTTACAAGCTCGCCGCCGGCAACAAGAGTCTCCTTGTTGGCGAGGGCAATATCATTGCCCGCCTCGATAGCGGCAAGGGTCGGCTTGAGACCGGCTATGCCGACAATACTATTGAGCACCTTATCGGCATCAAGCTGAGCTGCGGCGCAGATGCCCTCTTCGCCGCCGAGCACTTTTGTATCGGTATCGGCGACTTTTATTCTGAGCTCCGCCGCTCTGTTCTCATCGGCAACAGCCGCTATCTCGGGCTTAAACTCCCGGATCTGCTTTTCGAGCAGGTCGATATTTGAATTCGAGGTCAGCGCTTTGACCGTAAAATTCCGAAGTCTTGCGACATCGAGTGCCTGGGTGCCTATAGAACCGGTAGAGCCGAGAATGACCATGCTTTTCATAGGATCACGCTCCCACGCTGAGAATCAGCGAAATAATGGCGTAGAGCATCGGCATAACGAAGCTGTAGCTGTCGAATCTGTCCATGATGCCGCCATGACCGGGGAAGATGGTTCCGAAATCCTTTTCGCCGAAGTTCCTCTTGATAACGGACGCCGAAAGGTCGCCGCCGATGCTGATAGCGGAGAGGAACATCGATGTTGCGGGAATCATCCACCACTTTATTGTGTCGTTCTTGAAGAAGAAATAATCAAAAATGAAGAAGAAAGCGAGGTTGAAAAGCATAGTTATAACTATTCCGCCGATTGCGCCCTCAACACTCTTTTTCGGGCTGATATTCGGAGCGAGCTTATGCTTGCCGAACTTTCTGCCGACAAAATACGCAAATGTGTCGTTGAGCCATGCGGACAGCAGCGCCGTAAAGATAATAAAGAACACATGCGACTGCTGGAACAGATCCGGACGGCTCAGGCAGAGATTTCTGAGCAGGGTTATGGTCGACATGACATACGGCACGATAACACCGCAGAACATCGACATAACGACATCTTCAAACTTTGTTTTCTTATAGTTGCCGAGCATGATGAACATCATGATTATGACATAGACAATTGCAATGACATATGTCGGGAACGGCAGCTTCGAAAAGAGCTTATATTCATAGGCAAAGGGCATAAATGCGGCGAGAACTATGTTGATTATCATGAGAAGCTTGTTCTCGATCTTTGCAACATGCTGTATCTCGTAGGAAGCGAGCAGCGATACGGCTGCTATAACTATGCCAAGAACGGGGGTGAACATAAAGGCAAGGACTGTAAGTCCGAAAAGAGCGCCTAAAACTCCGGTAATAACGCGCTGTTTCATCTTTCTCTCATCTCACTATAAAAATTATTTTCAGACCCCTCCGAAGCGTCTGCTGCGGTGTGCATATTCCTCAAGAGCGGCATCAAAATCCTGCTCGGTATAATCGGGCCAGAGGATATCGGAATAGATAAACTCCGAATATGCCGCCTGCCAGATGAGGAAGTTGGAAAGTCTGAATTCTCCGCTTGGGCGGATTATAAGATCGGGATCGGGCTGACCCGCCGTATAGAGATTGTCGGATATATCCTGCTCGGTCAGGCTCTCGGGTGTGCGCTCCCCTCTTGCGCACTGCTCGGCAAGCCGCTTGCAGGCGGACAATATCTCATTTCTGCCGCCGTAGTTTATCGCGATGTTTACGGTCGTTCTGACCTTGTCTGCGGAACCACGCTCAAGCTCGTCAACAAGCTCGAGAATATCGTCCGCAAGGCCCTCGCGCTCTCCTATATATCTTATTCTGAGACCTTTCTGTGCATTCTCCTGCTCGCGCTCCTCAGCCTCGCGCAGGTACTCACGGAAAAGATCCATTATGCCGCTGACTTCTTCGGGCGGTCTGCGCCAGTTTTCCGTGGAAAAGGCGTAGAACGTCACATAGCGTATACCTCTGTCTGCGGCGTATTCGCATATTCTTTTGAACACCTTCGCGCCCTGTTTGTGACCCTCGCCGCGCGGAAGTCCGCGCTGCTTCGCCCAGCGGCCGTTGCCGTCCATGATTATGGCGACATGCTTTGGAAGATGTTCGTTTTCAGGTGACTTTGTCATAGCAAAAATCCCTTTCTGTATTTAGGCAAAAAGGCATGACCGCCCGAAGCGCCCAGCCTTTTTGCTTCAAGGATCCGAAACAAATCAGATCGCCATTATTTCCTTTTCTTTCTCTGCGGCTACAGAGTCCGCTTCTTTGACGAACTTGTCGGTTATATCCTGCATTTCTTTCTCGCCGTACTTGAGATCGTCCTCGGTTATCTCGCCGTTCTTCTGCATCTTCTTGAGCTTATCCATGCAGTCTCTGCGGATAGAGCGGATGGCGACCTTGCAGTCTTCGGCAAGCTTCTTGACATCCTTGACTATCTCGCGGCGCTTATCCTCAGTCAGAGGCGGGAAGGGCAGTCTGATAACCTTGCCGTCATTCTGCGGGTTGATGCCGAGATCGGAGGTCTGGATAGCCTTCTCGATGGGGTGAAGGGTCGAAGCGTCCCAGGGCTGGATGCAGAGGATTCTCGCCTCGACCACGGAGATAGCCGCAAGCTGATTTATCGGAGTGGCGGTGCCGTAATAATCAACGGTTATCCTATCGAGAACCGCCGCAGTAGCTCTGTTTGCTCTTATTGCAGCATACTCGCCCTTGAGGGAGCTGATGCTCTTACCCATTTTATCGCGTGCTGTTTGAAATACTGTTTCCATAATTTCAATCCTTTCTTGAAGAGAAGATCATATTTTCATCGGTCTTTCGCCGATCATTTTACAACTGTTCCGACATTTTCGCCTTTTATCGCCTTAACGATATTCTGAGGATCGTCGAGGTTGAAAACGAGAATCGGGATAGAATTGTCTCTGCAGAGAGAAGCCGCGGTGCCGTCCATGACCTTGAGGTCGTGGCTGAGAATCTCGTCGAACGAGAGGGTATCGTACTTCTTCGCATCCTCGAACTTGTGGGGATCTTTATCATAGACGCCGTCGACATTCGTTGCCTTGAACATGATATCGGCATCTATCTCGAGCGCGCGAAGAGCGGCGGCAGTATCGGTGGTGAAGAACGGATTGCCGGTGCCGCAGCCGAAGATAACGACTCTGCCCTTTTCAAGGTGGCGAACTGCCTTGTTGCGGATATAGGGCTCGGCTATCTGCTGCATGGCGATAGCGGTCTGGACTCTGACGGGCACCTTGAGATGCTCAAGGGCATCGGCGAGAGCGAGGGAGTTCATGACGGTGGCGAGCATACCCATATGGTCGGCTCTGGTTCTGTCCATATCACCGCTCGAACGTCCGCGCCAGAAGTTGCCGCCGCCGACGACAAGACCGACCTGAACGCCCATATCGACACATTCCTTGACTGCGGAGCAGATATTGAGAACGGTATCGTAGTCAATACCCATACCCTTTCCGCCGGCGAGCACCTCGCCGCTTATTTTCAGAAGTATACGTTTATACGTAAGCTCCATGTTACTGCCTCCATTCAAAAAAACATAATTTTCCGCTACTATTTTACTTTATTTTACGCAAGCTGTAAAGACAAAAAGACAAATTCACAGCAATTTAACAAAAAAAGAACACGGGAGACAAGATTCGCTTTTGTCTCCCGTGTTTAAGTTCGCGTTACTGCCTGCCGAGCGCCGCCTGAGCTTCGGATGTAAGCTTCGAAGTCTGGCGCTGAGCCATGACAAGATTGTAATAAATGCCGCGCTTTTTAAGAAGCTCCGTATGCGTGCCGACCTCGGCGATTCTGCCGTTTTCGAGCACAACGAGCCTGTCCGCATGGCGCAGGGTCGAAAGCCTGTGGGCAATAGCTATTGTTGTTCTGTTCTGAACCAATCTGCCGAGCGCCTCCTGAATATGACTCTCGGTCTCGGGGTCGAGCGCGCTTGTCGCCTCATCGAGAATGAGTATCTTCGGGTCGCGCAGTATCGCTCTCGCTATCGCCACGCGCTGACGCTCGCCGCCCGAAAGATTATAGCCGTTTTCGCCGACGACGGTATTATACCCGTCTTTTAGCTCCATTATGAAGCCGTGGGCGTTTGCCGCCTTTGCGGCAGAGAACACCTCTTCCGGGGATGCGTCCGGCTTTGCATAAGCGATATTGTCATAGACGGTGCCGGAGAAAAGATATGTCTCCTGAAACACGACGCCCATATTCTCGCGCAGATAATACTGGTCATAATCGCGAATATCCCTGCCATCTATTCTGAGCGTTCCGCTGTCGACATCATAGAGGCGCATGACAAGGTTTATCATAGTGGACTTGCCCGCTCCCGAATGACCGACGAGACCTATCATCTCGCCAGGTTTTATCTTCAGATTTATATCCTTGAGCACCGGCTCGTAGCTTTTATAGCCGAAGCCGACGGAATCAAACTCGACTTCGCCCGTTATCGGATATTTGCCGGCGTTTCTTGAATCGCCGACCTGCGGCTTTTCATCGAGAACCTCATAAATTTTTATAAGGCTCGTTGTGACCTCCGCTATCCAACGCGGCATATTGGCAAGCCAGTCGAGCGGCTTGTAAATATACGAGAGCAGAAGCACAAAGCTCCACAGCTCGCCCGCGGTCATCGTGCCGTTTATAACCATTCTGCCGCCGAAATAGAGCACAAGGAAGTTGCCGGAGTTCATAAAGAAGCCTATTACAGGAAAGATAATCGCCCACATTCGCTCGTTACTCACGGAGATATCGGCAAGAGCCTTGCTCGCGGAAGAAAACTTTGTAACCTCGCGCTTTTCGCTGCCGAAGGTTTTGACGACACGAATGCCCTTGATTATATCGTGAAGAATCGAGTTCGCGCGGCTGTCATACCGCCACTGCTTATCATATCGCAGATGGATATAGCGCTTGAAACTGTTGAGCGCGATAATGCAAAGCGGCGCGGGCAGGACTGCGAGAAGAGTCAGCAGCGGGCTCATGCGCAGCATGAATATGCCGACGACGATAAAAAGTATAATCTGTTCGAGCGCATAACGACCTTTATCGACAAAGAAGTTCTGCACCGTGTTTGTGTCGCGGGTGACGCGTTTTATAAGATCGCCCGCAGTTTTGCGCGACATGGACGAAACGGACATACGCTGGACTTTATCATAGACAACGGAGCGCAGGTATTTTGAGAATCCGAGTCCTACGCTGTTCGCTGTGCGCCCCGAAAATATCTGAAAGATGTTTTCGAGCAGATAAGTCAGCGCCATGGCGACGCCGATAATAATAACATTCTGCTTTGCGGAGAGTCCGCCGGACGAAAACGCCGACGAGAAGCTGTCAACAAGCTTGCCCTGGAGCACAGGCTGCGCCGCAGACATAAGATTTGCAAAAGTGACGAGCACGCTCGACACGATAAGAGTCGGCATAAACTGCCGAAGCATTTTAAATGTTCTGCGCCATATGTAGCTCTTATCAACGCAGAACATACAGACATCGGTACCCTTTGGATAGCGCCTGCCGCATACCGGGCATCGGTCGGTATTGTCGGCGCTGAGCTGCGGCTCTTCGCCGGTTTTTATATAGTGGTTGACTGCCTTGCAGAATTCACCTATATCCTCCGCGGCACTCATGGAGAAGCGGCAGACGGTGATATTCTCGGCGCCGTCGTAATCCGAGCCGAGCTCATCCGCAAACGGCGATATTTCGATGCTTCCGCATCCGACATCGGTATACTGCACAAGCTCGCCGACATTTTCAAGCGAATGTGAAAACACCTCTCTGCCGTCTTCGAGCGCATAGACTGCGCCGTTCTCATACCGCAGGACACCGCGGCACGGCTTTGAATTCAAATCAAGGTCATATTTTACCTCGGTCATATTTTAAACCATACGGCGCACAGCCGCTCCTTTCTTCAAAATTCATGCAAAAAATCAATACAGAAACGGTTCAATCTTCCTGCGCGTCCTCGGTTTGAGAGCATTGATATCCGGAATTATAAAACGGTTGCCGTCGGCATCGGTGAGCATGACCGCGCCGGAATCGAGCATCTTGATGTTGCGGCTGATATCCTTGACGCCG
>OLRA01004388.1_pt1 | contig 11230 bp, 9 predicted proteins | sample 1673011 | NCBI WGS metagenome assembly OLRA01 (sample SAMEA3136746, study PRJEB25190) | human gut metagenome | reverse complement strand
CTGTCATTGTACAGGCAATAAAAAAAAGAAGGTTTTACACCTTCAATTTAAAACATACTATGCTCCCCATCTTTTATTCTCATTTCTTATTGATACATGACTATTTACAGGTGGTAATAAATAATATCTCCTATTGGTAGTCCTTTTTTGTTTCACTCCAAACTTTTCCAGTGTAGTTTTTAAGGAAGTGAAATTTTTAATATTCAGTAAATCACATAATTCTGTTGATGTATATTCATCCCAAAAATCTCTATCAACTGACCATTGGAACCCATCTTGTATTCTTAAATAAGTTTCATCTTTAACCTCAAAAGCTTCATTAGTAATCTTAAGGAGTTCTTTATTATCATTAGTAAGCCAATGTGGATATTGTTTTACCTTTAATAGGTACATAACTTCTCCCCATAGCTGGTCCAAATCTATTTCATGATCTACTAAAATATTAGTTGCAGGAATTACCCAGTATCTTCTATTTCCTGTTTCATCTTTTAAAAACTCTTCTTTATTGGAAATCGAAATCTCTTCTACGACGATATCGGCTTCCCGGTCTTGCAGCGCTTCTTCTGCGGTAACTGCCTCTTCCTGCTTCTTTTCCTCCGCATACGCCATAGAACCGTTCTGTAAAATCGCTGTTGGCAGCATGGAAACGCTCAATAACCCCGCCAGCCATTTTTTACAGCTGTTCGTTCTGTTCTTCATCGCTGTCCTCCTTTTTCGCATCCTGTTCGCCCGGCTGTGCTGCTGTGTTCGGTTGTGACACGTCGTCCGGCTGTGCTACTGTGTCCGGTTTTGCTGCATCATCCGGCTGTGTCAATCCTTCCTGTTCCATTACAAGCTCTGTCTCTTTTCCTCCAATCGGCAGTCTTGATTCAAAAGAAGCCTGCATGGAACCGCTAAAGCTTCCCTTGATCTCCGCGTCGATTTCACCCTGTATATAACCCTTGACACGGCCATTTACAATCATCCGTCCGGAAACATCTCTTCTGGTCGCCTGGGGCAGATTAATTGTCAAAGCAGTCTTTTCGATAATGATATCGCCCAGCAGCAGAATCTGCGGCAGGACAAACAGTACCAGTATAATGGAAATCAAGGTTCCTCTTCCCAGTGCAATACCGATTGAAGCAACTGTCGCATCCGATGCGATCTGTCCGATCAGAAAACCTGCTCCGGTCAGAATCGTACCGGAGGTAAAGATTGTCGGAAATGCCTGATTGATTGTTTCAATAATTGCCTCATGAATCGGCATCTGTTTTTTCAATACCATATAACGACTGGATATAACGATCGCATAGTCGATCGTCGCACCCATCTGGATTGCGGATACAATCAGGTACGCAATGAAAAATACACTTCCTCCTGTCAGCGTAGGCACAGAGAAATTGATCCAGATACTTCCCTGAATGGTCAATACCAGCAAAATCGGGAGTCCGGCGGACTGGAATGTGAACAGCAGAATAATCATAACAAACAACGCTGTCAGTACACTGATAATAATATTATCTGTTGCAAACGAAGACATCAGGTCATGATTGCTTGTGCAGTCACCAACCAGTATCACGTCTGATTTATTATAATACTTCGCGCAAATATTGCGGATGTCATCCATTGCCGTATACGCTTCGTCCCCTTCCGTCGGCACACTGACAGTCAGAACCAGTCTGGAATAATCCTCTCCCTGCAGCTGCAGCTGTGCATCATGCAGCGTATTATAAAGGTCCGTCAGCTTTTCATCCATATCCGCATCCAATGTGACGTAGCCTTCCTCATACTGATCATACAGGAATAAAAACATATCTATAATCGGCACTTTGTACTCGTCGATGCCTGTAAAAATCGGACCGTTCTGTCCCTGTTCATAGGCATATGCCATATACAAAACCCGTACGATCTCAATATCCAGATCTGTCAATTCAGAAAATGCACGAGGCGCGATTTTATCCGTCAGGACATAATCATCGTTGATCGAAACGTTTGCAAGCCCTGTCACGGTGTTGACATAATCGAGCGTTTCAAATTCCTTCAGAACCTTTTTCTCGGATTCATAATCGCCCTTCGGCACCAGAATTGCAATCTGATTCGAAACGCCAAACTCGTCTTCAATTTTATGCCTGGCAATTCTCGTCTCACTTTCCCTTGCGGCCGGAACGGAATTGACATCATACAGATAACTGCAGTTATTTGCCATCCATGCTGCAAAGCAAAGCAGTATCACAAATACAGGCGGAACGATAAATCTTGTCAGGTTCGCCCATTTACCTGCAAACGAAATATTCGGAACAAAGCTCTTGTGATGCGTGTTGTCAATTCCCTTTGCAAAGATCATCAGAATCGCAGGCATCAGGAAGAATACGGAGATCAAACTGAAAATAATTGCCTTTACCAGTACGATACCCATGTCATAGCCCAGACGAAAATGCATGAACATCATCGCCACCATGCCGGAGATGGTCGTCAGGGAAGAAGAACTGATCTCCGGTATTGCCTTTGACAGCGCAACCTTGATCGCAGATTCCGCATCCATCGTCTCATGCTCTTCCATAAAACGATCACAGAAAATAATCGCATAGTCAATTGCCAGCGCCAGCTGCAGAACGACAGAAATCGAATCCGTTACGCTGGAAATCGTTCCCATCAGGTAGTTTGTTCCCTTATTCAGGAGTGCAGCCACACCAAACGTAATCAACAGTACCGGGATTTCCATATATGCCTTCGTGGAAATCAGCAGTACTACTACAATAATCACAACTGCAAGAACCAGAATCAGATTCATGTCATTATTCAGGGATTCTGTCTGTTCTTCTTCAGAGCCGACTGAGGTAGATATATAGGTATCATAATCCGAAAGCAGCTCCTTTACCGCCTGCTTGGCATCCTTGCTGATCTCATCGTCTTCTGCGCCGTCAAAGGTCACATCAAACAGGGCGTCCGTTTTGTTGTAATGATCCGCAGAATCATCAAAGGCAACTTCCTTCACGCCCTCTACCGCCTCCAGCTTTTCCACCAGCGCATCTGCGTCCTGCCAGGTAATATTCGACACCATGATCCTGGCACTGCCATATGTCATAAACTGTTCATCCATCAGGGTCAGACCAATTCTCGTCTCACTGTCTGCCGGCAGATATTTTGTAATATCCTGATTTACCGATACTTTATTCATGCATGCTGCACAGTAAATACACGCAATGGCAAACAATACCAGAAAAGCTTTTCTTTTGTTGACAATAAAGGTTGCTACTGTCAGCCAAAAATTCCCTTTTTCCTTTTTTTCTTCCATTCGATTCACTCCTTGACCTCTGCTTTTCAACAAGAAATTTCATTCTATATTATAAAATCACTCCTTATTCTTTACAAGTAAATTTTCCCGTCAATTTCCCCAATCTGTCCAAAAAATTATATCCACTCTGCCAATTGTGTACCTGAACTTTTTCGATTAAGATTAAGGTACTGACATTATTTTAGGGGAGAGACAGAAGTTATGGAAAAGAGACAACACAAGCAAAAAGCAGTTCTGATGACAGAGGGACCGATCTGGCGGTGCCTTTTATTATTTGCACTTCCGCTGATGGCCGGCAACCTGTTTCAGCAGCTTTACAATACGGTAGACAGCATCGTCGTCGGTAATTTCGTTGGAAAAGAAGCACTCGCCGCAGTCGGCTCCACGGATAGCGTTATCAATACCTTTATTGGTTTTTTTTCCGGCATGTCAACCGGTGCAGGCGTCATCATTTCCCAATATTACGGCGGCAAAAAAGAAGAAAAGGTTTCCATCGCCGTCCAGACAACCATCGCGCTGACACTTTGCATGAGCATTCTCTGCACGGTGCTCGCCCTTTTGCTTGTTCCATCCCTGCTGCGCCTCATGGGCACTCCGGATGATGTCTTTCCTGAGGCTGCAACCTATCTTCGCATTTACTTTATCGGTGTCACCGGACTTTTGTTCTATAACATGGGTGCCGGCATTCTTCGCGCGGTCGGAGATTCCAGACGTCCGCTCTATTTTCTGATTTTCTGTGCGGTTTTGAACACGCTGCTGGATCTTTTATTCGTCGCAGTTTTGCGGTTCGGTATCGCGGGTGCTGCCTGGGCAACGATCCTTTCCCAGGGAATTTCTGCCCTCCTGACACTCTTTGTCCTGACCCGCGAAAAAGCCTGTTACCGCATCATTTGGAGTAAGGTCCGTCTGGATCCGAACATGACGAAAAAGATTTTCTTTCTCGGACTTCCCGCCGCAATTCAGATGGCAGTCACTTCCTTTTCCAATGTTTTTGTACAGGCATACATCAATCGTTTTGGTTCTGCTGCTATGGCAGGCTGGTCTTCCTATGGAAAAATTGACAAATTCTGCGTACTTCCGATCCAGAGTCTTTCCCTTGGCGTGACCACCTTTGTCGGTCAGAACCTTGGTGCACGCAAAATAGACCGTGTCCGGCAAAGCACTAAGGTCGGCACACTGCTCTGCTTTGCCGTCGCGATCCTCATTACGATTCCTGTCTTGATTTTTGCCCGTCCTCTCGTCTCCATGTTCAACCGCACGCCGGAGGTTTTAGACTACGGCACACTTTTCATCCGTCTGGAAATGCCGTTTTACCTCGCCCTTTGCATCAATCAGGTACACGCAGGTACGCTGCGCGGTATCGGCAATACGAAAGCCCCCATGGTCATCATGATGAGCTGCTTTATCGTGTTCCGACAGATTTATCTTTACACGATCACACAATTTACAGACTCTGTCATCGCCGTTGCGCTCGGCTATCCGCTGGGCTGGGTGTTGTGCAGTATCTGTCTGTTTACCTATTACCGTCACACGAAGCTGGAAACGTATCTGCGGTAAAAACAGCTCCGGACGCCAGCGTTTTTGCAATGGCCTCCGGAGTTTCCTGTTTTCCGTTTTTTTCCCACATAACAAACACATTCATCAACGCACCGCCATAAAAATACAGCTCGTAGGGCTGGATCTTATAAACCGGTTGAATCCGTTCCATCATAAAAGAGTTCATAGCTTCCAATATGATATGATACAAATGCGCATCTACAAGCTTCAGGATAAAGGCTGCATACTGATCAAAATACTTCAGTGCATGTTCTATACTCCCTGGATCATGAAATTTTCCGCCTTTTTTTAGGATCTCGCTGCGTTCCCGGACATACCCGTTTACAATCTCATGAAAGTAATCTGCAAGCGCATCTTCTTTTTGTTCATAATAATGATAAAACGTCATTCGGGAAACACCGGCACGTTTTACAATATCGGATACCCGGATCTCTTCATATGATTTTTTATCCATCAGGGAAAAAACGGCTTCTCCGATGCACATCCGCGTAAAACGGGTTCTGTTTGTATATTTTTTCCCAAATAATTCCGCCATATCCTTCTCCTTTGCCCTGCATTGTAGCATCATAGCACAGCTTTCGGTTTATTTACAATCCTCCCAGCAAATCTTCCATAACATCCTGTACTGTCTCTATCTGATTTGCCAAAAAACCCTGCGCTCCGCAAAAAAGCAAGCCATTTTCTGTATCTCCCTTTACGGCATGGATCAACGCTTCTGTAATACAATAGGGTATTTCCGCCGGATTACAGTGCTTTAGACATCCAAAGCATTTTTGCGGTCTTTGGACCTCCCCCTTCTCTACATGTTCCAGAAAAGAATTTCTGATTGCGCGCCCCGGCATTCCAACCGGACTTGACACCAGTACAATATCCTCTTTCCGTGCCTTCAAATACGCATCTTTATATGCACTGTCTGCGTCGCATTCTTTGGTTGTAATAAACCTGCTTGCAACCTGAATCAGATCCGCTCCAAGCATAAACCCATGCTCTGCCCGCGCCTTATCACAGATCCCGCCGCCGACTGCAACGGGTATTTTCCTTTCCGCCTTTTTTTCATAAGCTCGTACCAGTTTCAGTATTTCAGAGATTTCCATATCATAATCCATTTTCTCTTCCAGCTGTTTTCTGGAAAATCCAAGATGTCCGCCAGCCTCCGGACCTTCGATCACTATAAAATCCGGATATCGATGATATTTTTTCTCCCAGTATTTCAAGATCAGTGCCGTCGCACGGGCACCGGAGACGATCGGTGCAATTGCGATGTCGGTATCCGAAACCATTGCCGGAAGCTCCAGCGGCAACCCGGCGCCGGACACAATAAAATCTGCGCCGGTCTCAACGGCCTTTCTTACATAGGTCTCATAATGATTCATTGCCACCATGATATTAAACCCGAGGATACCATCCGGTGCAATCTTTCTCGCCTTTTGCAGTTCTTCCTCCATTGCCTTCAGATTTGCCAAAACCGGGTTTTGTTCAAATTCAGGCTGTAAAAAGCCGATCTGCGCGGCCGAAATGGTTCCGACTCCCCCTTCCTTCGCCACTGCCCCCGCCAGTCCGGACAGGCTGACTCCAATTCCCATTCCTCCCTGAATCAGCGGTTTTTTCAATCTTTTTTTTCCAATCCATACCTGGCTTTTCATGGTAGTTCTCCTTCGTACTAATTTCTTCTAAAGAGGATGCCGGGTTCAAAGCTTCCGGAATCTTTCATACCGTCTGTCACAAAGTTTTTCAGGCTCCAGCACAGCATATTGTTTTAAAAACCTTCTTAATTCTTCCCGAAGCTGTTCCAACACTGATCCCATATTCTGTGTGGTCAGTTTTTCCGGTTCTTTGATCATCCGCTCTGCTGCCTGTGCGGCCACAACATCCTCTGCAGTCAGCTTCATTTTATCTGCAGCCTCGGGCGCACACTTTTTATCTTTCCAGAGTATACTTGCAAAACCTTCCGGGGATAAAACAGAATACACCGCATTCTCCATCATCCACACCTCATCTCCACAGGCGAGAGCCAGCGCTCCGCCGCTTCCCCCTTCCCCGATAAAGATGGATACAACCGGTGTTTTCAGCCTGCTTATCTCCAACAGATTTTCCGCAATTGCGGATCCCTGACCGCGCTCCTCAGCTCCAATCCCGCAAAAAGCTCCGGGGGTATCTACGAAACAAATCACCGGCCGATGAAATTTTTCCGCTTCCTTCATCAAACGAAGAGCCTTCCGATATCCTTCCGGCTGACACATTCCAAAATTATGCTTTACCCGATCTTTGGCGGAGGTTCCCTTTTCCTGGGCGATCACAGTAACCGGAACTCCTTCAAACAGCCCAATTCCTCCAATCAGCGCCGGATCATCTCCAAACCTCCTGTCCCCATGAAATTCATAAAATTCAGAAAAAAGTGCCCGGATATAATCACTGCCCACAGGTCTGTCCGCCCGTCGTGCAGCAAGCACATGCTCCCATGCCGATTCCGATTCTTTTTGCTCCAGGACCAGACAGGCTGCCGGATTCCTTTTTGCATCTTCCGGCATTTCTGTATCCACCAGCTGACAAAGCGCCTTTTTACAGCCTTCCCGGTCGTGCATTCTGCAGAGATCCGCCAGTACCTTTTTTAACTCAGAACGTTCTGTGATCCGATCTACGAATCCGTGCTCCATTAAAAATTCTGAGCGTTGAAAGCCCTTGGGCAAACGTTGTCCGATCGTCTGTTCAATTACCCGAGGTCCGGCAAACCCAATCAGCGCATTGGGCTCTGCCAGTATCACATCTCCTTCCATCGCAAAGCTCGCTGTCACACCGCCAGTGGTCGGATCTGTCAATACACAAACAGACAAAAGTCCTGCCGCGTGGTGCTTTGCCATTGCAGCGGATACCTTTGCCATCTGCATTAAAGAATGAATTCCTTCCTGCATACGTGCACCACCGGAGCAGGTAAACAGAATTAACGGTAAGTTTTCCGTCGTTGCTTTCTCGATCAGACGAGTCAACTTTTCCCCGACAGCCCATCCCATGCTTGCCATCATGAAACGGCTGTCCATTACGCCAATCGCTGCCGGTATACCATCTATGGAGCCTGTTCCTGTAACGATGGCTTCCTTCATTCTGGTCTTCAGCCTTTCCGCTGCCAGCTTTTCTTCATATCCCTCAAACCCCAGCGGATTTTCTCCGACCAGCTCTCTGTCTGATTCCTGAAAGGTTCCCTCATCTGCCACTCTGCGGATTCTCTCATAAGCACGTACTTTAAAATAACCTCCGCACTTTGGACAAATATAATATGCATCCCGCACTTCCTGTACGAGAATCGGTTTTTTACATCTGCTGCAGCGGCATAATAAGCCATCCGGAACAGTTGTGGTGCTTTCTCTTTTTTTCAAAGCCGTTTTTGTTTTTTTAAAAACATGATCCAGATTCACTTGCTTTCTCCATTCCTGCGTTCCAGAAATTCAATGTCCGTTTTTCCCTGCCGGAACTCTTCATTCTCCAGAAGCTCATACAAAAAATCTACATTTGTATCTACGCCCTCTATGATCACTTCTCCCAGGGCACTGTGAAGCTTTTCAATTGCCTCCCGGCGGCTTTTCGCCCATACACTGATCTTTGCGATCATTGCATCATAAAACGGCGGAATCGTATAACCACTGTAAATGGCAGAGTCAACACGGACACCCTTTCCTCCCGGCAAATGCAGCCCCGTAACCGTTCCCGGGCATGGTGCAAATCCTGCGTCCGGATTTTGAGCGTTTATTCTGACTTCTATGGAATGACCATTTACAGACACATCTTGCTGCTGCAGTAAAAGCAGCTGTCCATCCGCAATTCGAATCTGCTCCTTGATCAGGTCCACACCCGTAACCCATTCCGTAACCGGATGCTCCACCTGAATTCTGGTATTCATTTCCATAAAATAAAATTTTCCATCCGGCTCCAGTAAAAACTCTATCGTACCTGCGTTCACATATCCAGCTGCCTTTGCCGCGTCCACAGCACATTCCCCCATTTTTTGACGCTGACTTTGGGAAAGGCTTGCACAGGGTGCTTCCTCCAGCACCTTCTGATGCCGTCGCTGCATAGAACAGTCCCGTTCTCCCAGATAGATCGTATTTCCTGCACGATCTGCCAGAATCTGTACCTCCACATGCTTTGGTCCGGTCAGAAAATGCTCCAAATACATTGCTCCATCTCCAAAGGATTGTTTTGCTTCTGTCTGTGCTATCCGGAAATTTTTTCTGAACTCCTCCGGGCTTTGTGCCACACGCATACCCTTTCCGCCGCCTCCAAGGGCAGCCTTGATCATGACAGGATATCCGATCGCTTTTGCCTGCTCCAGTCCATCTTCTTCCTCATAAACAGCATCCCTGCTGCCCGGAATAATCGGGATTCCTGCTTTCTGCATCGTATTTCTGGCTTCCTGCTTATTCCCCATTCGTGCGATCACCTCTGCAGGAGGACCGATAAAAATAATCCCACATTTTTCACACAGCTCTGCAAACCGGCTGTTCTCTGACAGAAATCCAAATCCCGGATGAATCGCATCCGCCCCTGTTACAACAGCGGCGCTCAGAATCTGTTCCATTGCCAGATAGCTGTCTGTCGGACGCGCAGGTCCGATGCAGACAGCCTCATCTGCCAGCTTTGCATGCAATGCATCCCGGTCTGCTTCGGAGTACACAGCAACCGTCTCAATTTCCATCTCCCGACACGCCCGGATGATCCGAACCGCAATTTCACCTCTGTTTGCAACAAGTACCTTTCTGATCATGTCTGTTATCAAGCTCCTATCATAAATGTCAGCTCTGCCCTTGCAACAATCTTTCCGCCTACACTGGCAGTTGCCTCTCCGATTCCCATCGGTCCTTTTTTTCGGATAATGCGTGTTTCCAGGCAAAGTCTGTCACCCGGAATCACTTTTCCTTTAAAGCGGCATTTATCCACTGCACCAAAATATGCAATTTTCCCTTTGTTTTCCGGAAGCGATAAAATCGCTACTGCTCCTGTCTGCGCCAATGCCTCCAGGATCAGCACTCCCGGCATTACAGGCTCCTCCGGAAAATGTCCGGCAAAAAAATCTTCCCGGTATGTAACACATTTATAGCCAACTGCATATTCTCCCGGCTCATAATCCTCAATTCCGTCAATCAGCAAAAAGGGATGTCTGTGCGGAATCAGTTCCTGGATCTGCATAATATTCAACTGCTTCATAGGGTTCTCCATATCCGTTTTAGTTCTGTTCTTCCACAATAAAAAGCGGCTGCCCGTATTCTACCATCTCCCCGTTTGATACAAGAATCTGCTTCACGGTCCCGCAGTAATCACTTTCCAGCTCATTCATCAGCTTCATGGCTTCCACAATTCCAAGGGTCTGACCCTTTTCTATCCCGTCGCCTTCCTGTACAAAGGGTTCGGCATCCTCTGCTGGCGCTGCATAAAAAATACCAACCAGCGGGGAGACTACCGTTTTTGTATGCTCTGTTTTTGTGGGCTCTGTTCCTGTAAGCTCCACCGGTGACATCTGTTTTGACTGTTCTTGTGGACTTTCCGACTGTTTTTGCAGCTGCACCAAAGTGCTTTGTGTTTCTGGATCTGTTTGCTTACGAGGCTGCTTCTTTTTTAGGCTTAAACGCATACCGTTTTGTTCCAGGCAAAAACTGTCAAGCTCTGATGCCGATACCCGGTCGATCAGCTCTGCGATCTGTTCCAATTCCATATCTGTTACTCCCTGTTTCCTTCCTCATAGCGTTTCATTAAAATAGTGGCATTGTGTCCGCCAAAGCCAAGGGAATTGCTCATTGCATAATCCAGTTTTTTCTGCTTCGGTGCACCAATGGTATAATCGAGGTCACATTCTGCATCCGTCTCCTTCGTACCGACAGTCTGATGAATAAAGCCCTCCTGCAAGGTTTTCACACATACAATTGCCTCTACTGCACCAGCCGCACCAAGTAAATGCCCGATCATGGATTTGGTGGAATTAACAGTCACCTGTTTTGCTGCTTCTCCAAATGCCCGTTTGATCGCCCGTGTTTCAAACAGATCATTATGATGCGTCCCTGTTCCATGTGCATTGATATATCCGATCTGATCCGGCTCTGTTTCTGCCTCCTGCATAGCAAGCTCCATCGCCCTTGCTGCACCGCTTCCATCCTCACATGGCGATGTAATATGAAATGCATCTCCGCACCATATCCAACCAGCTCTGCGTAAATTCTTGCGCTTCTTTTCCGGGCATGCTCCAGCTCTTCCAGAACAAGGATCCCGGCACCTTCCCCAAGAACAAAGCCTTTTCTGTCTACATCAAAGGGAATGGATGCCCGCAGCGGATCTGTTTCCTGAGAAAGCGCCGTAAGAGCCTGAAATCCTGCAATACCTGTCGGACAAATACAGCTTTCTGCTCCGCCGGCAAAC
>OLRA01004385.1_pt1 | contig 11235 bp, 8 predicted proteins | sample 1673011 | NCBI WGS metagenome assembly OLRA01 (sample SAMEA3136746, study PRJEB25190) | human gut metagenome | reverse complement strand
AGAAGGCAAAACATTTGCCGTATCTGAAGGTATCCTTGTTGGTATTTCTTCAGGCGCTGCATTAAAGGCAGCACAGATTCTGGCAGCAAGACCAGAGAACAAAGGCAAGACAATTGTTGCATTGCTTCCTGATTCAGGAGACAGATACCTGTCAACACCATTATTTGCCGAATAATATTGCTTCACATTGTTTCATAATACAACTGCTTTTTTATAATAATGATATTTTTCTCGTACAAGCAAAATGGGCATCCCAGATCGGGATGCCTTTTTGTGTTTGTGTAAAAATATTAGAAAAAATGGATTGTTAGGTACCTTAATAATTATTCCAAAATGGAAAACGGCATTGATCATTTGGCAATATAATTTTATAAATTTGGATATTTAGGTACCTAACAATTTAATGGGGATATTTATGTGTTTAAAAATTGAATGGGTATGCTTATGTGCCTAATAATTGAGTATGGACATTTAGATATTCAATATTTAAAAACGGGTAGTTTGGTTTTAATAATTAAACTTGAGTATTTTGAGTATTTAGGTACCTAACAATCAGAAATTCATAAAATATATGAGCGTGGCACATAATCATATAATAAGAATAATTTTTATAAAATGCAGTCATAAGCAACGTGTAATCTGCATAACATAAATAGAATGGGTACTTTTGGATTTAATAGGGACATAAAAATAATTGAGGTACCTTATTAATGAAAAAAGCAGTATATAATTCGAAAAAGGAGCGAACAAAAAGAAGGAGAAAACTGGAGGAGAAAACCAGGAAGGAAATTTTAGGGAGAAAATTTCAGGAAGAAAATTTCAAGAAGAAAATTGCAAAGGGGATAGGAAACGTATGGATATGGATTTTTTTGATCTAAGTTTTGAAGAATCACTGGATGAGCAATTGGTGAATGCTATTTTGGATGTGGGGAGAGATATTCGAAGGCTTTTTGAGGGAAAGGAGAGCCAGAGTCGAATTTTAATGATTTTGAGGCTTCAGAGAGTTGTGACTCAGAAGATGTTAATACAGATCTTACATATTCAGCCGGGGTCGGCCAGCGAGATTCTGAAGAAGATGGAAAAGGCTGGCTTAATTATTAGGGTACCGAATGAAATGAATCGACGAGCATCGGATATTGTGCTGACACGACAGGGCAGAAGTGTATCGGAGAAACTGATTGAGCAACGCCGTGGACGGTATCGGGAGATGATGGCGTGTTTGTCGGAAGATGAAAAGGTGAGCCTGTATTCGATGCTTAATCGGATGAAAGAGGATTGGCAGCAGCGTTTCAGAGCTGTGCCGGAAAGCACTATAGCATTAGGGGCTTCATCGCTGCAAAAAGAAAGAAATAAAATCTCGGAAACATCGTCAGATGGAAAATGAGGAATAAAAAACACAGTGCTGTAGATTCTCAGCTGCCGGATGAAGCATGGCTTTGAGAAAAGTACCGCACTGTGTTTTTATTGTTGAGGGATATTGATGTTTTAATTATAAAGTTAACGGGTTACAGGTTCTTTTACGTTGTGGCTGACTTCGGAGCCTGCCTTTTTGTGGAAGAGCTCTTTACCGCAGCTGATGACGATGATGACGCCGAGAACCATCAGCAGGAAGGCGATGATCAGCTGGAGACCTTCTACAAGGAAGACGGCTGTACCGGCGCCGTAAGCGTGGAACAGTGCGATAACACGTTCTACAAGAGCAGTTGATGTTACAGCAAGCATGATGAGAAGCGGTGCGATCAGTGTTCTGAATTCACGGCCTGTGACTTTTAAAAAGACGCATAATGTGATCAGAACAAGTGCACTTAACAGCTGGTTGGCGCTTCCGAACAGCGGCCAGATGTTAGCATAGCCGATCTGAGTCAGAACATAACCAAGGAACAGTGTCAGGATTGTGGAGAAATATTTGTTGCATAAAAGTTTTCTCCAGCCTTCAGCGTGTTCCATATCATCAACGCTGAACAGTTCCTGGAATGACATACGTCCGATACGTGCAACTGAGTCAAGGGTTGTAAATGCAAGGGCTGATACACACATTGTCATGAAGCACTGGGCAACATAAACAGGGATACCGAACATTTCAAGGAAACCGGCAACGCCTGATGAGAAGATGGCGAATGGCGTGCCTGTGGCAGCTGTACCATCAGCAGAAGCAGCGGCACCTGCAACACACAGAGCCAGAACGGCCAGAAGACTTTCAAGTACCATAGCGCCGTAGCCGACTTTCTGCATATCCTTTTCGTTGGAGATTGTCTTAGAGGATGTACCGGAAGATACCAGGCTGTGAAAACCGGATACAGCACCGCAGGCAACAGTTACAAAAAGGATTGGGAACATGTCACCGGATTTTTCATTGTGGAAACCGGTAAACATTGGCAGGTTCATTGTAGGATGTGCAGCAAACAGACCAACAACAGCAGCGATGATCATGCCTGCAAACATAAAGGTTGTCATATAATCTCTAGGCTGCATCAGAAGCCAGATTGGCAGAACAGCGGCCAGGAAGATGTAAGCAAAAACGATGTAAGACCAGGTTGTTTTGGATGCGATCAGCGGGAAGTTCATGCCGATAACAAATGCTGCAAACATACATACAAGACCAAGAACAACTTCCTTCCAGCCTTTAAAGTTTGCTTTCTTCTGGATGAGACCGAATACAGCGGAAAATGCGATAAACAGAAGAGAAATGCTTCCGGCAGCACCATTGACATTGGCGGCGTCGGATAACTGTGTCACACCTGCTTCAGTGACAGTATAGGCGTTAAATGTACCATCTACCATATCCGCAAAGGCTGCGATAACAATCAGTGTAAAGAGCCAGCAGAATAAAAGAAATAACTTCTTACCGGTTTTGCCGATGTATTTTTCAATCAGAAGTCCCATGGACTTACCGTCATTTTTGACACTGGCATATAATGCACCAAAGTCTGTAACGGCACCAAAGAAGATACCGCCGATCAGGATCCAGAGAAGAACAGGAACCCAACCGAAGACAGCGGCCTGAATAGCACCGGTGACAGGGCCTGCACCGGCGATGGATGAGAACTGATGGGCAAAGACTGTCAGACCATCTGCCGGAACATAATCCTGTCCGTCGTTTTTGCGGACAGCAGGTGTCTTTGCATTCGGGTCGATGCCCCATTTGTTGGCCAGCCAGCGGCCATATAAACAATAACCAGCAACCAGACAAACGGCTGCTATCAGAACAATAACTAAAGTATTCATAATAATGTGCCTCCTCTTAAGTAAAATGTAGTGACGATTCAAAACTGAGTGTCTGACACGTCGGTGATGAATGGTCGTGAATACCAGTTGGCAGGTGATTCGGCTTTGAAGTTCAAAAGATCAAATTGCCTGCATGCCTGACAAAATCTTTTGAATTTGAACGAATAAATCATAAAAAAAGCTCCGTCTTCTGTGCCCTTTCGGGTTTTTCAGAAGACGAAGCCTATGACTCCGCGTTACCACTTCTATTATCGGTTTTTCAATCGATCACTCTGCCACGTCCCCGATTCTCTCTATCATCGGTGAACATGCTCTCCTGTAACGGTGAGAATCCGTTTCGGACTAATGAATCTGTTTCGTCCGAAAAGCTCACAGGGGATAATTCTCTTAAGTATCTGCTGACTCACACCAACCGTCAGCTCTCTGAAAGAATACCGGACTAAGAAAATCGTGTCCTGATCGTTGCTTTTGTTGTTTGTTCTTGAAACAATTACAGATTATAGTCCTTTTTGAAAAATTGTCAATAGGAATCTTTGTACTAAATTGTATACAGAATACCCGCAATAAACGACATATCAAATAAACAAATTGCGATAATTGTTGGGTGCATATGATGGAAAAACGAGTTATAATAGACATGATGTAGTATAAGAAAGGAAATCATGGCAGGAGATTTTTTACAGAAAGAAAAAAGTTAGTCGCAACTTACCAAAGAACTTGACAGAAACGGCAAAAAAAGAGTATAATAAATAGTGGTCGTTTCTAACTAATGTGGGAACAGAATGCAATGCGTGACAACAAAGTGATTAGAAAAGGAGACTGAATAGAATTGAAGAAATGCACATGGAAGAAGTATACAGCAAGTGTTTTAGTTGCTGCTATGCTTGCAGCCCAGCCGATGGCAGTATATGCGGACGAAGCGTCCACGGCATCGCAGGCAGCATATAGTGATACAGAAGCGAAAGACATAAATGGTGTTTATGAACGTGTATCAGACAAGGTAGCAGGTATGCTGGCGAATGGTGAACTGACTTACAGTGAGACATCCGGTTATTTATATAATGCCAGCGGCAGCAAGGTAGACCCGGAGACAGGTGCTGAGATCCCTGATACGACAGAGACTGAGACAAAGGCACCGGAGACCGAGACAAAAGCGTCGGATACCGAGACAAAGGCACCGGATACAACAGAGACTGAGACAAAGGCTTCAGAGACATCAGCTTCTGAGACTGAGACAGAGTCCCAGACAGGAACAGGGGAATCAGAGACAGAATCCCAGACAGGGGAAACAGATACTGAAACCGGTACAACAGAGACAGGAACAACAGAGACAGGATCCGAAACAGAATCAGAATCTCAGTCGGAGACTGCGTCATCGGAGACAACGACACCTGGGTCTTCATCAGATAATGCTTCGGCATCGACAGATTCAAAAGCAACGGAGTCTCAGACAACTGCAGAGACAGGCAGCAATACTCAGCAGGATGTTTCCTACAAGGCATCCGGTGTTTTCAAGAAGATTGGTGATAGAGTACAGTATAATGTAGATGTTCCGATTAAGGGTCTGCCGTCATTTATTACTCAGGAGATGATTGTCGGAGCATTAAAGAGCCAGGATGAATACGGTTATCCGGCTTCTGTTACAATTGCCCAGATCATACAGGAATCCGGTTATGGTACATACGGACCGGGCGGCAATAAAGGACAGGGACTTTCAGGACTGGCCTACGGTTACTGTAACTTATTCGGCATTAAAGGTTCAGGTACTGCAGGGAGTGTCTCAATGCGTACATCTGAGATGACGAAGGATGGAAAGATTTATTCTACAACATCTGCATTCCGTGCGTACAATACATACAGTGAAGCCATTGAGGACAGATGCAAGGTTCTTCAGAATGGTTACGGTGATCTGATCAGCGGTGTCAATGATGCCAATACCTTTGCGATGCGTATTGGACAGCGCTGGGCAACAGATCTGAATTATGGCAAGAGCTTGATCAAGCTGATGGAACTGTATGATCTGTATCGTCTGGATGATATGACACTGAAGGATTTTTCGGCGATGATCGGCAGATTTGCTGATCCTTGTCCGGGTGCGGTTGTGACAAGCAACTTCGGATTCAGAGAGTTTGACAATAAATTCCATAAGGGTCTTGACCTTGGTACAGGCAGTGAGAATATCCCGACGTATGCAGCAGAAAGCGGAACCGTTATCTTTGCAGGTTATTCGGGGTCTGCAGGTAATCTGATCACCATCGACCATGGTAATGGCCTGGTGACGAAATACATGCATCATTCTGAGATTTATGTCAAAGTCGGCGATCATGTTGAGAAGGGACAGCAGATTGGTCTGAGCGGTACAACAGGCCGTTCCACAGGTAATCATCTGCATTTCCAGGTCGAGGAGAATGGTGTGGCTGTCAATCCATTGTTATATCTTGAGGGCAACGGAACAAGCAGTGAACTGCAGCGTATGGACCCGATGAAGGATATTGTCAGCGGTACAAAGGTTGTTCTGGAGAAGAAGGATATAGAGACTTCAGGGGAGGATGCACAGAAAGCAGCTGTTGAAGAAACAGAAGCGGCAGAATCCATTGCGGAAACAGACAGTCAGAAGCAGCAGAAAGAGACAGCGGTTGAGACAGCAGAGATTGCGGATTCGGCCAAGCAGGTTGTTGACAAGGCTGTCAAAACGGAGAAGAAGACAATCAAATAATACAGCGCATAGTGCGGTGATTTAGCAAATAACTAAAAATAACAAAACCGGTATTCAGCCATCAGCTGAATACCGGTTTTGTTATTTAAAAGCTTTGTTAGCTACAATTCTAAAAACTGAAATATAAAGATGCAGCCTGAACAGAAGGTCATTAATTGAGGAAGTTCTCAATGATCACCGCTTCAGCTTCTTCTTCTGTCATACCGAATGTACGGAGTTTAATCAGCTGTTCGTCGTTAATACGGCCAATAGCCGCTTCATGGATGATCTGCGCATCAATATGGTTGGCATTGATCTCAGGAATAGAGCTGATGGATGCCTTGTCCATAATGATGGAGTCACACTGGACATGTGCATGACAGGCATTGTTGCCGATGGCCTTCGGATGGAAGATCTGGTTGGATGTGCCTTTGGCAACAGAACGGGAAATAATACGGGCAGAGCTGCCTTCACCGTTCAACTTCACCTCCATGTTGGAAATAGCATGCTGAGCGTCATGGGTCATCAGTTTCTCTGTGACATAAAGTTTGGCATTTGGTCCGAGTTCAACGAAGGTTTCACGCTTGGTAGAGTCCACACCTTTGATCTGGGTGGTCTCCAGGGTGAAAACAGAATTCTCACCCACATAAATCTTCGTTACCGGGTTGAGAATCTTGCCGCCGGTGCCGTTTCCTTCAGCGTAGTGGTTCTCGACATACTTCACATTGGCATTTTTGCCGACATGGAAAGTATGAATACCATCGTGACGGGTTTCGCTGCATCCTTCGCCATGGATACCGCAGCCGGCAACAATGGTGACATCCGCGCCGTCTTCTACATAGAAATCGTTGTAAACAACATCAAGACCGGGTTCGGACATAACAACAGGAATATGCACCTGTTCATTCTGTGCTTCACTGCTGATTCGAATATCGATGCCCGGAAGGTCGGTTTTCTTCACAATAGCAATATGGCGGCTGTCACCATGACAGACAGCCATACCGTTTAATCGGAGATTGTAGGCGCCTTCCTGTTTAAAGCCATAGGAATCAATCACCTTTAATACATCTTCTGTTACCTGATTAAGCTTCACAGTAATCGCCTCCTTTCTGCTGACCATAACAGCAGGCCTCCTGGGAGGATGTGTCTAAGAGTGTCGGAAGAATCTCTTCGGCAGGCCCGATTCGGTCAATCTTGCCGTCGGAGATGACCATGATCCTGTCCGCCATACGGATAATACGTTCCTGATGGGAGATAAGGATCAGACTCTCTTTCTTCTCCTTGTGAATCTGTTCAAACTTCTTGATCAGCATAGAAAAGCTCCAGAGGTCAATGCCGGCTTCCGGTTCATCAAAAATGCAAAGCGCATGCTGTTTGGCAAGAACCGTTGCAATTTCGATACGTTTCATTTCACCGCCGGAAAGGGTAGCGTCTGCTTCTCTGTCAATATATTCCTGGGCACAGAGACCGACACTGCTGAGAAAACCGCAGCATTCGCTCTCGCTGAGGGTTCTTCCTGCTGCAAGATTCAGAAGGCGGCGGACGGTCATGCCTTTAAAACGCGGCGGCTGCTGGAAAGCGAATCCGATGCCAGCCTGGGCACGTTCATTGATGGAGAGGTCTGTAATGTCTTCTCCGTTTAAAATAATTCTGCCTGAAGTGGCTTCATTGATACCCATGAGCAGCTTGGCAAGTGTGGACTTGCCGCCGCCGTTTGGGCCTGTGATGACAAGCATTTCGCCATCGGCAACATTAAAACTGATGTCGGAGAGGATCTCTGCCTGACGGCCATCATCCCGGACATCAAAGGATAAATGTTCTATTTGTAACATTTTGTCACTTCCTTATATAGTATTGATAACAACATCAAATATAAATATAACATTTATGTTATTTTTTCACAAGTCTTTTAGCACAAAAACGATAAACTATCAAAATGAATAGTCATAAAAAATTATGGGAAAATCTGGTGGATTTTTGTCTGAAAAGGCTGTATAATGATTGAAGTTTATGGGGGAGGTAGAAAATGGCACGAGATAATCAGGATCTGACAAAAGGACCTTTAGCCAGGAAGATTTTATTTTTCAGTGCACCACTTATTGTATCGAATCTTTTGCAGGTGCTTTTTAATGTGGCGGATATTGCCGTTGTCGGGCGTTTTGCGGGGGCATCAGCCCTGGGATCAGTTGGATCGACAACGATTCTTGTGACGATGTTTACGAGTTTTCTGATCGGGGTTTCGGGAGGCATTAATGTTTTGACTGCATTGTATCTTGGCTCCGGAGACAGGAAAGGAGTTCGGGAAACTGTACATTCGGCTTTCCTGTTCAGTATTCTGACAGGATTGACCCTGCTGCTTATTGGAGCAATATTTTCAAAAGGTATTCTGGAACTTTTGAACACGAAGCCGGAATTGATCGATGGGGCGGTGCTGTATATACGGATTTATTTTTTGGGGATGCCGGCGCTGGCTGTATATAATTTTGGTAATGCCGTTTTCAGTGCGGCGGGGGATACGAAACGACCGCTGAAGTATCTTTCCATGGCGGGCGTTGTGAATATTATTTTGAATCTCTTTTTTGTGATCGTCTGTAAGATGGATGTGGCCGGTGTGGCTGTGTCCAGTATTATTTCACAGTATTTGTCGGCTGCGATGATCAGCGTTGCACTTTTCAGAAGCGGGGATATTTATGGACTGCACCGATCGGAGCTGCATCTGAACAGAAACAAGACTGTGAATATTATCAGAATCGGTATTCCGGCAGGACTTCAGAATGCGATCTTCCAGATTGCGAATCTGTTTGTACAGGCGGGCGTGAATTCCTTTGATGCCACCATGGTGGCCGGCAATGCGGCTGCGGCCAATGCCGATGCGTTGGTGTATGATGTGATGACGGCCTTCTATACGGCCTGCGGTAGTTTTATGGGACAGAATTTCGGTGCCGGCAACAGGAAGCGTGTCAGGAACAGCTATCTCATCAGCCTGGCATATTCCTTTGGTATCGGTATGATCATGGGATTGGGACTTGTTTTATTTGGCCATCAATTCCTCTCATTGTTCTCGACAGATGCAGATGTCATTGAGGCGGGGATGATCCGATTGTCCATTATGGGTGTCTGCTATGGATTTTCTGCTTTTATGGACTGTACCATCATGGCTTCCAGAGCTTTGGGAAAGAGTATGATACCGATGGTGATCGTTATCATAGGTTCCTGCGTATTCAGAGTTGTCTGGATTTATACAGTTTTTGCGTATTTTCATACCATATTATCCCTGTATTCCCTTTATATATTTTCATGGGGGATCACAGCCATTGCAGAAATCATTTATTTTGTTTACATTTACAAAAAAAGAGTGTGCTGAGGCTCACTCTTTTTTACTGTGTTTGATTGTACACGATGAGACATATATCAGCTGTGAATTCAAAATTGCTCCAAATCGGTGCCTGGTTTTTGAATGTTAACCGGCAGAGACAGGACGTTTAATCTGGCTGAGGCTGTAGGCCAGCACGGAACCGATGACAAGAACGCCGCCTGCAATGGACATAGGTCCGATGGTTTCGCCGCAGATAATGGCCGCCAATACCGGGTTGAGAATCGGTTCAATGCCTGAGGTCAATGCAGCTGTTACCGGAGAAACGGCATCCAGTCCCCGGGACAGACAGATGGTGGCCAGACCGGTCTGTACAGTGCCAAGAAGTACGATCACCAGCCATATGGATGGTGTATGGATGGTTTCGTGCACAGCAGTCGGAAGGCCGATGATGAAGGCCAGAATATAGCTGATGACAAGGGAAGATTCGAAATCGCCGCCCTTCATTTTCTTCATCTGAAACATAATGGCATAGGACAGGCCGGAGATAATGGCAAGAAGATTGCCGAGCATGCCACCGGAGGTGATCTTATCAAAGAAAAAGCATACAATACCGATTAATGCAATGATGCATGTAAGGATAGCCCTTTTATCCGGCCGTTTATGATAGAAGATCCAGAGGATAAGAATCAGAAAAACCGGATGTGTGAATTGCAGGATGATGGCATTGGCGGCGGATGTCATTTTGGTGGCACAGACAAATGTGATGCTCATGGAAGCTGAGCAGATGCCGCCGAAAATAACGGATGGGTTCAGCCGAAAAGGATGATGGATCAGCTTCATGTAGAGCAGCAGTGTGATCAGGGCGAAGATGCTTCGTACGCCGCTGACAGACAGAGACTGCCATGGAACGATTTTGATCATAAAGCCGCCAAGGCTGAAAAAAATGGCAGAAAGCAACACATAAAATGTGCCAACTGCCGGATTGTTGACGCGTGGATTAAGTTGAATCATAAAGTTACACCTTTGTAGTAAAAATAATGGGTAGATAGAGGATGCCATAGATATCCCGGAATTGCTATGCAGGATATCTATGGCATCTATGGGTTTTATTTGCAGAGTTCTTCAGCCAGTGCCGCAATCTGTGCTTCATTCTCAGTGTTGACAGCGGATTTGATGGTGACTGTTGTGTCTGTAAATGTCAGATTCTTGCTGCCTTCAAACATTTTCAGCATGGTTTTGGCTGCGGTAGGTGCCCATGAGCCGTTCTCAATGAGACCGATCGTTCTGTTTCTGTAGCCGCGTTCTGTCAGGTGTTCGATGAATGTCTTCATGAATGGGAAGATATCACCATTGTAAGTGGTTGTAGCCAGAACGAGCTTGCCGTAGCGGAAAGCATCTTCGACAGCTTCGGCCATGTCATCACGGGCAAGGTCAGTAACTGTGACTTTCGGGCATCCAAGGGCAGTCAGTTTATCTGCAAGGAGCTCAACGGCTTTCTTAGTATTGCCGTAAACAGATGTGTAAGCGATGACAACGCCTTCGCTCTCAACACCGTAGCTGGACCATGTATTGTAGAGATCAAGATAATAGCCAAGATTCTCTTTGAGGATCGGGCCATGGAGTGCACAGATGGTCTGGATATCAAGACCGGCTGCCTTCTTCAGGAGCGCCTGAGCCTGAACACCGTATTTGCCGACGATACCGAAATAGTAACGGCGGGCTTCGCATGTCCAGTCTTCTTCGACATCAAGGGCACCGAACTTGCCGAAGGCATCTGCTGAGAAAAGAACCTTATCCTTGCTGTCGTAGGTCACCATAACTTCTGGCCAGTGAACCATTGGTGCAAGAACAAATGTCAGTGTGTGTGTACCAAGAGAAAGCGTATCGCCTTCCTTGACAACAATCTGTCTCTCCGGGTAGTCTGTGCCAAAGAATTGCTTCATCATCACAAAAGCCTTGGCTGTAGCGACAACTTTGGCATCCTTGTAAAGATCCAGAA
>OLRA01004370.1_pt1 | contig 11264 bp, 10 predicted proteins | sample 1673011 | NCBI WGS metagenome assembly OLRA01 (sample SAMEA3136746, study PRJEB25190) | human gut metagenome | reverse complement strand
GATTGTATGTCTGCATTATACATCAAATTGATAAAATTTGCAAACGAAAGCCTATGTATCGTATACCGACTATATCAGCTTTTAATAATATATATTATTTTGAAAACAAATAGATAACGCTCCTAATCGGAGAAATTCTTGGATCAGTGCCATAGATATGTAATCCATTTCCGCTCGGAGAAATCTCTGCATAAGAATTGAAGCGTTTCAGCAAAGTATTTCCATGTATCTATATTGACTATCTGCTCACAGGTATCAGTTCAGAAAATAAGGCTCTGCATGAGGAATTGGGTTTATCAGAGAGTGCAATCACCCTCATGAAATATGCAAAAGATACAGAGGGTTTTGAAAGTACCGCACCACTGATCAAACTTTTGGATTCTCTGCTTAGTGACAAGGATTTCTACGCATTTTTGGAGGAACTGGAGCTCAAATCCACGCAGGTCAGAAATGTGCTGAATGGGAAATTCAATAAAAGTAAAATGGGTAATTTTGATATAGAGGGATACTTCATTTTGGATTTGCAGAAGTTTGTGGAAAAATTTATTCTGAAACAGTTGCAGAAGCGTGGCTTACAAATTGAGGACAGTACTGTTTCCTAGAAATAAACTGCACAAATTTCGCGGAAGTATTTCTACCTGATAATCCACAATATTACTTGACTTTCAGACGATTCAGAGCGAATATAGAGTAAGGCAAAATCTAAAAGGAGGCTACAAAATGCCGAGCATTAAGAAACGAGGAAAATCTTTTTGTATCATGGTATCAATGAACTATGATATGGCGGGTAAGCAGATACGCAAGACCACCACATTTACACTGCCTGACGGAGTAATAGAGGGCAATACAAGCTTCGAAAACGAGGAGCAGGTTTCTTACGCCTGCTCCTCGTACTGATTTATTCGCATATAATGAGAAATATAATACAGTTTTCTCTATCTCTCCTGAAAACCACACTCCTAAATAAATCCGTTTTTTCTTCTAGTTTTAGAGATTGTCACTTTTTCTTTCTCATACACTTGATAGGTAATTCCGTTTGCATCACCGAGACTTGGTGATGCACCGGATTCTGTGTAAGCATAATTCACTGCATTTTTCGGAGGTTTTTCCCATGTTGCCTTTGTGCCATTTGGATCCAGTGTTTTACAGTATATTTCGTTTTGATCATTCGATGGTAATGTGCTATCCTGGCTCCATGCATTACCTAAAAGAATCCAATTGGTCATATTACTGCAGTTCTCTGCCGGAACAAGCCAGGCGGTTTCTGTTACAGCATCCGTCTTGAATCTTGCAACCAGGTAAGCCTTAACATCTGGATTTGCAGCAGCGGTGTTGTCTGTCTGATTAGACCAGGACTTCTTCGCCTGCACTGTGATTTCTTCCGGCGTATAAACATTGTAAAATGTCACAGTAATTGCCTCTGAATCACTCTCAAAGATACAAATTCCGGCTATGTACGCATCTTTGGAAGATGCTCCGCCTTTTGTAGCAGTCACCTTGCTGTTATCCACTGCAGCAGATCCGCTGATAACAATACCCTGCTCTGTCTTGATCTTATACTTACTCAAAGTATTTGCTGTCTTTTCCTTAGATGTCACTTGATATGCAAAATTCGAGCCATCGTTCTTGTAAACCGGAACTTGCTTCCATGTGTATTGATAACCGACAAAGGAAACTTCACCGACTGCAATGCCCTTGGATAAACCCTTTGCAGTAAGCTGTACTGTTACCGCTTTCGGACGTACAGCGTCTACATTTTGACTTTTCGATACGCTGCCTACGGAATTTTTGATTCTGCCGACAGCATCATCAAAGATTTCCTGTACGGCAATATTGCCGGTGATCAGCTGATTGGTTATAGCAACTTTCCAGCCACTTGCATTTGTAAACGAAGACTTTGCCTCTTGATAGTTGCTTGGATCATCCTTAAATTTGGAATAGGTAGTGTTGCCCTCATATTGGAACTGATACGCTTTGTTTTGATTCGTCTGCTGTTCTATGGCAATATATTCGTACGGATTTCCATCCTTATCATATTTCGGCAGATTAGAGATGGTAATCGTATTATTATCCGCCGTAGAAGATGCTTTCACCAGATTTTTATTGACATCATCTTTTACGACAGAACTGCCTCTTATTACATATGGTGTCGCTGCCACCTTCAAATCGCTAACAATTTGAGAATCCGTATATGTTATAGATGCAGAAAGATCCACTGGTTCCCACCCGCTTGCGGCATAATCACAGCTTGCATTTGTTGGCATTATACCGTCTGTCTGCAATTTGCGATAGATCTGATAAATCGGTGCATTCCGAAGATCGTATTGATTCTTTTGATCGTCCCATGTTTGCTGAACCGTCAAAGATGTCTTTTCAATATTGTAGATTACACCGGGGTGATTCCTGTCCGTTTCGATCAGATAGCTATCAGAAGACGTGATAATCTTTCCGCTTGCATCTACTTCTGCAGCTGCATAGATATACGCATTTCCCTCACTGTCCTGCTTTGGAAGATTTTTCCATGTCGCAGTCCATGCGCTGCTTTCCAATGCGAGCTGGCCATTGTCTGCATCTGCCGTACCTACCGATGTTTTCACCCATTTTTTCTGAACAGAATATGCTTCGGTTTTCTGAATGATTGTATTCGTTAGTGTTGTTTTTGCACCTTCAGAGCTTTGTGTCAACTTGTAATTTTTGAGGGACATGCCAGCATTATATGGATCATTCGTATCCACGCTTTCAACCGCTCTATAGTAATATTTTTCTCTGTTTGTAGAATAAGACGGAATATCTCTGACTGAGATCTTCCATTTGTTTGCATCCGTTTTTAGTGCGTTGGATTTGGACATGGTATACTGAATCAGATTGTTTCCCGTATCTTTCACGTCCACCCAGCCGGCACTTTCGTCTGTATTTCCAGATACATCATATGATGCATCATAGTCCGGATTTTCCTTTGTCGTCCGCTGAAGCGTGATTGTCAGACTATTGGGATGCTGCTCATAGAAATTGTTGTCGTCTACCCAAACCTTTTCCACTGTCAGGTCAAATGTAGAAAGATAGTTTCTCACATAATTTTTTGGTCCGTTGGAAACAGTGTTTGCATCAGTGACACGATACCCCTGATTTAGGTATTCACCGCTCTCTCTTGCTGTCTAAATGAATCGGAGCATCGGAATCATCAACCTCAATGCCCCGATATATGATCTTCTTTTCTGTTCCGTTTTCATACAAAACAGACGGCAGCTTTTCAAAGGTATAGCTTGCAAAATAGGTCTGTAAATTTTCAGGAGGATTTAGTGTGATCAGATCAGCATAAGCTGATGTTCCATCTGTACCGCATCCATTGGAGATCAACTCACTGACGTTTTTCCATGTGGTATTATCCACAGAATACTGCAGTCTGATCCAAACTGGAAGTCTTGTCTGAAACTTATTGTTAGAATCGCCGAGCCATTGTTTTTCTACGGTAAACTTTGTGGAAAGCTGATTGGTGATCGACTTTTCCATGGGAATCGTCACCGGTTTCTTATCCCCGCTGACTATACCTTCTGTCATCTTGTTTCTGTCGATTTTGGTGTAATTATTTGACACGCTGTATCCAGACGGCACTGTGGATTCTGCCACATAGTATGTCCAGTTATAACCAGAAGAATCGTTGAGCTCCCATGCATTTTTTGAGGTGACTGTATACTCCCAAGTATCATTTCCAGTTTTTGTCCACCGAATATCATAAGAATCAGCAGGCATCTCTTCTGCACTAGAAACAGTGCCATACTTGCTGCGCATAACTTTCAAAGAAATGGTATCCGGTCTGGAACCTGCTTTATTATGATAATCGATCCAGGTTTTTGTACCAGTCAACGTAACCGGATTTCCATACTTCCGCTGGTAAGTATTAATAAATGCCACATGATTCTGGGTTGCAGATTGTGAAGTATCTGTCAGATCTTTTTTAAGCTGGATCTCTTTCACGCAATAAGCAGCATTGTCACCAGAGAGCGCATCATTCTTGTCTGCTTCATACACCTGATCATGAAAATTATGCTCAATGATGTAGTAATGATACTTCTCACCGTTCGGTTGATACACCAGCAGGTTTCGGAACACACCAGTTACAGTGGGATTGTCGCTACCTGCCGTTCCACTGGACAAGGTCAGTTTCTGATATGCTTCCGTATTTTTGACTCTGACAGTGTCTTCATATGCTTCTATTGCCGCAGACTCACTAGTAAGCTTTGTTTCTGAACGGTATAGGTACAACTCAATGGAAGGATATGCTTCATCTTTGTGAACACCGCTCCATGTCTTTTCTACTGCAATGTCCGCCTTATTGTTACTGCCCATATAGTCATTGCTGAGTGTGATAGAACTTTCTGTACTGCCTGCCACGGAGGGCTTGAAAATTTTGTCGGTATAGTCCGTATTGTCAATGGTATCGATGACTTTCTCTGTGATGCTGTATGTAATTTTCCGCCGTAGAGGTCATAGAGTGGCACTTCTCTGTCAGTGCGATAAACTGTGTTTGCAAAGTTCTCCGTGAAACCTTCCAGCGATGTCTTTTCCAGAGATGCAACTGGAACAGGCGCATCTGCACCTGCAAACTTTGCCATCAATGTATAAGTGAACTTTAAATTACCGGCACTTGCACCACTAGGCATATTCGTCCACTTCTTTGTCATAGAGAATATGGTGCTTTGATCGATTACGTTCAGGATACAACCGCTTTCCGGTGCATAAGTGGTGCTTAAATTTCCGATTGGCGTAAACTGATACAGATTGTTACAAGTTGGTGCACCGCCGTTAGATGGTGAAGTACGCAGCATCGCATTATTACGATCAGAACTTTTCAAAGCAGCGTCACAGTCTGTTACAGTTGCAAAATAAACTGGATCAGCATAGTTGGCACCAGACTTGCTAGTTTCTTTCAGCCAGTAATACAGCTGGTTTCCCTTTTCATCCAATGCCGGAAGAGATTCATAGTCAATTTCCCATGTTTCATAGTTCTCCGAATATCCGGTCTCCTGTGCCGTCATAGTTCTTCTGGTGTAGACCGCTATAGTCCTTATCGCTTTCCGGAGTCAGTGTTGTTGTGCTATAAAGTGTGAGGGCCGGACTTTGACGTTCACTTTTCACATCTTTATCGCACCACACTTTATAAAATGTTTTCCCAACTTTTTTCTCTAGAATATGTTCAAAGGTTACTGTGGTCTTATCATGATCCCGATTGGGTGCCTCGGTATAAGATTTTGTTTTTACAGCACTGTAACGCTCCAATTTTCCTGCTGCCGTATAGTTTCCATTCTCTGAGTTAAATGTAATTACCTTATTGGAAATATCTCGTCCGTCCTCTTCCAGCAAATAGCTGACTGTCACCGCAGTGTCCGAAGTATATTTCCGGTAGTGCCAAACCTTTGTTCTCAGGGCCGCCGAGAACAAAGGTCCACTGGTCACCCTCTACCTGTATGGGAACGCTGGTTTCCTTTCCGTCACCGTCTGTGATTGTTACCATTCCGGTATTTTTATCTGCCTTCAGGTGATACGCTGCTCCATCTGAACGTGTCAGTGTATAATTCACGATATCCGGTCGAGTTTCATCTACAAAAGTTCCCTCGTGCCACTTGACGATAATCGTTGCCTCTACATTGCCGACACGCTGGTTGGTTACAAGATAGCTTTTATTATCGCTCTGCTTCTCAATCGTAACGGCATACACCTGTTTATCCGTGGAAACTGTTGCACCTGTCCACTTCGTACCATCCGCACTGCACTGTACATTACTGTAATCTACCGTGTAAGAATGTTGTGTATCTTTTACCAGAGTGTATTCCTCAAAATGCAGATCACTGGATGTGCCGTACTGAATATCTATAGTGTTGTACCAGTTGTTCTTCTCATTTAATGTCACCTGAAATGCTTCATCTGGATTTGTGGTATAAATATTGATGTTATTCTGCTTGTCAAAGCTTTTGAAGTAATACTTCTGGTTCCGATCTGCACCTTCTTCCTCCGGCGGTGTATTCTTTACCAGAACCATGTGTGCATCATAAAGAACATTCTCGTCACCGCCGATCACATAACGTTTTTTAACGTTCATGCTTTCATAGAGAATTGAACCCATATAATTTCTTACATTCGCCGTATAGGTATCATCTGTCAGCGTTTCCGTGATCACAGTATACTTGATCGGTGTGCCGTTAATTGTCTGAAAATCTGTCATAACCTCTTTCATGAAGTAGACATACTTTTTACCGTTTTTGCTGTATTCATCCAGACCCGAAAGCGAGATATGCTGCTTTCCGTCTGCATCTATGCTTGTATAGTCGTTTTCTTGAAGTGCAACTGAAACGATCTCCGCAGAGCCCTCTGCAACCGGAACTTGATAAGCATTGCTGATCGCAGCAGAGGTTTCTTCCTCCGATCTGCTGTCGTCCTCCTCAAAGCGGTACAGATAGAGAACCGCTTTCCCCGGAAGTGCAGTTTCCCCCTGTTCTGTCAGTTTCCACTCTTTTTCCGCTGTAAACTGCGTTTTCACTGCCAAAATATTGGTGAATGCTTCACCGCTGTTCCGAATGATGCCGCCGTCCAAGGCTCTGTAATTTTTACCCTTAGAATCAGTATAGCTACCATCAACATCTTCGAAAATTTCCTTAGCATAATACTCAATATATACACCGTTTTCAGCAATTTGAAGATTATCAAATGTAAAATTCTGGAAACTTTCGTTTTCTGTAGGCGTCACCTCCTGTGACTTTACAAGCCGGTCTGCACCGCCGTCTGTAGATTTTGCATATAGATCAATCCGGATTTTTTCACCTTTCCGATAGGAAGTGTTCGCATCATCTTCCCATATCACTCTCGCTTCAAAGGAATAAATTTCAAATCACTAGTTTTTGTATGATCGCTGCCGTCTGATTCCCAGTTTACCTCAAATGTTTTTTCGCTTTCATAAAGGGTATTTACTGTATAAGCAGCATAAAGCGGATCTCCGGCGGATGCATCTCCCTGATATTGGTTTCCGATGGAAGTGATTTCTTCCTGTGTTCCCTCTGCGTTTGTACGCAGCAAAGAATAACGGTTTGACCCGTCTTGAACCGGCAAAGTGATCTCATAATGAAAGCCATCTGGAATTTTAAGCACCACTTCATTATCCTTTGCAACTGCATGTGTTCGATGTCAGCGTTACCTGATAGCTGCATTGTGTAGCATGACTGTCCTGAACAATCGTGATCGCATTGGAAGTGTCCGCTGTGCAAGTCAGTTCATCTGCCTTTGTCCCCGTTGCAACCGCCGGCATCACAGTCCGGTAGCCCGGAATTTCTTCTATACTAATTGATTTCACTGTATAATCTTCGGGGATATTTGTCACCTTATAATGCCAGTAAGGATCTGTTTCATATCCGGTATACTCGATGTAGAAATTCTCTGTGGAAAGATCCACCTGTGTGGTTACTTCATTCTCTTCTCCTCTATTTAGTACCAACTGAAAGGCATTGTTGCCCTGCTGACTGGGACGGAATGCTGTTCCCGGTGCAGTGAGACCCTTCCACTCCCAGGACTCGTCCCATACCATGGTACCCTCCAGCGATTTTTCCGGAATACTGTCCGCCAAAGCGTGTATCATCTCTGCAGTAAAAATATTTAGACATACAACCGTCAAAGTCATAAGAAAGGCTGTAACTCTTTTTATCATAGATCGATTGCTCATAATTTTCTTCCTGTACAACCGGTTTTAATTTGACAAAATACAATGTTATTATAGTGCAATTTTTTGTCGATTGCAAGAAAAAATACCATCAAAAAACGATGCTCAGCAGTTTACCGACTGTGCTTGAAAGCCACACACTGTCCATTTCAATTATACAACCTATCAGCAGCATAGAAAATACTATGACTGCAGTCGGAATCACACTGAGAAATCTACATTGTAGGAAAGATAGCTGCCATTGCTATTCTTCTCATAAAAAATGGTATAGTCTGTCTCCTTTACATTATACTGAAATATTACATTCGGTGTTAACTCTGAATCAGTGTAAATTTGCGGAATTGCTTTCACCATGTCTTCCGTCAAGGTGCAGGAGATAAGATGTAAGGTAAAGGTCTCTGTTTTTTCGTTACCGAGGTCATAAGTATAAGTCACGCCTATGTTCCAATCGATTATAATTAGTGTACTGCCATCAACGGTTGCATTGCCTCAGTTGGACGCTTTGCCTAGATCAAAACTTTCTGGAAGCGTACTGAGGGCGAAGCTCCAATCAGTTAGAGCAATCGAATATGTGGTTATTGGAACAGTCTAATTCCGTCAACGCTGGATTTTGATCCACTTTTTGTTTCCTTTCATTATGCCAATATGCAATTCAATTACAATTCGTGCCGTTTTTTTACGTTTCGTGCCAAACCTATTGCAATTTGATTGCATATTGGTATAATAATAATAGACAAAAATCAGAAAGGAGCAAAAGCAAATAGAATTGCTATGCAATTCATAAATTCATATTAAAGGAGGAACCATTCCCATGAAAAAAGCATTCCAAAAATTACTAGCAGTTTTCGCTGCTGCCTCTTTATGCAGTAGTATGCTGCTGAACGTTCCAAGCGGCACTTTCCCAATTCGCTGGTCGGCAAGTGCGGAAGAAGCATCAGACAATGCGGAAGGCGTTGCCATCGATGAAACAAATTTTCCGGATGCCAATTTTCGAACCTATGTCAAGGAAAACTTTGATACAACAGCTGACAACATTTTGACGGAAAGCGAACTCAAACAGGTCACAAAAATTGATGTAACAGAAAAAAGCATTTCTGATTTAACTGGTATTGCATACTTTACAGAGCTGACTTACTTAAATTGCTATGCAAACAATCTGACAACATTGGATATCCGCAATAATATGGAATTGACCACGTTATATTGCGGTAATAACAATATATCTTCATTGGATCTCAGCAACAATCCAAAACTGCAAGAATTATACTGTTTCTACAATCAATTGAAGGAACTGGATGTGCGTCAGAATCCAGCATTGCTGGTAATATACTGTGACAACAATCAATTGACAGAACTGGATGTGCGTCAAAATCCAAAACTGCGAACATTACTGTGCGATAATAACAATCTGACGTCATTGGATATCAGCCAAAATCCAGAATTGAAATGGTGGGTAAACTGTAACAATAACAGATATTCCATTGATCTAATTAGGGGTATCTTTGATCTCAAGACACTTCCCGGAAATTTCGATGTCAGCAAAGCATCCAACTGGATGAACGCGACTGTAGACGGCAATACATTGACTGTAACTGACCTGAAGGCAGATGTAACCTATATTTATGATCTTGGCAACGGGAAAACAGCAACCTTTACCTTACATCCGTCTTCCTGCACACTAACAGAAAGTATGGTAGAGGCAATCCCATTGCAGGGCTATTCTGGATCCGCAGTCACTCCAGATGTGACGCTCAAATATGGTGATACGACCTTGCAAAAGGATATCGATTATACCGTTTCCTATGCAGACAATGGGCAGGTCGGTACCGCAAAAGTGACGATTACAGGAATCGGAGTCTTTACGGGTGAAATAATCGTACCATTTGAAATTGGTGTTGCCATTGATGCAACGAACTTCCCGGATGAAAATTTCAAAACCTATGTTCAGGAATATTTTCATGTAACAACAGGTAGCATTCTGTCAAAAACGGAGCTGGAACAGATCAAACAAATTGATGTATCGTCACAAGGAATCTCTGATCTGACAGGCTTGAAATACTTTACTGCCCTGCAATGGTTATGCTGCGATAACAATGACTTAACAGAATTGGATATCAGTCAAAATACAGCGTTGAAGGTGCTGCAGTGTTTCCAGAATAATCTGACGGAGTTGGATTTGCGTCAAAATCCAGCATTGCAGACAGTATGGTGTGACAATAACAAGCTAACAGCACTGGATACCAGCCAGAACCCCAAACTACAAACATTAATCTGTGTTGGCAATTCATTAAAAGAATTAGATGTCAGTCAAAATGCAGCATTGCGAATGCTATACTGCAACAGGAATAACCTGACTGCGTTGGATTTGAGTCAAAATGTGGCATTGACAAGTTTAATGTGTGATAAAAACACATATTCCATTATGTTAATTGGTGGCACGTTTGATCTCAGCACGCTTCTCGGGAATTTTGACGCAAGCAGGGCTTCCAACTGGACGAATGCGACCGTAGATGGAAATACATTAACTGTAATTGATCTAAGAGAACCTGTCACCTATACTTATGACCTTGGCAATGGAGAAACAGCAACCTTTACTTTACATCCCCTCTCCTGCACTTTGACAGAAGAGATGGTGGAGGCAATTCCGGATCAAATTTACACTGGTTCAGAGTTGAGACCAGTAGTAACATGGAAGCATGGTATCAAGGACACAGACTATACCATTTCTTATAAAGACAACATTGATGCAGGGACCGCAACTGCTACCATTACCGGTCAGGAATTCTTGGAGGGAAGCATTACAATTCCGTTTACAATTTTGCCGGCAGATCTGATCGATGCAGAAGTGGAACTGGAAAATGATTCCTTTGTTTACAATGGAACCGAACAGTCTCCATCTATTGGAAGCATTACAGTTGGTGACGTGGTACTAACAGAAGACGATTATACCATTACTGGCAATACCGCAACCGAAAGCGGCACATATACATTGACCATTCAAGGGAAGGGCAACTTTACAGGGAAAGCAACCGCAGAATGGTCAATTGTAAAGGCAACGCCAAGTGTAACACCTGTGATCCCAGATCAAAAGTATACAGAGGGAGACAACTTGCCGGAATTTGGTTATAAGTGCAGTGTCGATGGTATTATTAGATGGATTACCAATTTGGAAAAAGGCCTAACCGGAGGAGAAAATGAACTAGAGTGGCGTTTTACGCCGGATGATGCAAACAACTATGAAACAGTAACCGGTACTGCACTGATCGTGGCAGAGCCAACAACCACTACTACGACGACTACAACAACAACGACAACTACCACCACCACAACTATCAATACGACAACGACTACTACCAAGCCGATTACAAGTACAACGACCAAAACAAATGTAACAACTACCACTACAAATCCAACTACAATCAGCACGTCCAAGGCAGCTGCAACTACTACTACAACACTGGTTACGACTAATACGACCAAGGCCGCTGCAACGACAACGGCAACGAAACCGGTTACAACCGTCCAAACAACATCTACGAATGGAACCACTACAAAAGCA
>OLRA01004369.1_pt1 | contig 11266 bp, 6 predicted proteins | sample 1673011 | NCBI WGS metagenome assembly OLRA01 (sample SAMEA3136746, study PRJEB25190) | human gut metagenome | reverse complement strand
TCATACATATTTCTCATTGATGGCAAAGATGAATAGAAGTGACAAATGGGGAAGTGTCTTTTGTGCTTCCCCATTTTATCCGTCTCTTTTACAGATTCAGTAATTCCAGGATTTTCTGCATACCAGCCTGATACAAGGATTCCGCATATAGAATCCATCTCTCATTTACTTTCGTAACGTATGCATCTATCATTTTTCGTTTTTCTTTTTCAAGTCCCATTGCCTGAACCTGATCTTCATATTTTGATATTTTTTCGAGCATTTTCTGGTACACTGCATTTTCTTTCAGTTCATTTTCTACCTCATCAATCCAGGTATCCATTAGCAGTTCCAGTAATTTCTTTGTATCACTTTCGTCCTTTCCTGACACTGCTTTTTTGATTTTTCCAAGCATGGCACCATACGAAATCATCTGTGCCTGTCCCATATAGAAATGATATTCTTCTTCTATCATTTCCTTTCCGTTCTCCAGTTGGAAATATTGGTGCAGTGCCTGATGTTCGTCTGCTGTCAGACTGATTGACTGAGCCGCTTCCATAAATGTTTCTATCACTGGATACTTCTCTATAAGTTCCAGTATTTTCTTTTGCAGTCTCTGGTATTCCGCATTATGCTTTTTCAGATAGATACATACCTGTTCTCCTATCCGTATCCCCAGACATTGCTCGTTCCAGATGATATCTGGCTGTACTGACATATCGTTTTCTCCTTTCTGTGTCGTTTCCCTGTTCCAAGCACAAGACTATACCACACTTCCGGGAGAAAGCTATTCAGCAGATCTACTGAAATGACCGGGCGGATACTGTGCAACCTATCCTTTCTTTATAAATAATAAAAAAAGGCATGGAAGAATCTTATTCTTTCATACCTACTACTTATTTCTATATTCAACTGAATACACATTCTTTTCCATTATCTGTGTATCATGTACCTATTTTCCTCTAAAAGCAAACTGTATACACTCCATACACGCCTACCATCTATACCTCATTTTACATCTAGTATCAGGATTTCTGCCTGATGAGACATTGCCATCAGAATTTTCAGTTTTGCCTTCATTCCGGTTGACATTTCTTTCATCTTTTTATTCATCGGGATAGCGAATGTTCTGCATTTCTCTTCGAAATCTGCTTTATCAAACCGATGATACATCTTTTTCAGGATCGCACCTACATCTTCCGCTGTCAGAATATTCGGAAAGGTCGCATCGGAAAGTACCACTCCGATCTTTTCCCATTCTTCGTTTGTCAGCTGCTGCGGTGTCTTTCCCATCATCCGGATCTCACCGCCGTCTGTATGGATCAGTCCCAGTGATGCTTTGAAAATGGTCGTCTTTCCGGCTCCGTTTGCACCGATCAGCCCGGTGATACTTCCACGCTTTACCTGCATCGAACATTCCAGTGAAAAATTTGCATATTGTTTTCTGACATTTTTTAAATCCAGCAAAATCTCTTCCATCCTCTTCTCCTCCTAATCTTCCAGGATCAGCTCAAACAGCTCCCGTATCTCTGCTTCTGTCATGCCGCAGCTCCTTGCTTTGCGGATCGCCTGTTCCAGATCCGTTTCTACTTCTTTTCTTTTTTCTTCCATGCGAAGCTCTTGATTGACTCCGGATACAAAGCTTCCTTTTCCATGCACTGTAACGATGAAGCCCTCCTGTTCCAGAGCATCGTAAGCTTTTTTTACCGTCAACGCACTGACCCTCAGTTCTTTCGCGAAGGTTCTCACAGAGGGAAGCATCTCCTCCTGTTTCAGTTCACCGCTTAAGATTTTATTCTTGATCTGTGTGCAGATCTGCTCATAGATTGGCTGCATGGAAGAATTGTTGATGATCAGTTTCATAGATTCCTCCATTTCTTTGCTTTTGTCGCAAACAGTATATAACAGTTTAGTACTGTTGTCAACTGTTATGCACTGTTTATATTCATTTTTTTATTTACATCTGTCCAAGAATCCATCTGACATTCTTGCTGCAAGGTGCACGTCATGCATCGCATGACATATTCTTCTTATACAGGTATCAGAAGCACAAAAAACGTCCACCCGGAGATCTGCTCTCCGGATGGACGTCTGGATATTGATATATTTTCTCTATTTTACTTTTTTGCTTTTCACAGCGGAATCTTTGCCGTAAAAAACTTTGCCTTCGGCTCTGCGATACGTGCGGACTTTGAAGTAACAAGTTCCTTTCTTTTTTGGCAGTTTGGTCACGAAAGATACGGTTTTGTTTTTGCTGATGGTTTTTATTTTTTTGTAAGTGCCTTTTTTCTTTGTGCTGCGGTAGATTTCGTAACCGGTAGCCTTGGATACTTTTTTCCAGGTGAGTCGGACTTTGTTTTTGCCGGCATTTTTGATGGATCTCAGTGTCGTTTTGGCCGGTGTATATTTTTTCCGGAGTGCTGCCTCCTTTGCGGCTTTCTCACGCTCTGCTTTTTCCTTTTCTGCCCTGTCACGCTCTGCTTTTTTCTGCGGATACTCTGCAAGCCAGGCGGACACTCTCTGCTCTGCCTGAGCAAACTGTTCTTTTGTGCTGTCCATATTGGTTACGATTTTCAGAACGTTTTTGTATATACCTTCCGGATCAGCCTTGTCATCTTTTGCCAGGATCTGTCTCATAAGTGCCAGATTTTTGGTGACGGAATCTTTGTTCGGCAGTTCCAGTGCTTTGATACCGCCTGTCTGATCATTTGGCTTATCTCCCAGGTCTGCACCGAGTCCGTAGAGTGTGAACTGATAACGCACCACATCTCCGTCTCTGGCTTTTACCCCACCCATTCCAAGGCCCGGATTTTCGTTGTTTACGAAATAATACCATCCAGAATAATTGGAGTATGAAAACTCACCAAGCCCCTGCGTATCTTTATACGGATTCGACTTGTGTTTGTCATTGGTCGGTGCATCTTCTGACATATTTGAAATACACTGCGGAATATTCAGTACACCGCTGTCTGCATGGTCGATCTCTGCCAGATAGAATCCCATTCCGGTGTTCTGTGCATCGTAAGTATAGCCGTTTGATTTCAGAAGTTTTTCGATGATATCTGCATAAGTCTCTCCGGCTTCAAAGGAAACTTCCGTCGGCTCGATCAGATAGCCCTGTCCAACGGTAAATTTTTCTACGGATGCATAAACGATTCCGCCCTTGTCCGATACAAACGTGGCTTTACCACTGTCTGCGTTATCTTCGCTGTCTTTAAACCAGATCTTTGCTTCTTTTTCTTCTGCTCTGACTGTCTGCATGCCGGATGACGGCAGAAATCCTGTCAGGCATAAAACCATGGCAAGCAGAGCAGCAATAATATTCTTTGTGCGTCTTCTTATATTCAAAATATGGACTCCTTCCTATAAAACAGGAAGAAGTATGGAACACTCCTTCTGCCGAAGAGCGTATCCATACTCCTGTTTTTGTGTTTCTCTGTAACTTTATTTTACCTTAACTTTACGTATGGCAGAATATGCACCAGTAATGGTCTTTCCGTTGACTTTTTTATATGCACGTACTTTGTAATAGTAAGTTTTGCCCTTTTTCAGCTTTTTGTCTGTGTATTTTGCTGCCTTCAGGTTTTTCTTCACGCAAACGTATTTGCCGTTTTTACGCATGGAACGATATACCTGATATCCGGCTGCACCCTTGACTTTTTTCCAGGTCAGAGTTGCTTTTTTCTTTCCTGCTGCTGCCTTTCTGATCACAGGTCTGGCCGGTTTCTTAGCCGGTTTTTCTGTGGTCGGTGTTTCCGGTGTCTTATCCGTGGATGGCGTTTCCGGTGTAGATGGCGTCTCCGGTGTGCCCGGTGTTTCCGAAGTAGACGGCGTCTCCGGTGTGTTCGGTGTTTCCGGGGTAGACGGCGTCTCCGGTGTACTTGGTTTCAGGGAGTTCATATCCCAGTAGCCTTCTTCGGATGCTTTAAATCTTCTGTATGCTTCGTATGCTTCCATGATCTGGTAAGAAGCCATTGCATTGGCAACACCATTTTTCAGATGTGCATAACCGCCGCCTTTCACGCAGTAATTTTTCTCAAGCGTTGAGAAGATACCTTTTGATTCTGCTGCAAAACCTGCATCCACGGCATCCAGTTTCAGGCAGGCAAGTGCCAGGATAACCTGTGCAGTAGATTCGGAAGAAGTATAAGCGTATTCTTCGTCCATAGCATCTTTCAGATATGCAAGTGCTTTGTCAACCGCCGTCTGTACTTTCGCTTCTTTTACATATGGTGCCAGTGCCTGCAGGATCATAGCAGTCATATCTACACCTGTTGATTTGTTGTCAAACAGGCCAAAACCACCGTTTTCATTCTGGAATCCAAGCAGTGCATCGATCATGGATTCTCTGTTCCATTTTGCATCTGCAGGAATTTTCTGAGAGGTTGCATCCAGTGCGATCAGTGTCCAGCTCAGTTCGTTTGAACCGTCTTCCAGTCTGTCGCTGCTGTACAGCATTGCTGCAAGATTTACACCGCCTGCATTCGTGATATCTTTGCCCATAGCAGACAGGGTCAGTGCCACTCTTGCGATATCGGTCGGTTTCTGGTTTGCTTTCCATTTTGAAACAACAGAAACAGCACTCTGACCGTATGCTTCTTTTTCTGCATCGCTGATCGTCTGTCCGGTACGCAGTTTTGACATGATATACCAGTCGGATGCACCGCTGCATTCATATTTATAGTTCTGGCTGTTCAGGAAGGTGGATGCACTTGTGATACCTTCTTTTACAATCTGATCTATATCGACTTTGTCGGATACCTGGCTGTTATCTGTAACTTCACCGGCCTTCCGTGCCTTGATACGATGTGATGTTTCCTTCGGCGTCAGTATGCTGTCCGAATTCTGGTAAATGGAATCTGTCACCTGTACGATGCCGTCTTCACGGTAGATCCTGTTAAATCTCTGTTCTGTCGCATCAGCTGCTTTCACGACCCGGGCATTGAATGTGCCAGGAGCGATTCCGGTCAGGATCATGACAAACGCCAGAAGCATGGCAAGGATACGATTTCCAAGTGTCATTTTCTTCATGCCTTGCTTTTCCTTTCTGTAAATAATTGTTTTAGGAAACTATACATAAACCTTCCAAAGCTGTCGCAGGCAGCTTCTTTTTTTGTCGTTTTTTGCTATTTTTTAATCTTTACTTTTCTGACGGCACTGAATTTTCCGTTTGCTTTGTTTCCTTTTACGGTCTTGTAAGCTCTTACTTTATAATAGTAAGTTTTGCCTTTCTTTACTTTGCTGTCTGTGAATGTTGCGGCAGATGCTTTTTTGATCGTTCTGATCTTTTTGTACTTGCCGTTTTTCTTTGTGGCACGGTAGATTTCGTATCCGGTTGCTTTGCTGTTCTTCTTCCACTTCAGGAATGCTTTTTTCTTTTTGGAAGATACGGTCAGTTTTGTTACTTTTGCCAGTCTGACAATGGTCTGTGTGCCCGGATTCTGATTTCCGTTTATGCCGTTGTTTGTATTAGTATTGTTGTTTCCGTTGTTATTGCTGTTATCGCCCTTGTTGTTGTCCTTTTTATCATCGTCTTTCTTTGCATCCTGTAAAGCCTTGAGCTGTGCTTCCGCTTTTACCAGCAGATCTGCATTTTCCACATTTGCTTTCTGTGTATCGGTAAGTGCGTCGTATGCTGCTCTTGCTGCTTTTACTGCTTCCTGATCGTTCCGTGTAAGCTTATCTAAGGAAGGAAGAGCTGCGATCAGTCGAATAACATTTTCTACCTGTTCATCGATTTCTGTATTTTCTTTTGCATAGTTGTCTGTATAGTGCAGCATGACAACGTCACCGTCTTTTAATGTATAATCACATGCACCAACATCCGGTTCCGTTCCGTTCACGCTATATTTCCAGCCGGATTTGCTTCCGTTTGTAAACTCTCCGAGTTTCACCCCGTCTGCTCTTGTAACCGATGCAATGTAAGTGTCACCGTATTTTTTCTCACTGGTCATTTTATTGGCCGCAAGTGCCGCATCCAGAGCTTCCATGGCGGTTGCATTCTTCGGAACACGATACTCGCTCTGTGCTGCCCATACCTGAAGGTTATTCTTTACAAATGCATGGATCTTTCCGTCTTTGTCGCTGTCGTGTACTTCATCGCCAAGGATGGTGACAGCCACGCTCTGATTTTCACCATTTATCAGCCAGTAGGTGTTTGTTCCTTTTTTATATGCATCAAGTGCCTGCAGTACCTGTACCGTTGACATTTCCTGCGATTTTGTAAGGTTAGACAGATGTGAAAATCCTCCGTCATTCTGGCGGTATTTCATCAGATTTGTGATCATATTAAAGTTTGGTGTACCAAATCCCACTTCTACAGAAGTCGGATCAATGCCAAGGCAGGAAAGTGCCAGAAGTACCTGAGCCGTAGATTCGGAAGTTCCATATCCGAAATCATCACGCATCTCCTCTTTTAAACAGGAAACTGCACGATCAATCGCTTCTTTTACTTCGGTTCGTTCCTGATAAGGTGCAAGGGCCTGAAGTGCCATGGCCGTCATATCTACACTGGTGCTGTCTTTTCCGGTCAGTCCGAATCCACCGTTTTCATTCTGAAAACCAAGCATTGCTTCTATGATCGTGTTTCTGGACCATTTTGCATCCGCCGGAATCGCAGCATTGGCTGCATCGAGTGCCATCAGTGCATAGATCAGTTCATTTGATCCATCGCTCAGCTTTTCGGAATTGCAGATCATGGATACCAGATCTGTACCGTCCACATCGGTGATATCTTTGCCCATTGCCGTAAGTGTCAGGGCAACACGCTCGATGTCTGTCGGCTTCTGGTCTGCATTCCATTTCTTTACTTCCGCTGCAGCAGACTGATAATAAGCATCCTGCACATCTGAGCTAATCTCAACTCCATTACGAAGCAATGCGTAGATCAGCCATTCATCTCCATACGCATAGCCGTCTGTGCTGTGTTTTTCTGTGATGTACGTTACGGCACTGTTGATGCCTTCTTCTGCTTTTGCTTTTACATCGATATCTGCGGTGCTTCCCTTTGTTACGGTAATGGTGATCGTTACCGGTTTTACGTTATTTTTGCCATCGATCGGTGTTCCGGTTGCTGTCACGGTTCCTTCAGAGAGTCCCGTAATCTGATATTCTGCCACCGGAAGATAGGAACCATAATCCGGATCGTTCACATTATAATCACCGTTCTTTTTCCAGTAACCGCTTCCGGTTCTCACAACCTGTGCAATACCTCTCTGGCTATAAGTCCATTTCAGAGCCGGTTCCGTGACATCGTATCCCTGATCATCCAGTTCACCTGTGACAATTGGTGCAAACACTGCACTGCTCTTGCCGGCTTCTACCGTCATATTCTTATTTTCTTCTGCAAGTTCTACGGTTTTTACGTTGTTTTTGTAGACAAAGGTTACCGTACTGTCACCGGAAACTGTTTTCGTTTCTCCCGTCTGCGGATTGGTATCTTCGATCGTCGCTGTAAAGGTTACCGTTCCGGCCTGTTTCGGTATGTAAGCCTTTTCGCCATTTGTATAGTATGCGATCGTTCCGTCCGGATCATCACTTGTGATCATTACTTTATCTGCATTGGTTGCATTTGCCGGTGTGACAACTGCCGAACCAAGGATTGGATTGAATGCAACTCTGCCATCCGTTTCCTGTCCGTCGCTGTTTGCATTTCGGCTGTGTATTTCTTTTGTGCCGGAAATTGCCGGAACAACGGATGTTACTGGCACATAAGCAGAGGTTACCGTCACGGTTTTGTGAATTTCCGGCTGATTTTTTGCAGTTACCGTAAAGACTGCACTTCCGGTCTCTTTAAAGGAAAAGCCGCTGGAAGAATCGGTGCGGTTATGCAGAAGTTTTGCACCCGCTTCATCCGCTGCATAGATAAAGGAAGCGTAAGAAACATCCTGATACTCTTCACTGCCCTGATACTGTGCTTTTACGGTAATATGCTTGTATTCAGAACCCTGTACCGTAACTTTTCCGTCCGTTACATCTTCTCCATCCACATACAGTTTGATATCTGTCATCTGAATTCTGCTGGAACGGATCGCTACAGATGCCAGGATTTCCTGACTGCCGTCGCTGTTGTTCTGTACAGCCTGAAGCACTGCTGTTCCGGTTCCGTTTACACAGAATGTTCCATCTTCATAAATTTCAAAGGCACGTTCCGGTTTTCTCTGCTGAAAGCTCCAGGAAAGGCTCTCGCCTTCCGGCAGAGTATAATCCACAAGAGAAAAAGTTCCGGCTATGTTTGCCATTCCAACAGCATCCGGGCTTACTTCCAGTCTTGCATTTTCCAGAACGGTCGGTTCTGTTTCATTTTTTGCCTGAAATGCGACATCGTATGCGTTTTCGCCTGTCTCCGGCCATTCATACTGTCCCGGTGTATAATCCTGATTTTCGCCAAAGTATGGATAACCGTCTCTTCCCTGTCCCCAGGAAGTTCCGTTTTCGCCTTTATTGGCATTTAACTTTTCTGCCAGATCCAGCGTTTTCATGTCCTCTTCGGACATTGCACCGGAACCGCTGCCCAGTGTATCCAGCCAGTAGCAGTTCTCAACGATCGCCGCACCGCTGTTGTTGCTGCTGCTGTTGCAAAGTGCTCCTTTTCCGGTATCTCCCACTGCGATACAGTTTGCGATCACACCGTCGCGGTCATCGGAAGCACTTGCTCCCATATAGGCTCCGGTCTTCCCGATAAATCCTGCCACGTTTGCTCCGCTGATCTCACTTTTACAGTTCAAAATGGAAGCACCATAGGCGGTCGTTCCAAACGGTCCGGTCACATTACTGCTGCTTCCGGTCATCGTTCCTTTTACCGTCAGGTTCTGGATCACAGCACCTGCTGACAGATTTGCAAACAGCGAGCCTGCGTTTTCAAACGTAATGGTATGTCCCTGTCCGTCCAGAACCCCGGCAAACGAAGAATAATTCATATAAAAACTTTTATCTTCATAATCACTGTTTACCGTGATATCCTGTGTCAGGACGAAATATTTGCCTTTTGCATTGTCCATCTTGGAAAAATCTGCCTGGGAAGAGATGGAAATCACATTCTCCGGCAGTGCCACCGGTTTTGTCGTCGGTCTGTTTTTCAGTGCTGCGATCGCATCGGTGATCGCCTTTGCTGCCGCTGTGATCTGCTCCTGTGTCACCCCTTCGCCTGCTTTTAAAGCATTTCCGGCTGCTACTGCATCAGAAAGTGTCTTCCAGCTCTCTTCCGTATAGTTTTCCTCTTCATAGCCTTCTGCCTGCTTCAGTGCATTTTCAAGCGGTGTCCAGCTGATTTCGGCCGCTCCCTTTACCAGAACCGGAAATCCGCCATCTTCGGAGACTGCAAAGATATAGCCGGTATCGACGATACCTGTATTTAACAGAGCAACGGTGTCTGCTGTTTTTAATTCATCAGCAGATTTGGATGCACAATTTGTAACCTGTGCTTTATTATCTCCATACTGCTTTCCAATAGCTGATGCTGCTTTAGAAGTATAATAGCTGTTATTAATGACAGAATTGGCTGATTTATTATACGCTGCAATTCCATCCAGCATAAAAGAAGAACTTGTACCGGCATAATAACAATTTAAAATACTTCCGCCATCAAGAACCCCAACAATTCCTCCAACTTCTTCAAACATTTCTTCATCGTTGATCGTTACAGTGGAATAACTGTTCTGAATCGTTCCGGTCAGATTATCTGTAATACTTCCCTTGTCATCCGACTCTACATCAACAGATCCTGCAACTCCCAGGTTTTGGATCGTACCGGATACGTTTTCCGCCAGTGCTTTCCCGGAAAGGGTGATCACATGTCCCTGTCCGTCCAGAGTTCCGGCAAGATCTGTGATCTGCTGTCCGTCTGCCAGCTTAATATCCGCCGTCAGTGTATAGGTTTCACCTGCCGGAATTTGGGTCGGAAATTCTTCTGCAGTTGTGATTTCATTGCTGCTTTTTGTCGTACTCGCTGCATTTACGGTCAGGCTTGCTGTATTTGCCGGAAGAATGCCGGTAAACAGCAATGCCAGAGCAAGCATCCATGCAAGAATACGCTGTGTGACTGCTTTGTGTTTCATCGCTTTTCTCCTCTTCTTTGCTGATTTTATAATCGAGTAGGAGGCGGTGACTAACCGCCGTCCTCTCACACCACCGTGCGTACCGTTCGGTACACGGCGGTTTCAATAGTTGACGTGCACGGACTGATAGGCTGTGGCTAAATCATAGAAGCCACCGTTTATCAGTCTCTCTTTTGTCATGGCTTTCTTAACTGTTGTCAGATTCGCACAATACCAGTGTCCTCTTCGGCAGTTTGCCGCCATATTCGCATAGTATTCGTGTACTCCCATCTTTATCAGATTTCTTTTCTTTGTTTTTGGAAGTTTCCACTGTTTCCATATACACATGCGTATTCTGTGGTAGAGCCATCCGTTGATCTCTTCGATGTTGTTCTTCATGCTTGCTATTCCGTAATAGTTCAGCCATCCTCTTGCATATATCTTGATTTTCTCAAGGCTTGGCTTGATTGACTGACATCGTTTACGGGAAGACAACTCTTTCAGTCTCGACTTAAACTTTCTCCATGACTTTGGATGAACGCGAACATAAATACCCGTTCCATTCCTTCCCAATGCAAAGCCTAGATACTTAAAATTTCGGATTGCAAACACACTGACAGTACGGCTTTTCTTTCTGTTGACTGTAAGTTTCAGTTTCTCTTCAAGGTATTTCGTACTGCTTTCCAGAAGTCTCTCCGATGCCCGTTTGCTCTTCGCAAGGAGCACGATGTCATCTGCATATCTGACGCATGGGACTCCTCTCTTCAAAAACTCCTGGTCAAACTCATTGAGATAGATATTCGCCAGTAGTGGGGATAGATTTCCTCCTTGTGGCGAACCTTCCTCTGTTTCCATGACTACTCCGTTCTCCATTACCCCGCTTTTCAGATATCGCTTAATCAACTGCACCACCCGTTCGTCCTTTACATTCTTACGGAGTAAGTTAAGGAGAATTTCATGGTTCAGTGTGTCGAAGTATTTTGATAAATCTAAGGATACTGCATATGTGTATCCTTGTTCTGCATACTCTTTCACTTTTTGTATTGCGTCCTTCGCACTTCTGCCCGGACGATAGCCAAAGCTACCATCTGCAAACAGCGGTTCATAGATTGGCACTAACTCTTGCGTGATTGCCTGTTGGATTGTACGGTCTATCACCGTTGGTATGCCAAGCTTTCGCACACCACCATCTGGTTTGGGAATCTCAACTCGTCTTACTGGAGACGGAGTATACTTTCCACGATAAATGCGGT
>OLRA01004362.1_pt1 | contig 11289 bp, 9 predicted proteins | sample 1673011 | NCBI WGS metagenome assembly OLRA01 (sample SAMEA3136746, study PRJEB25190) | human gut metagenome | reverse complement strand
GGGCAGGACGATCATCAGCACGAAATACATCGGCTGACGGGTTATCCGGCCCGTCTCGCGGCGCATCACGGCGCAGGTGTTGTGCAGGAATCCGGGCATCGCTTACTTCCCGATTTGGTCCCAGTCGACGAGCACGCTCATGCCCGGGCGTATGTTCGCGGCCTCGGTGACGGCCTTGGCCTTGATGGCGAAGGTGCGGATGTCGAACCCGCCCTGCGTGCGGGTCGCCGACCACGTTGCGAAATCGGCCTGCGGGGAGATGTAGGTCACCTCGAACTCCACGTCGCTGTCCAGCGCCGGGACGTAGCCGTTCATGCGGGTCCCGATCCGAAGGCCCGGAAGCAGCGTCTCCTTCACGTTGAAGGTCACCCACAGGTCGCTCATGTCGAGGATGGCCACCACCGGATAGCCGCTGCCGACCAGTTCGCCCTCCTCGGCGATGATCGTCGAGATCTCGCCCGTGACGGGCGAATAGACCATCGCGTCGCTGATGTACGACTCCACCTCGCTGACAGCCCCTTCGGCCTGGCGGACGCGGGCCGCGGCGGCCTCCTTGTCCTCCTTGCGGGCGCCGTCCGTCGCCATGTCGTACTGCGCCTTGGCGGCCAGTGCCGTGGCCTCCATGGCCTTGTAGTTGGCCGTGGCCTCGTCGAGCTTCTGCGCCGGAACCACTCCGTCGTTGTAGAGGTTCTGCACGCGCTCGTAGGTCTTGCGGGCCAGTTCCAGCCCGGCCTGCGCCTTCTGCCACATGTTCATCGCGGCCTCGATCTGCTGCACGCGGGCGCCGGCCAGCGCCATGGCGTCCAGCGCGGCGGCGGCGCTCTTCACGGCCTCGGCCTGCCGGAGCTTGGCCTCCAGTTCGGGCGTCGAGAGCGTGTAGAGGAGCTGTCCCTTCTCCACGCGGTCGCCCTGGGCCACTTTCATGTCGTCGATGCGGCCCGGAACCTTCGACGAGGCTTTGTAGGTGGTGCACTCCACCGTGCCCTGAATCAGCGTCGGGGTCCGTTTGGTGAGGTACCAGCTGATCAGTACGACCGAGAGGACGATGACCGCTGCGGCCGCCAGAATTCCGATTACGTTGCTTCGTTTCATATCGTTTGCTTGTTATCTATTTCGTATTGTTTGCGGGGGCCGACGGGCCGTAACGTGAAGCCCGCCCTTTCCCGATCTAATTTCCGCTTCTTGAGCCGTCGAAGAGAACCGCCTGCGCGTCGTTGCGGCGCGCGTAGGACGGATATTCGTCGCTGATGCCCGCGGCCTCGAGCAGCCGGGCCAGCAGCAGGTCGTAGTTGTAGGCCGCCTGCAGCCGCTCGGTGCGCACTCCCGCGAGGTTCAGCTCGGCGTCGATCAGGTCCGACGAGGAACTCATCCCTTCGAGGAACGCGGCGTTCTTCATCCGGAGATACTCCTCGGCGAATTTCAGCGACGCGTCGATCGAGGTCATCTGGTTGCGGTAGTTCATCATCTGGTTGTAGAGTTTCTCCACCAGCACCGCGATGTCCTTCCCGGCCTTGTTCTGCAACTCGCCCACGCGGCGCACGGTCTGTTTGGCGGCCGAGTACTTGTATTCGCGGTTGAGACCGTCGAAAATCTTGATGTTGACCCCCACGCCCACGGCCCAGCGCGGCACGAGTCCCGCCACCTGGTAGTTGTAGAACGAACCGCCGCCGATGGCCGCCACCTGCGGCAGGAAATCGGCACGCTGGGCGCGCACGCCCTCCTGGGCCAGTTCGCGCTTGAGCGACACCTGGCTGAGCAGCGGGTTGCGCGCCTGCGCGAGGTCCTGATAATAGGCCAGATCCTCGACCTTCGCGAGCAGGAACATCGCCGTCACCGGACGCCAGTCGCTCTCGCGCCCCAGGGTGTTCGACAGCGCGCTGGCGATGGTCTCGGCCTGCAATTTGGCGTTTGCCAGCTCCCGTTCGGCCTCGGCCATCTTGAACTCCACGTAGAGGCGTTCGGTCTGGGCGATCATGCCGTTGCGTTCGAGCGCCCGGGCGTCTTCGAGATGCCTGCGCACGCCGTCCACCACCTGCTGACGCACGGCGACGACCTGCGTGGCGAGGGCCAGTCCGAAATAACGCTCCACGAGTTCCGAGATCAGCGCGTTGCGGGTCTGGTCGCTCTGCGCGACGGCCGTCTTCTCGTTGATCCGCGCGGCGCGGTTCGCGGCGTTGATCTTGCCGCCCATCCAGATCGGGACGGTCACCTCGCCTCCCACGAATCCGAGACTCTGATCCTGCACCTTGAGGAACCAGTCGGCATCCATCATCGGGTTCAGAAGCCCCTGGAGCGTCGGAATCTTGTCGGCGGGGATCAGCCCGTTCTGCACGAGCGCCGTCAGTCCGCCCGCCACGCCCTCTTTGACCGGGCCTTTCAGGTCGTTGAAGTCGAATCCGATGTCCTTGGCCATGTAGGCGTATGCGCCCGTGACGTTGATCTGGGGCATGCGGAGACCGATGGCCGCGCGGCGCTGCTGCTGTGCGGCGCGCTCCTCGTAGGCCGCGGCTTTCAGCGCAGGGTTCTCCGTGAGGGTGACGGCGACCGCCTCGTCGAGCGAGAGCATCCGCCCGGCCTCCTGCGCGGACGCCGCCGCCGGGATCGTCGCCGCCGCCATGAAGGCGATCTTGACAGCTATTTTCATAGTATTCATGCGTTTATTCGACAAAGATAGATTTTCTTGCAATATCTTCTTCAGCCCGGAGGGCGTTTAGGACATTTTTAGGCCCTTATGGACACAAATCACGCCCGTTTCACCTTCCGAGGTGGGCGTTGGCCCGGCGCACGCCTTCGGCCAGTTCGGGATAAACCCGCACGTCGACCCCCGCTTCGCGCAGCGTCTGCGCCCCGCGGCAGCGGACGAACCGGTCGGGTTCGTACAGCGCAAAGACCACGCGTGCGAATCCGTGGCGCAGGATCAGCTGCGTGCAGCTCTCCGGCTCGCTCTTCCGCTGCGAGCACGGCTCCATCGAGGAGTAGATCGCCGCCCCGCGCAATTCGGCGCCCGCGTCGAGCGCCTTGCGGATCGCCTCCTGCTCGGCATGGTGCGTGGGCGAAGTCTCGTGGGTGTAGCCCGTGAAGCTCCTCCCGTCGGGAAGCGCCACCACGGCCCCGACGCAATAGGAGGTCCGGCTGGGCACGCACCGCAGCCCTTCGGCCACGGCCTGCGCCAGGTAGCGGAGGTCTTCGTCCCGGGTGTCGGGACGAAGCGTGCAGGTCGCAACCTCCATGCCGCCCAGGTTCTCCTGCCGGCATGCGGCCCCCTCCGGGACCTCGAACCGGAACTGCGCGCCGCCCCGCTCCGGTCCCAGCGTCAGCTGCGGATTGACCGCCCGGCGCACCGTGTCGGCCATCCCTTCGGCGAGGAACATGCGCAGGACGGAGGCTCCCCCTTCGACCAGCAGACGCTCCACGCCGCGCTTTTCGAGTTCGGTGACGATCGCTGAAGCCGTAATTGAACTGTCGCTTGAAATAACCTCTGCAACGCCTTTCAATTCCGGAAGTTCCTTTTCTGAAAACACGTAGCGGTCTGCGTCGCCCTCCGTGAAGAAGCGCATCGACGGCGAGAGCCGTCCCGAGTGTGTGAGGGTGACTTTCGTCAGGTCGGGCCGCATGCCCCGGGCACGGCGCAGTTCCCGCGCCGCGGCATCGCGCAGGAGCAGGGCGGGATCGTCGCGCCGCAGCGTTTCGGCTCCCGCGAGGATCGCGTCGTGCGAGGCCCGAAGGCGCAGGACCGCCTCCCAGTCTTCGGGCGTCGAGATCATCAGCCGCCGGGGGCTGTTGTCGTCCAGGTAGCCGTCGGCCGTCGTGGCGAAAGATAATGTTATCTGCATCGTTTCAAGGTAAACAGGGTGACTTCGGGCCATGCGCCCAGCCGCATGGGATATGCAACATATCCCGTGCCGTCGTTGACATAAAGTGTGTGGCGGCCCGTGTCGTAGCGTCCGCTCCAGTGTTTGTAGATCCATTTCGCGGGCGACCAGCCGCGACCCCAGGGCCTGATTTTCAGCTGCATCGAATGCACGTGCCCCGAGAGCGTCAGATCGCCGTAGCCGGCCTCGACGATCTGTTCCCAGAGCTGCGGGATATGTACAAGGGCGATGTTGTAGAGCGAATCCGGAACTCCGGCGTAAGCCTTGGGAATGGCCGTTCCCGGCAGGTCGCGGTCGTGGCGGCGTTCGCGCAGCGCGGGGTCGAACGACAACCCCGTGAGCGAGATGCTGTCCGCACCGCGTCGCAGGTAGACGGTCGTGTCCTCCAGGACGGTCCACCCCATCGCCCGCTGGCGCGCGACCACTTCGCGGGCCTCCCCGGCCGCCGGGAAACGCAGCGAATCCTTGATGTAGGTTCCCACGTCGTGGTTGCCCGTGACCGACCAGACCGGGCCTGCGATCCGCCGCAGGAGCGCCGTGGTGCGTTCGTCCAGCTCTCCGGCGCGGATGTTCACCAGATCGCCCGTGAAGAACACCGCCTCGGGGCGCTGCGCGTTCACGCTGTCGGCCAGCCGCGTCAGTTCGCGTTCGGGACGGACGAGGGTCCCGACGTGCATGTCGGTGATCTGCACGAACCGGAAGCCGTCGAAGGCCTCGGGAATGCGGTCGGAGCAGATCTCCACCCGGTTGACGCGGATGGAGGTGCGTCCCAGGGTCGTGCCCCAGAGGGCGAACAGCACGAACGCGCAGGCCGCGACGTAGCCCGTGCGGCGCAGGTTCACGAAGTTGAACGCATAGAACGCCAGACGCGGCGGAACGGTGACGATCCACGCCCAGAACAGCCACATATAGAGGTACATCAGCTCCGGACCGTTGTCGCGGCTCAAGGCGCCTATGAGCGACGAGAGAATCGGCAGGGCGTCGGTCGCGGCGACCCACGCCACGAGTGCGCGGCGCACGGGCTGCTTCCGGCGGCGGCGACGGCGGAAATGGATGAAATCGGCGGCGATGGCCGTCAGGGAGAGTATCGACGTCAGAAAAAAGAGCATATACCTTTTATTTATATTCGGCAAAGATACGAAAAATTGCTTTTCCCGCGGTTTTCTTTGGCATACAACTTGCTGATTTGTCCGATGAGTTACAACTCTTTGAGAACGAGCAAGAACATTAATAAAACCAAATTCATTCGGCTTATGAAAACATTTCGACTTTTAATCGTGGCTCTGCTGCTTGCAGGTTCCGCGTCGGCGCAACGTTACGAACGCAAGGCCATGCGCGGCGAATATTCGCCTACGGTCTACCTGATCTCGGTGCAGGAGGTGGACACCATCTACAACTACGGGCCTTATGCGATGCAGCAGGCGGCGGCGCTCAACCGCATGGCCATGGACAACGCCACGCAGGACTACATCGAGACCCACCGTCCGGGCTTCCAGCAGGTCGAGAAACCGCAGTTCGTCTTCGCCACGAAGAACAACCGTTTCTCCTTCTCGCTGGGCGGTTTCGTCAGCCTCCGCGCCGGGTATGACTTCGACGGCATCGTCGACAACATCGACTTCGTGCCCTACGACATCCCGGTTCCGGGCAATTACAATTCGAAGCAGAAGCTGATGATGGACGCTTCGACCTCGCGTCTGTTTATGAAGGCCATCACCAACACCCGTGCGCTGGGCCGCGTGGTCGTGTTCATGGACGCCGACTTCCGCGGAGGCGCCGAGGGCAGCTACACGCCCCGCCTGCGTTCGGCCTACGTGTCGTTCCTGGGCTTTACGCTGGGTCGCGACGTGACGACCTTCTGCGACCTTTCGGCAGCCCCGACGACCATCGACTTCCAGGGTCCCAACGCCTATAACTTCAACTTCGCCACGATGATCCGCTACGAATACGCCTTCGCCGACAACCACCTCAAGTTCGGCGTTGCGGCCGAGATGCCCTCGGTCAGCGGCACCTACAACGACAATTTCGCGACGCTGAAACAGCGCGTTCCCGATTTCCCGGCCTACTTCCAGTATGCCTGGGGCGCCAACCGCGACAGCCACATCCGGGCTTCGGGCGTCGTGCGCAACATGTACCTCCACAACCTCCGCACGGGCAACAACACCTCGCTGCTGGGATGGGGCGTGCAGTTCAGCGGCACGATCAAGGTGGCGCAGCCCCTGCGGCTCTTTATGAACGGCGTCTACGGCAAGGGCGTCACCCCGTATATCCAGGACCTGACCGGCTCGGGGCTCGACTTCACGCCCAATCCGGAGAACGCCGACCAGATTCAGACCATGCCCATGTGGGGATGGCAGGCCGCGGCCCAGATCAACCTGACCCCGCGTCTGTTCATCTCGGGCGGCTATTCGACCGTCCGCGTGCAGCGCAGCCACGGTTTCTACTCCGACGACCAGTACAAGCAGGGCCAGTATATCTTCGGCAACATTTTCTATTCGATCACCCCGCGCTGCAAGGTGGCCGGCGAGTACCTCTACGGTTCGCGCAAGGACATGTCGAACGACAAGGGACACGCCAACCGCGTGAACGTGATGCTGCAATACAGTTTCTGACGACACCGTATATTAAATAGTATTGAGTATTTTCGGGCGGCTTCTTCGGGAGCCGCCTTTTTTGCGGCAACCGCGGGGTGCTTTTGTATTTTTTTGCTGCAAAAAGTAGTAAAGCCGCGGCCTTCGCCCGCGGGGTGTAGACCTTTTGATGGCAAAAGCACTAAACGCAGTCTCCGACAGCTGGGTTTCTTTGTACTTTTGATGTCAAAAGTACTAACTAAATCTATTTACCTGATATACAGCAGATGGAAAAACATAAGGTAATGATTTGTCAACTCTAAAGCCCGTGTCCTTTGCATCCATTAACAGCCAAAAACTCTACGACAAAGATAGTAAATTTGCAGGATATAGGCAAAAATATTTAGTTTGTGCAATTTCAGTCCTCGTAGCGATCACGATACTTATGGTTGTCCGTACACTCATCTTCATTATGTCAAAGATTCTATTGAATATATGAAGTTTTAGCAAACAATCAAAAGCTTATATCCAAAATCGCTTTTTATTAGCCCTTGCTTGAACGTCCAGTCGAAACCTTATAAATAAACTCTATGCTGAATAACGCCGGTATTTTCCGCCAATTGATTATGGGTATGTCCAAATGCGTTGAACTTGTAAATAAAAGTCGTTCAGCCGAGTGATGAATTACGTCTTTGAGATAGTTTATCCGACGAAAACACAATTTGCTGTTCTCTGACGAGAACAAAAATCCGACCGAATAATTTCTAACAAAAGTTGCGGAAGTTCTCCTTGAGGGATCTTGTGGCTGGGCTTTTTCTTGTTATATCACCCTCGGCTCATTCAAAAAACGGTAATATTTAAGTTTTTTAATAATAAATCTTTCTGAGTTTCCGTTATCAGTCCGGACGACCGACAAATAAAGCCGGTGATTCCTTTCCCAAATAAAGGATGTAGGCTGACAGAAATCCTGTATGAGGAACGAAATATGCCGATCGGGCGCATGTCACTCGTGTCCGCAACAGAACCCGTAGCGATTCTGCGATTATTTTTTCAACTTTACAGACTTACCTTCCATCGTTACGGATGATTCGGCGCAACACTGTCTGCCATCATTATCATGGCCTTATATTTGTCGGTTATATCCCGAAAGATAATACCGGAAAAGCAATGGCAAAAAGAAAATACAAAACCGACAATACCCCGATCTACCAATACTTTAATCATGCGTTTGAAAATGCCAACTTTACGGTTTATCACTTTACCAGTTAAAAAGGCATTATGGATGGAAATAACCAGAAAAAACGACTGAATATGAGCATCAAGCCGATGCTCAATATTCGTCGCGGAAGTCCCGACGGTCGCTACACGCTCGTCATACAACTGATCCGGGAACGCCGCCGAGGCGTCATATTCACCCCCTACCGGTTACTGCCTGGAGAGTTCGACCGACAGCGCGGCAAAGCAGCTCCCACCTCCCGGAGCAAAGCCCATATGGCCTTTATCCGCGAGGTCAACATCTTTCTGGAAAAACAAAAGGAGGAGATACAGCGTGTCCTGACCGAGTTGCAACACGAAGGAAAACCCTTCTCTGTCCGGGATGTCACGCAAGCTTACCACCAGCGCTACGACAACCGCTACGTGCATACCTTCTTCACCCGGCAGATCGAGGAGTTGCGCAAAGAGGGAGCGCAGGGCACAGCCAACAAGTACAATGCGACGCTGGTCGCCTTCGAAAAATTCATCGGAAACCGCCGTATCCATTTCGACAACGTGGACGAGAATCTGCTGCTCGATTTCGAACAGCACCTCCGGCAGGTTCCCCTGCAACCCAATACGGTCTCTTTCTACATGAGTAATTTTCGGGCTCTCTACAACAAGGCTCAGAAACGCGGGTATGTGACCCGGGGCAAGTCGCCTTTCGATGTCGTGCCCATCCGGATCGAAAAAACTCGCAAACTGGCTGTAAGTGCCGATGTGATTCGACGTGTCGCACAGTCCGAGTTTCCGGACTCCTACAAACTGAATTGTGCCCGCGATATGTTCATGTTCAGTTTCTACTGCCGCGGGATGTCGTTCGTGGATATGGCCTATCTGCGGCAGGAGGATATTCGGGACGGAATGCTCCATTACCGCCGCCGTAAGACCGGACAGGTATATTCGGTGCGAATCATTCCCGAAGTACAGGCGATACTCGACCGTTACCGAGAAGGGTGTTCGCCATGGGCATTGCCCGTAATGCTCGATTTTGAGGACGACGGACTCCTGCACCCGCTCGTATACAACGGGACAACGCCGGACGAACGCAAACAATTCGAGACAAAGCTCTACTTGCGCTATAAATACAGTCTGTCCCATTACCTGCGGTTTTTCCGGGACATCCGCAAGCGTTTGGCACTGCCGGTCACACTCTCCTTCAACGTGGCTCGCCACAGTTGGGCAAGCCTTGCCCGCAAACAAGGTATTCCAGTCTCAGTGATCAGCGTCGGACTGGGGCATACTTCAGAAAAGACCACCCGGATTTACCTCGACGAACTTGATAACAAAACGGTGGACGAAGCCAACGAAATCGTTGCAGGACTTTTGAAGAAAGCACATTCAAGCCCGGAAAAAATAAATCGGGAGAAGACCCGAAACGGAAAAAAATAATATCTTTGCCTTAAACGGGGCGCTTTGTATAAAAGTGCGGGATATACAGAAAAAATACGGTCTTTTTAGAAAAGACTTTTACGTCCTTTTTTCGTTCTTTCAAAAGAGATGTTCGTATACCGTTTCTGGAGGCAAAATTAACGAAAAATTTAATATTCTCAATAGCCCCCCCCCTCACGAAAATCAGTCAAAAACATATCTTTTTTTGGTCATCCGACTGCCCCCAGAGTGCTCTCTTGCCGTCATATTTGGCTTTCAGGGCCGTCGGCGAACAATGTAAATAACGCTGGCAGAAACGATAAAAAGCCAGGTAACTCTTGAAGCCGAACGTGCGGATCAGTTCGTCGTTATCGTAGATCCCACTTCGGACTGCACGTTCTATATCTGCGGCTTTTTGTTTCACCAGCCAAGTGTGGTAGGGTTCGCGAAACGTCTCGCGGAACCTGCGAATAAAGGAGCTTTCGCTCATGTGCCCCATCCGTGCCAATTCGGCAAGGTTTTCGGCCCGCAGGTAGGAGCATTGTACGAATGTCCGGAAGTCATCTTTGGGGCGGGCGATATCACGGAAAAAACCTTTGAGTTTCGCATCCCCGTAGAAGTGTCTCATCATCAGGAAGAGTTCGTGCTCCTTGATAACGTGGTAACAGGGAAGATGCGGCCCTTCGGGATCGAGGGCCGGCCCCAACCCGTCGAAGAATGTTTCGAGTGCAGGCACGACAGGCAAGATGGGTGAGCCCGTTACGGACGTTTCTTTCATCATGATTTCGGCAAGCATATCGTGCCGGCAGAGAGTTATCCGGTTGTTGAAAGCGAGCGTTACCACCTCGCTGTCCCGCAGCGCTGAGACCTCGGTTTCTTGTTTCCGAGCAAGGAAAATACATTGAAGTTCCGTGAGTTGGTGGCAATCGTTCCTGCCTATGCGGATATGAAGGTGTCCCGAAAGCAGGAAGAGGATGCGGTGCGAACGACACTCCGCATGGGGAAGAAGATGTGCCTCGGGAAGCAGCATCCGGGTGAATCTTGTATCGAGATGTTCTTTCTCGGCGGAACAGCTCGTACAACCGGCCGGACAATTGACCGCACGGAATGTTTCCCCGGCGTGAGCGGTGGCTTTTACTTGATGTTTCATCACTTATCCTATTTGTTTGGCTATTATATGATTGAAAAACACAGAATTACATTTTCAGTTTCACAGTTTCGCAAATCGAATTTCATGGTTAAACATTTTTCCGGTTTCGTAGCAATATAATTTATTGGTTATCAATTATTATTTCTTCGGAAATGTAACACGGCAGTCTTTTCTAAAAAGACTGCCGTGTTTCAGCTATGTGGGACAAGCAATTAAATGATAAGTAGATGAGAAAAATTCTTGCCATAGTATTTCTATGTTGCTTCAGTTCGGTCGGGTCTGCTCATGCGCAGGATCTCGGCCTCAAGACCAATTTGCTTCATTGGGCAGCAGGCGGTACGATGAACCTTGGCCTCGAAATAGGTCTGGGTGCGCAAACCACTTTGGAAGTGATAGGCGGTTACAATCCATGGACGCTCAACGCAGAAACGAACAAGAAACTCAAACACTGGGTGGTGATGCCGGAGTTTCGTTATTGGTTGTGCGAACGTTTCAACGGCCATTTTTTCGGCCTGCATACCGGTTACGATGAGTACAACATCAGCGGCGTGCGCATTCCGTTTTTGAAAAAGCACGTGAAGGATTACCGTTATCAGGGGTGGGCCACCGGTCTCGGCATCTCCTACGGATACCAGTGGATTCTGGGCAAACGCTGGAATCTGGAAGCTACCGTCGGCGTGGGTTATGTCTATACGAACTACGACCATTACGACTGCGCGACCTGCGGCAAATTCCGCGGAAACAACGACAAACACTACTTCGGCCCGACGAAAGCGGGCATCTCGCTGATCTATATTATCAAATAACGAATACCGAGAAACGATGAAAAAACATATATCCCTGCTTATACTTATCTTACTGACATACGCTCCCGGCGTTTCACGTGCAGGGAACGAGTCGGATTATCTTTCCCAGATCGCACTCCGCGACCGTAAAGTGGTCAAGAACAACCGCGACGTCGAACTTTCGATGCTCTTCGACCTGAGTAGTTTGCGCCTGCGGACGCAGCACACGCTCGCGCTAACTCCCGTGCTGGTTTCAAAAGACGGGAATCGCGAATGGGCCTTCCCTCCGC
>OLRA01004360.1_pt1 | contig 11289 bp, 14 predicted proteins | sample 1673011 | NCBI WGS metagenome assembly OLRA01 (sample SAMEA3136746, study PRJEB25190) | human gut metagenome | reverse complement strand
TAGTGAATAGCATCCATAAATATAAATGGATAAACAGATTCAAGTGGTCTATTTTGCCATAATCTTGCTTGCTCAATTACAACATCTGTTATATGGCTTACATATTCAGCTGATATTTCAATGCCATATAAATCTTTAATTTGATCATGTATATCCCTAGTTGACATACCTCTTGCATATAGTGAAATAATTTTTTCTTCTAAACCTGATATATTTTTTGTATGCTTTGGTATAACTTTTGGGTTATATTCGCTATTTCTATCCCTTGGAATATCTAATTCAATATTTCCAAACTGGGATTTCACAGTTTTTTTACTGTAACCATTTCTTCTATTATCAGTATTTTTATTTTGGCTATCGCCTTTTTCATAACCAAGCTCGAGCGCTAGCTCTTTTTCTAACATTTCTTGAATTACATCTTTAAACATATCTTTTAGATATTCTCCTATATCATTAGGTGTACTAAATTCTCCATCTGCTATTATTTGTCTTATTAATTCTTTACTTAATTTACTCATAAAAAATACTCCTTATTGACATTGATTTAATATTTTTATCATTGCCATAAAGGAGTATTTATTTTCATAAGCACAAAATATTTTACGTTCTCCTGTTAATTTTTCTTGATCTTCTGGATATCTCTCTCCCACAATATTAATTTTTGAAATCTCATTATTCAATTCATTTAGCTCTTCCTTTGTGAATATAACATTACAAGCTCCTATATTTTCTTTCAGACGTTCTAATTTCTTAGTTCCAGGAATAGGAACAATCCATGGCTTTTGATATAATATCCATGCTAATGCAATTTGTGCTGGAGTAACATTTTTCTTTGCTGCAAAGTCTTTTACCATATCTGCCAATACCATATTAGAATCTAAATTTTCTACATTAAAACGCGGTATAGTATTTCTAAAATCATTACTTTCAAACTTGGTATCTTTATTAATACTTCCTGTTAAAAACCCTTTGCCTAGTGGGCTAAATGGAACAAAGCCTATAGTAAGCTTTTCTAAAGTCGGTAATAATTCTTCTTCACAGTTTCTATACCACATAGAATATTCGCTTTGAACAGCAGAAAGTGGACAAACTTTATGGGCACGACGAACTGTCTCTACCCCAGGCTCAGAAATTCCCCAATATAAAACTTTGCCTTCTTTTATTAATTCTTTAACAGTATCTGCAACTTCTTCAATAGGAACATTTGGATCAACACGATGTTGATATAGTAAATCAATATAGTCTGTATTTAAGCGTTTAAGCATACCATCAACTGCTCTTTTTATTGTTTTCGGTCTACTATCTAAGCTAATGAATTTTCCACTTTTGCCCACATTATTTCCTGTAAAGTCAAATCCAAATTTAGTAGCAATAACAACATTTTCACGATGCCCTTTTATTGCTTCTCCTAAAAGTTTTTCATTTTCATATGGACCATATCCTTCTGCTGTATCAAAAAAATTCACCCCTAAATCAATAGCTTCATGAATAAGCTTAATCATATCCTTTTTCTGAGGAAATGGTGGATAACTTTGAGTCATTCCCATACATCCAAGTCCAATTGTAGATACTTCAAGTCCTTGATTTCCTAATTTTCTTTTTTCCATAAATAATAATCCCCCTAGTATTCTTTAGTACTTATTTGTCTTTTTATTGCATAGTTTAATTTTAAACCCTTAAGTTAACTCAAGGTCAATATATAATATAAATATTTTTCCATTAAAAAAGCATGAAATTACTTCATGCCATTAATCATTATTATTCTCATCTCTTTTTTTCCAATCATCAACCAATTCTTTTGTAACTACATCACAAACATTATAGTAATTATTTATTTTATAATTTGTAATATCAAGACATTCATTTAGCTCTTTTATTCTATCCTCAATATTTTTCTTTATATTTATAAGTATATCCCTTCTTTCACTTTTTGTTGATTCTCCAACTTGAGCAAGACGAACATACTCTCTAATAGATTCTATACTTGCTCCAGACTTTTTAAATTTTTTTATAAATTCAATCCATCTTATTGATATTTCATCATAGTCCCTAATTCCAGACTTGGTTCTTGGAACTGGTGGAATTAAACCAATTCTTTCATAGTAACGCAAGTTATCAATAGATACTCCTGTTAATTTTGATGCTTCTTTTATTGTCATTTTCCCCCTCCATACTAAAAAATACTATGTACAACTATTTATTAAATTTATCAAGTAATTTCTATATTCAACCTTCATTATATTATAACACTAACTTATATATATTTTCCGTATATAAACATATCATATATATTGCCATTTTTGAAAACTGCATTTTTCTTAATTCCTTCCAAAACAAAATCATTTTTTTCCAATACTCTTTGAGAGGCTATATTAGGTTTATAGACTATTCCTGTAATCCTTATAATATCTAACTTGTCAAATGCTATTTTAGTAATTTCACTTACAGCTTTTGTCATTATGCCCTTTGACCATTTATCACTTGACAAAAAATATCCTATCTCAGCATCTTTACAAAATACATCACTCTTTTTTTCAACAGATATACTTCCTACATATTTTCCATCAACAATGATAGCTCTAAAAATTCCATCTTTGCCCTCTTGTTTATTAACCATATTCAGCCACCAAATAGCATCATCTTCTGTATATGGATACGGTATTCTATTTGATAAATATTTTCTATCTATTTCATTACATAGTTTAGCTAATACGCTTTTGTCATTTACTGACCATTCTTTTAATTTAAAATCCAAAATAATTCCCCTTTCAACTTTTCACTTCAGAATTCATCATATTGAAATTACTCTTAGATATTCATTATGAGAATCTTCTACTATTTTAATTTTATTATTTTCTATCATATATTGTATTCTTGAGGCATACCACCAATCTTCAACTCCTAAGAGATGAGTTGCTAGAATCTCACCAATTAGTGCAACTTCTTTTATAGGCTTGTCCCCTATATATTTATAAATTAAATAATCATAAAAATCAATGGGAACTCCTATTAATTGTCCATTTACTACAGCCCTCAAAGGACTATTATCTTTTACAAGTTCTTCCCACTTACTACTAAACAGATTTATTTCCATTTGAGATATCTTTTTCTCATATTTAAGAAAAGTATCAAATTTCTCAGGTAAAACTTCTCCCCAATTTTCATATGATAAAACTATATCATCTACTTGTATATAATCAGGTAATTTAACCGATAATATTTCATTTGAAAAACCTTTTAATAAATTACATAAATAGTAAAATCCACACATATCATGTGGTGTATTACTATACCATATTCGAATAGTTTCTCCTTTTGAAACATACTCCATAAGCTTATTTCTATGATCACTATCTATATCTTCTTTAATATTTCCTATATCTAACTTCAAATCTAGACAAATAATTTTTTCACTATCTCCTGAGCGCCATTTTCTATAGCTATCTTCATAAATGTAGCTTCACTTTCTCCAAATAAAACTTCTACCATTCTTTTTTCCACCTTGTATTAATTCTAGTTATATAAAAATTTACATCCACTGTTATTTTATCGCCGACTTTCAATTTATCAAAACTTAAATCAGTAACTTCTTCAGTTTTATCATCAAACATTATTTTAATATGATAAGAATATAATATTATAACTTAGTTTGAATTTCTACCATTTAATTTTAAGGAGATATGTATGATAAGTATAAGTCTTTGTATGATAGTTAAAGATGAAGAGTTGGTCTTAGGAAGATGTCTTAACTCTGTAAAAAATTTAGTTGATGAAATAATTATAGTAGACACTGGCTCTACTGATAAAACTAAAGAAATAGCTGCCTTGTACACAGACAAAATATATGATTTTAAGTGGATAAATGATTTTTCAGCTGCTAGAAATTATTCCTTCTCCAAAGCTACTAAAGATTATATTATGTGGCTTGATGCTGACGATGTATTATTAGAAGAAGATTATATAAAGTTACAAGATTTAAAGGAAAGCCTTGATGAAAGTGTTGATATGGTTGTTATGAAATATAATATGTCCTTTGATAAAAATAATAACCCTTGTTTTTCATATAATCGGGAAAGATTATTAAAAAGAAGCATGAATTATAAGTGGCTTAGCGAGGTTCATGAAGCCATATCTTATTATGGAAATATTTTATACTCTCCAATTGCCATAAGTCACAAAAAAATCAGAGAAACACCAGTAGATAGAAATTTAAAGATTTATGAGTATATCTTATCTCAAGGCAAAAAATTAGCTCCACGAGAGGAGTTTTATTATGCCCGTGAATTAATGTATAACAATAGATTAGATGATGCCATTGAAATGTTTAATAGCTTTATTAATTCTCCTGGTGGATTAATAGAAAATAAAATCAATGCTTGCAAAGATTTAGCTTCTTGCCTTTTTTCACAAAATAAAAACGTAGAAGGTCTTCAAGCTCTTTTTAGAAGTTTTCAATTTGATGAACCTAGAGCTGAGATATGTTGTGACATAGGTTATTATTTTTTAGACAGACAAGAATATAATAAATCTATATTTTGGTATGAATTAGCACTTACTCGCCATCTAGATTCTACCTCTTCAGCTTTTCAATTTGTGGATTGTTACAACTATATTCCTTATATACAATTATGTGTTTGCTATGACAAAATAGGAAATAAGCAAAAATCCTATGAATATAATGAATTAGCTGGTTCAGTTAAACCTTATGATGATTACTATATATATAATAAAAACTACTTTAAGAATTATTTTAATGATAATCAATAATAATCTCCCAAAAAATAAACCATTGCTTATCCAATGGTTTATTTTTTGAATTCCCATACAAATCTATTTAGGACAAATTGCAAAACATCTAGCTGTAAATCCTGTCCCATCTTTGATTTTTGGGAAAGTACAGAATATAACAGCTCCTGTTGCTGGACATAAATCAAGATTTTTTAATAACTCAATTTGATATTTGCCAGTTGATAATATGTAGTACTCTCCAATCATGCCTTCCCCTTGGGCAATTGGTGCAGGATCTGTATCTGCTTGCTCATGTCCTATGGCACCCACATTTCTTTCTTTTACTAAAAATTCTAAAGCTTCCATACTCCATCCTGGATAATGTTTAACACCTTCTTCATCTGCATTTTCCATAGCTTCTTGTGTTTTTCTCTTTGACCAATTGCTCATAAAAGCAACAAATGATCCTTCTGGAATTTTTCCATGAACACTTTCCCACTCAAGTATATCCTCTACCCTCATAGCAAAGTCATTGTTTTCTTCTACTTCTTTAGATTTATCAATTACACATAAAGGCATTGCCATATCTTCTGGTTTAAATGTATCCAGTGTTCTTTGTCCTTTTACAAAATGAATTGGTGCATCCACATGTGTTCCATATTGACCAACTATCTCATAAGTATGAGTTGTAAAACCATCTTTTTCTAGCTCGTATAGTGCTGTAGATTTTAGAGATGAAAACCCATGCCAATGTGGTGTATCTGCACTTACTTCATGACTTAAGTCAATCCATTTACAAGTTTTCTTTAATTTATCAAGTTCATTCCATAAATTCAAATTACTCATTTATTCTCCCCCTGTAACCCTTTTGATCATCTAGTATTTTTATATTAAGTAAATTGTAGTATATAAATAAGGATATGTAAAAGCTTTTATTTACAAATTTCTATAAAAAATGACTTTAAATTTCTTAATGTGATTTAGTCACATATATATATTAATTTAAATGATATTATTAAAATAAATTAATGCATTGGAGGAATAAAAATATCAAAAGTAAAACGAAAAGCAGTTGTGGATAAAGAGTATTGTGTAGCTTGTGGTACATGTGTAAAAGCTTGTCCTTTGAAAATTATAAATATAGAACAAGGTGTATTTGCTAAAATAAATTATGAAAAATGTGTTGGGTGTGGAAAATGTTCTAAGTCATGTCCTGCATCTGTGATTGAAATAAAGAAAGTAGAGGAGGTATAATTAATGATGAAGAAAAATAAAAAAAGTATTACAGAATATATGTGGATTATAAGTGCTGCTTACTTATTTTTAGGTTTATTTAATATTTTATTTGCATGGCTTGGATTAATATGTTTTTTAGTCCCTTTAATAATATCTTTATCTGGCGGCGGTAAATCCTACTGCAATATATATTGTGGTAGAGGTCAGATGTTAGATCTTATTGGTAACAAATTGAAATTATCAAGAAATAAAAATATACCTAATTTCTTAAGAAGTAAATATTTTAGATATGGATTTTTAACATTCTTTATGACCATGTTTGTTGTGATGTTGTTTAATACTTATCTAGTATTTAATGGTACTAATGAATTAAAAGAAGTGGTTAAAATTCTTTGGACATTTAAACTACCTTGGAATTGGGTAGATACTAGTATGGTATCTCCTTGGATAGCACAATTTGCGTTCGGTTTTTATAGTATGATGCTTACATCTACAATACTTGGAATAATAACTATGTTACTTTATAAACCTAGATCTTGGTGTGTATATTGCCCAATGGGAACAATGACACAGTTAATATCAAAAGCAAAATATGATGCATCTAAATGCCAATCTTAATAAGATTTTATAATTTGAAATAAAAAATAATATAGAAGGTGTAATTGTATGGATTATATAGATATTAACTTATATTTTAAGGAAAATCTTCCTTTTTTCAAAGATTTATCAGAAAGTGAGTTAAAATACTTACTTTCTAAAAGTTCTATTCAAAAATGCGATAAAGATACTATAATTTATTCCAAGAACTCATCATGTACAGGTATAGTACTTGTCTTAGATGGTCAGATTAGAAGTTTTATGTCTTCAGATATTGGTAGAGAAATCACTCTTTTTAGATTATTTGAAAGAGATATTTGTATGTTGTCTTCATCTTGTGTATATCAAAATCTTAGTTGTGAAATAAATCTAAAAACTGAAAAAAATTCATCTGTTATTATAATAGAGGGTGAAGCTTTAAAAAAAGTTGCTAATAATAATATTCATGTGCAAAGTTTTCTCCTTGATTTAACACAAAATAAACTATCCGAAATTATGTGGGTTCTTGAGCAAGTTGTATTTTTTAAGCTAGAAACTAGAGTAGCAGATTTTCTGATTAGCCAATATCATTTAAATGATTCTATTAATATAAATACAACACATGATTATATTGCCAATAACTTAGGCTCTGCTAGGGAAGTTATTAGTCGTATTCTTAAAAAATTTGAAAATAACAAAATATTAAAACTGTCAAGAGGAACAATAAAAATAATTGATATAGATAAGTTATATTCTTTAGGTAGCTATTAAATTATTTGCATTAACAGCTAAATATTTAACTTCTGGAGAATATTATGTATTTTTAATTCATATGGTACTTTCGATTTTCTTCCCATAAAAATATGCTCCCTTCATAGTAACAGTTTTTTATTTTAACTGTCTACTATAAAGGGAGCATGTCATACTACTTTAAACTTTTTATTTTTAATCTTTATCATATACATCTGGGCTTTTCTTAAGTGTAGAAGACCATTGATTATTTCTTTCATCTTTTTGCTTCACTTCAGCTTTACTTGTCAAAAACATATTGGAACTTGCCCATTGATTATTAGATTCAGTCTTTTTCTTTTTATTCATATCAATTCTCCTTCATAATATACTTAAATATATTATTTGTAAAAGAAGAGTATTTACTTATTTTATTATTAAGTTTTTAATAAGATAATAATTCTTTTTCTACTTCTTCAAAGCCAATACGTTCTATGGTTTTGGCAAAACGCTCTTTAGGCTGACCATTTTCCATATAAAATAATAGAGCTTTTTCAATTAAATCAAATATCTCTTCCTTAGAAGTAAATACTTTATTTAAAGCTCTTGCCTCAGTTTTTACTTTACCGCCTTTACCACCGATAAATACTTTATATCCATATGTACCATTTACTATTGCATCAAAATAGCATTTATCTACACAACGGCCACAATTACTGCAAATTGATTTATCCATTTGTAATTTTTCACCTTCAACTTCACAGGCATCCATTGGACAAGTATCCTCTATGGAACATTTTTTACATCCTTTGCATTTGTCTTCATTGAAGTTTGGTATATATTGAGACATTATTCCTATTTCACAAAGATTTATTTTTGTACAATCATTTGGACATCCACTTATAGCTACTTTAAATCTATGTGGAAGTTACACATTTTTATATTTGTTGTAAATCCTTTCATGTATCTCATCTGATAAACTCAATGTATCTGTTAATCCATATCTGCAATCTGTTCCTATACAAGATACTACTGGTCTTAATCTTGGCCCTATACCTCCAGTTTCAAGATTTTCTTTTTCTATGTATTTTCTAAAATCATTTATTTTTTCATATGGTATTCCTCTTACTTCTATAGTAAAAGAAGTGCTAAGTTTTATTATTCCGTTACCAAATAACTCTGCTGCTTTACCTATACATTGATGCTGAGAGGATGTTAGTATCCCATTTACAGTTATTATGTTTGCTGTATATATATTTGTTTTTTCATTAATTATAAATCCCATATTTTTTAAGTCTTTTTCATCTTCTTTGATGAGTAAATCAATCATGCTCTTTCTCCTTTGTTCCTTTTAAAGATTATTGCATTACTAATATATTAACATTTATCAATTTTATTTGAAATAAAAATAACTCTATCTTAGCTAAACATCACTAAAATAAAGTTATTTTTTTAAAACAATTCTTTTGTGTTAATATTAAATATTTATTATTGTTCCATGAACATTTTTATATCATCTTCAACATTAGTTATTCCACCAATTCCAAAGTTTTCAACAAGTACTTTAGCAACATTTGGTGATAAGAATGCTGGTAGAGTTGGTCCTAGGTGTATATTTTTTACTCCTAAGTATAATAGTGATAATAATACTATTACAGCTTTTTGCTCATACCAAGCTATATTGAATGCTATTGGTAAATCATTTATATCTTCAAGTTCGAATACTTCTTTTAATTTTAAAGCTATTAATGCTAATGAGTAAGAGTCATTACATTGTCCAGCATCTAAAACTCTTGGTATTCCACCTATATCACCTAAGTTTAATTTATTATATTTGTATTTTGCACATCCTGCAGTAAGTATTACTGTATCTTTTGGTAATGCTTGTGCAAATTCTGTGTAGTAGTTTCTTGATTTAGCTCTTCCGTCACATCCTGCCATTACGAAGAATTTCTTAATAGCTCCTGATTTAACTGCATCTACTACAGCATCAGCTAATGCGAATACTTGATTGTGAGCAAATCCACCAACTATTTCTCCAGTTTCTATTTCTGTTGGAGGTTGACAAGTTTTTGCTAATTCTATTATTTCTGAGAAATCTTTATCACTTTCACTGTTTCCAGCTATATGTTTACATCCTGTAAATCCAGCAGCACCAGTTGTGAATAATCTATCTTTGTAGCTAGCTTTTGGTGGTACTATACAGTTTGTAGTCATTAATATTGGACCATTGAATGATTCAAATTCTTCTTTTTGTTTCCACCATGCATTTCCGTAGTTTCCTGCAAAGTGAGAGTATTTTTTGAATGCTGGGTAGTAGTGTGCTGGTAACATTTCTGAATGTGTATAAACATCTACTCCAGTTCCCTCAGTTTGTTTTAATAATAATTCTAAGTCTTTTAAGTCATGTCCTGATATAAGTATACCTGGGTTGTTTCTAACACCTATGTTTACTTTTGTCATTTCTGGATGTCCGTAAGTTCCTGTGTTAGCTGAGTCTAATAGAGCCATAGCATCAACACCAACTTTACCAGTCTCTAATGCTAAAGCTACTAAATCATCTGCACCTAAGTTATCGTTCATTAATTTAGTTAAAGTTGCTTGCATAAAAGCATCTATTTCTTCATTTTGATATCCTGATAAGGGAATTTACGTGTGATTATCATTTTCAGAATACGTTGCCTGAGGCATGTCGCCACGCGAATTTGTTTTGCGGTTAGTTACGGAGTGAAACAATCCCGCCACGAGGAAACCGTTCCGTAACGGGCGAGAAGAGATATCTCTATAGCGTAAACGGGTCGGCATCCTGCCAGGCTGGAAACTTCTCGCGATACTCCCGCAATGCTGTAAGCGACAGCTCAGCATCAATCCGCGTGGCCTGGTGCGCCTCGGCGGTGGCAATAATTTCCCCTTGCGGGTTAATTACCCGGCTGTCCCCGCGATAATGATGGCCATTGCCATCGTTACCACCTTGCAGGTACCAGCACAAGAAAGTAAAACCAAGCTCACTGCGCAACAGCGGACTGAACAGCGCATCAAGGAAATGGATGAAAAGCTGACCCTGAGCGATGAGCAGAAAACGAAAATCCGTGAATTGTATGCGGATTTCAACAAGCAGAAATATCCCCGTGAAAAGCGCAGGGAAGCCCTCGAAAAACTGACGGCGGACATCTGCCTTCTGCTGACAGCCGAACAGCAAACGGTCTACAAGCAGATGATAGAACAGTCAATCGCTGACATGAAGAAAGGAAAGCGTGGTCAGTCGAAAGAATGATTTACTGCGAATACAGCGGCAGCGCATGATAATCATAACTATTCTTTTGTACATGAGCATTTGGGCATCAGCTACACCATGCAGATATACAGATTCAGACTTCAGTTTCAATGTATGGTCATATAATAACATCACACTTCCTTACAGGGAAACGGTGATAACAGCCGGTGGCACACAACAGAAACCGATATTGGTAATCTATTTGCATGGCGGACTAAAGCGTGGAAGTGATAATGTCAGACAAATGAATGAAGATGCAATCTATACGATTGCCGATTACCTTTGCAGAAACCGTATTAATGCCTTTATGATTGTACCTCAATGTCCGGACTCCCTTACGTGGGGAGTCCAGACAAATGAGATTATAAAAAATCTTGTTGATGAATACATGAACAAGGGAAAAGTGGATCCAGACCGTATCTATCTAATGGGCGGTTCTATGGGAGGAACAGGGGTTTGGAAAATGGCATCTGCCTATCCTTACTTGTTTGCCGCCGTTATGCCGGTAGCCGGAAATCCGGACACGGTAGATGCTGCTCTGCTCGCCAATACTCCGGTCTACACGGTGATGGGGACTGGCGATAACCTAATGGACATTGCTCCAGTCACTTCTTTTATGGAACGGTTAAAGGAGCTGAATAGGGAAACTATACTTGACGTGGAAAATGGCTGGTCACATATTAAGACTTGCACAGAGAGCTATACGGACAAACGTCTCAATTGGATTTTCAATCATATACGCTCAA
>OLRA01004356.1_pt1 | contig 11292 bp, 9 predicted proteins | sample 1673011 | NCBI WGS metagenome assembly OLRA01 (sample SAMEA3136746, study PRJEB25190) | human gut metagenome | reverse complement strand
CAGAACACCGTCACCGTGGTCAGATCGGATTCCGCCGGCATTCCCGTTTTCGGGTCCAGGATGTGGCAGTATTTCTTGCCGTCATCCGCAATAAAATACCGTTCGTATCCGCCGGAGGTGGACAAGAAACAACTGTCAGTTGACACCGTCCCCAATGTGCCGTCTCCGTCCGGGTCACGGATCTGGATCTGAAAAGCTGCCCCGTCCGGCTTTTCTCCGTAGCACAAAATGGACGAGGTCATAGAGACCGTACCCCATGCGGCAGTGCCGGACTCGTCCAGCGCCGCCTTGACCCGATCCAGACTGTAGCCCTTTCCCACAGCGCCGCAGTCCAGCTGGGCGCCGTCCGTCAGAGTAACTGTGCCGTCCGCCTGGACGGACACGTGTTCCGGGGAAATGGTGGGCAGAACTTCTGCCAGCTCCGCCCGGGTCGGGACGTGGGGCGTATCTGTGGTGATGCCCCAGAGCCGGGTCAGCTGCCCCACGGTCAGATCCACGCTGTCCCCGTAGGTTCTCTGGAGCGCCGCCGTCTCCTGCCCCAGACGGGAAACGTCCTCCTCGCCGGAGAGCGTCCCGGACTGGTTCAGCCGGGAAACGGCGCTGTCTGTGCTGTAGTTGTCCAGCATCTTATCCAGGGTGCGCAGCAGGGATGCGGTTTCAGAAACGCCGCCGCCGTGCAGGGTAATGGTACAAGCCGTATCCATCGCCCAGACCGTCTCTGTCTGCGCCTGCTCTGTGGGAGATGCGCACGCCGTCAGCAGCAGGGGCAGAGCGGCAAAAATTTTTTTCCAGCGAATCATAAAAACATCTTTCTTTTCTTCGGGGAATATGATATAATAAAGGTATATCTGCTGCCGCTTCCGGCGAAACAGCATCCGCCGAAACGGCGCAGATATGGCAACACTGCACAAAAAACGGATGCCGTTTTTGTGCGTTGTTGCCCTCAACCTATATTATAATACAACCCGTTTCTTTTGTAAACGGAAAATAATTGTTTATTTTACAACGAAATTATGACTTATTCCGCAACAGAACCGGCAGGTTTTGCGGAGATACTGGTCTCCCCAAGAATTTTGCACAGGAGGTTTCTCTTTTTATGAAAGGTTATCGCATCAGCGTGATCCGGCACGGCAGAACTGCCGCAAACGACAAGGGCATTTACATCGGCAGAACCGATTTTCCGCTTTCCGACAAGGGCGCAGCCGAGCTTGCAGGAAAAATGGACGAGTTCCAATATCCCAATGTGGCACGGGTGTACAGCAGCCCTCTGCGGCGCTGTACCGAGACCGCAGAGATCCTGTTCCCGGACGTGCAGATCCAGACTGTGGACAATCTGATCGAGATGGATTTCGGCGCATTTGAGGGAAAGTCCGCCGACGAACTGGTGGAAAAGCCGGAGTTCAAGGAGTGGCTCAAAGGCGGCATGGACTGCCGTCCGCCACAGGGTGAGAGCGTCAAGGAGGTACAGCTGCGCATTTTCAAGGCGCTCCGGGAGATCATCACCGATATGATGCGGGAAGATCTGCTGCACTGCGCCATGATTACCCACGGCGGCATGATCGCCAATATGCTGGCCGGGTTCGGGCTGCCGAAGATCTCGCCCCAGGAATTGCAGTGCCAGCCGGGTGAGGGCTTTGACATCTACGTGACTGCCGACCTGTGGCAGCGCTCCCAGGCGTTCGAGATCCTGGGGCTTGTGCCGTATTCCCGTTAAGCATACATTTTCTTTGTGTTAAAATTATGTAGGATTTTGTGGGAACGATTTCGCATATGCCTCATTTTCTTCCGAAATCGTACGTTTTTTTACAAAAAGACTTGTTTTTTTCCGAAGATTGTGATATAATACGGTTACTATCATTTGTACGGCAATGCCATCGGAACATTACGGCATTTCCAGAAAACAACAAGCCCGGTGCAAGGGATGCGAAACAGGCGCTGAGGGTAACGCACCGGTTTTTTCAAGAAAGGTATATGGCATATGACATACGAACAGGCACTGGCATATCTGACGGAGCATGGACAGGAACACCTGCTCCGCTATTACGACCAGCTGACGCCGGAACAGCAGGCACACCTGCTGGAACAGATCGAAGGCTTGCAGCTGGAGCGTCCGCAATTTCAGAACCGGGATGCCGCTGCACAAAAGCGTGGCAGCTTTGCGCCCCTGGGTGCGGCGACGCTGGAACAGATCGCTGAAAAATCAGAAGAATACCGGAAGATCGGTCTCCGGGCGATCCGGGAGGCAAAAGTGGGCGCCGTTCTGCTGGCAGGCGGTCAGGGTTCCCGGCTGGGATTCGACCATCCCAAGGGAATGTACAACATGGGAAAGACACGGGATCTGTATATCTTTGAGTGTCTGATCCACAATCTGAAAAAGGTGACCGATGAGGCGCAGGCGTATGTGCCGCTTTTCATCATGACCAGCGAGCAGAATGACGCAGAAACACGTGCTTTTCTGAAGGAACACGACTATTTCGGCTACAGCGCCGACAATGTGCATTTCTTCCGGCAGGAGACCGAGCCGGCAGTGGACGAAAACGGAAAGATCTTCATGAGCGCTCCGGATCAGATCGTCCTCTCGCCCAACGGCAACGGCGGCTGGTTCTCTTCCATGCAGCGTGCCGGTCTGCTGGAGCTGGTCAACGAGATCGGCATCGAGTGGCTGAACGTATTCGCCGTGGACAACGTATTGCAGCAGATCGCTGACCCGGTATTCCTGGGTGCGACCATTGCGTCGGGCTGTGCGTCCGGCGGAAAGGTAGTCAGCAAGGCGGCACCGGACGAGCGTGTAGGCGTTCTATGTCTGGAGGACGACAAGCCGTCCATCGTGGAATACTACGAGATGACCGAGGAAATGCGCCCACGCCGCAATCCGGACGGCACGCTCGCCTATCGGTTCGGCGTGATCCTGAACTATCTGTTCCGGGTGGATGCGCTGATGCACACCCTGGGTTCGGATTTTCCGCTGCACATCGCACACAAGAAGATCGCACATCTGAACGAACAGGGCGAGCTGGTAAAGCCGGACACGCCCAACGGCTACAAGTTCGAGACGCTGGTGCTGGATATGGTGCATATGCAGGACAGCTGTCTGGCGTTTGAGGTAGACCGCACCAGGGAATTTGCCCCGGTAAAGAACGCCGAGGGTGTGGATTCTGTGGCAACGGCACAGGCGCTGCTGGAACAGAACGGCGTGGTTCTGTAAGCAGAAACGAATACAAATAGAAAACCGCATCGCTTTCCGGGAAATTTTCCGGAGGCGATGCGGTTTTTTGCGTTTCAGCTCATTCCGTAAACGTAACGCTGGAATCCATCAGCGTCTGGTCACCGGTAATGGCGATCTGGTTGGGGCTGCTGCCGTTCAGCGAACCGGCAGCGTAGGAATAGCCCACATTATAGTCGGCGTTGCTGCCGTGGAGATTCAGCCGCACATCGCCGTAGTCCATGGAAATGGCAGTATTGCCGTACAGCGCCGTGTCTGTGGTCTGAATGTCTCCGAAATCCATGTCGAAGCTGCTGTTCCAGAGCGTGCTGGTCTCGCACCGCACATCACCATCGGAAAGGGTGAATGCACTAGACTTGGTCTTGTCGGTTTCGGTGAATTTTTTCAGTTTCAAATCGCCATATTCCAGTTCCATTTCGCTGCTGCCGCAGGAAAAATCGGTCAGATTGATGTCCCCGGCATCGTTTTTCACCTTGCACAGATTCTGCACCTCGGTGTTTTTGGCTGTGAGATCGCCGTAATTCAGCACCAGGGATGCCGTGCCGCTGACGCTGCTGTCCGAGATCGTCAGTTCTCCGGCTTTGTTGACGGCAGTCAGACTCGCCGCCGTCACATTCTGTACCCAGCAGTCGCCGTAATCCAGATCCAGGGACAGGGTGCTGACGCTGATGCCGGAAACGGTGCAGTGCAGATCATGACAATACACAAAAGTAAAGGACTGGAATTTCCAATCGTGTTTGCAGCAGGAATGGGAAAACAGTTCAATTTTCAGGATATCAACAGTCGTTTTCTGATTCATCCTGATATGGGCTTCGGAGTGGATGTCATCCTTCCGGAAAAGCGTCTGATTCTGTCAACAGTACACAAACAGATCATACGGAGACAGCTCAAAAGGGAAAGCCTTGGGGAAGAATTGAGAGTTCTTTATGTGGCGCTGACCAGGGCAAAGGAAAAACTGATCATTACAGGGACAATTGCAAAGCTTGCGGATGTGCTGCAGGCAGTTTCCTGGCAGATGGGACGCAGAGAGACATTGCTTCCAATTGGAACAAGGGGAGAAGCAAGAAACTACTGGTCATTTATCCTTCCGGCTCTGGCTCGCCATGAAGCTATGCTGCCACTTTTCAGGGAATATGGGATTGCAGACCGGCAGATCCAGGTCTGTGAGATGGAACATGCGGAATTCAAAGTGCAGAAAATTACGGCAGCGGAGCTGGTACAGGGTGAGATTCTTGGACAGACGGACAGCCAGATGCAGGAAAAACTTCTCAAAGAATGGGACAGCAGAAAAATTTATGATGAGGAGATCCATGAGATTCTGACAGAAAGATTTGCTTTTCGCTATCCATTTGAATATCTTAAAGATCTGCCGGTGAAAGTCAGTGTATCGGAACTTAAGAAACGCAGCTGGCGGGGGGAGGAAGAAAAAGAAGAATCCCTGTTTTATGAACCGGATATTCAGGAGATCATTCCGACATTTGTTTCAGGGGAAAAAGAAGAATATCGTGGAGCTGCAAGAGGAACGGCCTATCACCGTCTGATGGAATGCCTGGATTATACACATGCAGAAGATGTACATCAGATCCAGAAACAGATTCGGATGCTCACAGACAGCAGGAAAATGTCACCGGAGGAAGCACAATGTATCCGAATTGCAGATATTCTTGCGTTTGTGGATTCAAAACTTGGACAGCGTATGAAAACAGCAGCAGAACAAAACGCACTTTATCGCGAACAGCCATTTGTCATTGCACAGAAGATGAATCAGATCGAGGCAGCCTGGAACGGTGAAGAGACAGTACTGGTGCAGGGAATCATAGATGCCTATTTTATTGAGGACGATGAGATCGTACTGGTGGATTATAAGACTGATAAGGTATCACCGGGGGGAGAACAGGATCTGATCGATCTGTATCATATACAGTTGGAGGATTACGCAGCGGCATTGGAACGAATGCTGCAGAAAAAAGTAAAGGAAACATATATTTATTCATTTACACTGAGAAAGATGATACCGTTATCATGAAAATATCCCGTAGGACAGAGAGGTTACACTCTCCATCCTGCGGGATATTTGTTTTTGAGAGTCTGGCCGACGAGTTTACCGAATCCGATTGGATAACCTTCAACGCAGAGCAGATGCCATCCTTTTGCGTGAGCAGCCTCTTCCGGTTCAATATTGAGAGTCTCACCCTTGAGATAGCGTGTCAGACGCTGATCGGAGACCGGAAGTGAGATTACGGCTTCTGCATCACCTTTTCGAAGGGAAAGTGCAAATGGCTGGGAAGGTTCGAAACGGTTTTTCTTAAGGTCCCCGAGATACAGCCCATTTCGAAGGAATGTAAGTCCACGGAAATCACCGCCTATCGGTGGCAGATAGTAGACTTTGTCTTTTCGTGTTTCAACGCGATTCCAGTCAAAGGGCTGCCCACCAAGTGTTTTCAGTCCGATCTCCTTCAGGAAAAGTTCCAGCCATTTGCGGGTTTCGGCATTTGGTTTTGCAGAAGACATTGTACCGATCAGATCAGTTCTGCCCTCTTTACGAAACAGTGCAAGAAAGTGTCCCTCTCCCTGCATCTTATGGGGAAAGAGATGTACGCTGCGTATAAGTGACGGATCTCCGTTTCCCCATTCCGGGACACCTGAAGTGAAACCTTCATATTCCGGAAGCTCAAGGAGTTCCATATCCGGTCGGTTTTCAAGAAGATGAGAAACAACTTCTTCGTCTTCTTCCGGCGCAAAGGTACATGTGGAGTACAGAAGCAGTCCGCCTGGACGAAGCATATCGGCTGCCTGCAGAATCAATTCTTTTTGCAGACTGGAAAGTTCATGAGACTTTTCAGGAGTCCAGTCACGTGCAAGCGCTTCTTCTTTGCGAAACATGCCTTCTCCGGAGCAAGGTGCATCAAGCAGAATCTTATGGAAAAATTCAGGAAAATGTTTGCCGAGATGTGCCGGAGTTTCATTTGTAACAAATGCATTGGTGATACCGAATAATTCAATGTTGCGAAGGAGTGCCCTGGCTCTGGAAGCACTGATGTCGTTGGCGACCAGGAGTCCGCTTCCATTCAGCATTGCACCAAGGGCAGTAGCTTTGCCGCCAGGTGCAGCACAAAGGTCCAGAACGTTTTCACCTGGAGTGACTGGAAGACAGGATGCCGGTGTCATGGCACTTGGTTCCTGCAGATAGAAAAGTCCGGCCTGATAGAGTGGACAGAAAGATGGACGGACATCTTCCGGATAAAAATATCCATTGGAGATCCACGGAATCGGAGTGACCGGGAACGGGACGATCCGTTCGAATTCGTCACAGCTGATTTTTGCGGTATTTACACGAAGCCCGTAAGTACGCGGTGCTTCATAACTTTTTAAAAAGCTTTCATATTCATCACCCAGCATATTCTGCATGCGAGACAGAAATGCAGGAGAGAGGAGTTCGGTAATTGTATGTTCAGACATGAAAATCTCCTTAGTATCTGTAATAAGTTATTATTGTAGAAGAGTCTGCAAATAGCAGATATAACAATAAAATTATAAATTAGTTAAAGAAAATAGAAAATACTATTGACAAAACTATATTATATATCATATAGTATTACTAACGAAATAATATTATATCGCTAGATAATATTGCAGAAAAAATATGAAGGAAGTGATAGCATGGTATTTAACACAGGTGCGGCACTTCTGGACGCGATCGTTCTGGCTGTAGTATCGAATGAGAAAGATGGAACCTACGGCTACAAGATCACCCAGGATGTACGGAGTGTGCTGGAGGTATCCGAATCAACGCTGTATCCGGTGCTGCGGAGACTGCAGAAGGATGAATGTCTGGAGACATACGATCAGGCTTTTGCAGGCAGAAACCGCAGATATTATAAGATCACAGAAAAAGGCATGGCACAGCTGAATCTGTACAGAGTTGAATGGAGGAATTATTCAACAAAGATTTCGAAGCTGTTTGAGGGAGGCATAGAGTTATGAACAGAGTGCAGTTTATGGAACAGTTAAAGAAACTGCTTTCTGATATCTCTGAGGAGGAAAGACAAGAGGCTCTTGAGTATTATGAGAGTTACTTTGATGATGCCGGAGAAGATCAGGAGGCAGAAGTGATCCGGGAGCTTGGAAGTCCGGGAAAGGTAGCGGCTATTATTAAAGAAGATTTAAAGAGCAGCTCGCAAAACTACGGAGAATTTACCGAAAATGGATTTCAGGATGAGCGTGCAGATAATGAACGTCAGATGCCACAGAACCGTGTGGACCGAGGTTATCATGCTGAACGCAAAGGCGGAAAGGCCAGTGTGATTCTGGTACTGATCCTTCTGGTATTTATTTCACCTCTGATCAAAGGAGCAGTCGGAGGAGTACTTGGGTTTATTGTAGCACTGGCATTGCTTCCGTTTCTGGTCGTATTCGGAATCGGTGCTGCTGTAGTTGGTCTGTTTGTTGCCGCAGTAGCAGTGATCGGAGCCGGAATTGGAACCTGTTTTACAGCACTTCCGTTTGGTGTCCTTCTCGTTGGAATTGGTCTGCTCCTGTTTGCATTGGCACTTGTTGGTCTTGTGTTCCTGAAATGGGCAGCAACCTGTGCACTTCCGGCACTTCTGCGTAATTTTACAGATTTTTGCTGCCGTATTGTGAACAGAGGCAGAAAGGAAGGTGAACGGGCATGAAAAAATCTTCAAAAGTAATGCTGCTTACAGCTGCCGTTGTTGGTGTTGTCGGAATTGGAATGAGTATCGGTGGAGTTGCCATGGGGGCTACGATCGCAGGACTGAACTTATCAAAATATGGATTCGATGGTATTGTTAAACAGACAGCAAAATATATCAGCCTTGATGATAAAGATGACTGGGAACAGGACTGGGATGAGATCACACAGCTTGAACCGGTTGAAACAGATAATGACAAAGAAATTTTTGAAACAGCACCAATTTCTGATCTGAAACTTTCACTGAGTGGAGACGAACTTAAGTTTCGGTCCTATGATGGAGATAAGCTTCGCATAGAGGTGTCTGGTTCGAAGAAAGATAAGATAAGGATCGGTACAGAGGATGACAGTCTGATTCTTGAGACGACCGGCAGGACCCGGGATCGTGAGATCACAGTGAGTTATCCGAAGAATGTACGATTTAAGGAGACTTCTATAGAGGTTGCAGCAGGTACAGTTACAATGTGCGATGAATTCCGGACGGATGATCTGGATGTATCTGTAGCGGCAGGTGAGTTTACAAATACAGGGAAGATCCGTGCAGCCAGCGATACAACAATTGCAGTTGGCACAGGAAATGTAGAACTGTCAGAGCTGGATATAAATAATCTGGAAGTTGACTGTGGTATTGGAAATGTTGATCTTGGTATTCTGGGAAAAGAAGCAGACTACAATTATCAGATTTCCTGTTCGGCGGGAAATGTGGATATTGGCGACAGCTCTTACAGCGGTGTCGGACATAATAAGAATATCACGAACCCAAATGCCAAAGGAAATATGAATCTGGACTGTGGTGTGGGAAATATAACGGTAGATTTTGAAAAATAAACGGCTGTTCAGAATATCAGCCGGTTTATAAGGTACCTGTAAAATGTTTTCAGTTTAAGAAAGAAGGAATTGATCATGGATAACAAAAGGCTTTACAAATCATCTGTAAATTATATGCTGTGCGGTGTATGCGGCGGTATTGCAGAATATTTCAACATTGATCCAACATTGGTACGTCTTGCCTGGGTGATCCTGACCTGCTTTGGCGGGGCAGGGATCTGGGCATATATCATTGCTGCCATTATTATTCCTAAGGGATGAGCCGGTGCAGATTTGAGAGTTCGATATGAAGAACATCCGGAAAACAATGTATAATTTCTGAAAAAGATGTCCATACTCTGAAAGAACAGGAATGCTGGAAGGCAGACTGCTGTGAATCAGTGCGAAGCAGTATAAAAGGAGTTGTGGACATGAACAAAGAAAAGGAAGTGGAAGCTTATCTGAAGGGAGTACTTCCGGAAGAGCAGAAACTGAAATATGAAATTGCACAGGAACTGGGAATTCTGGATAAAGTACTGGAAAGTGGATGGAAAAGCCTGTCAGCAAAAGAAACCGGCAGGATCGGAGGTTTGCTTGCAAGTAAACGAAAAGAAGAAAAAGATATGTGAAACACAAAAAAAATACAAAAAGCATCGTCTGGAAGCTGTTGCGGACGGTGCTTTTTTGGTATACTGATAGTAGCAGGTATTGAATATGGTTGCAATATACAGGAGAAAAATATGGGAAACCTTCAAAATTCATATGTAAAATTAGATAAAGTTTCTAAGATATACAAAATGGGTGAAGTTGAGATCCGGGCAGTGGATAATATCAGCTTTGAAATATCAAAAGGTGAATTTGTCGTAGTTGTTGGACCGAGTGGAGCCGGTAAAACAACGGTTCTGAATATTCTTGGTGGAATGGATACGGCGACAAAAGGAAATGTTTTTGTGGATGGCAGCAACATTGCGAAATATAACAACCGCCAGCTGACTGCTTACCGCCGCGATGATATCGGTTTTGTCTTCCAGTTTTATAATCTGGTGCCGAATCTTACCGCACTTGAAAACGTAGAGCTTGCGATGCAGATCTGCAAAAATCCACTCGATGCAAAAAAGGTCCTCTGCGAAGTTGGACTGGAAGACCGTATGGGCAATTTCCCTGCACAGCTATCCGGCGGTGAACAGCAGAGAGTTTCGATCGCAAGAGCCCTTGCAAAGAATCCGAAGCTTCTTTTGTGTGATGAACCGACAGGGGCACTTGACTATCAGACAGGAAAGGCAATCCTGAAGCTTTTGCAGGATATGTGCAGGGAAAAAGGGATGACAGTTATCGTTATTACACATAACTCAGCATTGACACCAATGGCGGACCGCGTGATCCATATCAAAAATGGTACGGTTTCGGCAATGGAACTGAATACTGATCCTACGCCGGTGGAGGAAATCGAATGGTAGGAAAAAGAAGAAAAAGGGCATTGCACAAGGATTTCTGGATGGAAGTCAGAAAGAGCCGGGCGCGTTTTATATCGATCTTCTGTATCGTGGCCCTGGGTGTGGCTTTTTTTTCAGGAATCCAGGCATCCTCTCCGGACATGCGGCTTTCCGGTGATGCATATTATAACGAGTCAAAGCTTATGGATCTGAAAGTGGTCGGAACCATGGGACTGACCGATGATGATATACAGGCGCTTAAAGAACTGCCGGAGACTGATACAGTGGAAGGGGCATATTCTACAGATGTGATCTGTGGAGAAACAGATTCTCAGAAAGTACTCCATGTGGAATCCCTGAATAAAGAAGTCAATCACCTGAGCATAACAGAAGGAAGACTTCCCCAAAAGAGCGGGGAGTGCTTCCTGGATTCCGCGTTTGCGTCAGGCCAGAAATATTCGATCGGAGACAAGGTTGTTATCCGACAGCCCGGAGACTCTGAACTTTTGAAAGAAGAGACCTATACAGTCGTCGGTATTGGTAAAAGTCCGCTGTATATATCTTTTAACAGAGGAAATACGACCGTAGGATCCGGTGAAGTAAATGGATTCATGTATGTCGTTGCGGATGATTTCGATTCAGATGTGTATACACAGATCTACGTGCGCGCACATGAGGTGGATAAGGTCACCAGTTATACCGACGGCTATGATAACTTGGCTGACAAACTGGAAGATAAAGTAAAAGGCATTGAGGCAGAGCGCTGCCAGGCACGTTATGATTCGGTAGTCGGTGAAGCACAGGAAAAAATCGAGGATGCCGAAAAAGAGCTTGCGGACGGCAAAAAGGAAGCGGATGAAGAACTTGCGGATGCAAAGAAAAAGCTTGATGATGGAGAACAGGAATTAACTGACGGAGAAAAAGAATATGAAGACGGCAAAAAACAGCTTGCCGATGCCCGGCAGGAACTCGAAGATGGCAAAAAACAGCTTGCCGATGCAAAACAGAAGATAGCTGACGGAAGATCTCAGATCGCATCAGCCCGTCAGCAGGTTTCTGACGGCCAGGCACAGATCACCACAGCTCAGAAGAAACTGGATGATGGCTGGAGCCAGTAT
>OLRA01004348.1_pt1 | contig 11307 bp, 10 predicted proteins | sample 1673011 | NCBI WGS metagenome assembly OLRA01 (sample SAMEA3136746, study PRJEB25190) | human gut metagenome | reverse complement strand
CTTTCGTCTTCTCCCATCCGATCCGTTCCGTCCAGTACACCCATCCGCAAGCCACGACCGCCGCCATCCACGCCGACCGACTCATTCCGGCAGGCAGGACAATCAGGATAGCTCCGGCGCATACCCAACCGAAATAATGCATCCCCTTTTGAAACCGCAACGCCGTCCACAGGCAAACCGGCAGCACGACCGCTAAGTACCCGCAGTAAGGCCCCGGATTAAAGAAAGAACCCGTCAGCCGGAAAAGCGAATGGTTGGAATAGGCATAGCCATGCAATTGCTGCATTCCCCAGACGGCTTCGACCAGTCCGGTGAGCATCAGCACAAATAAGAAAAAGAACTTCAGGCAAGGAGCCTCTGTAAGAAAATAGCGCAACAGAAACCACAACACGACCAACTGCCCGCCGAAAAGCAGTTTTTCGGGTTCGGGATCGAGCTGCCAGTCGTATGTCGCGAGTGTGATCCCGGCAAAGAGGAGCAACAATCCGTCCGGCAATGCAAACGGGATGCTTTTCCTCCCGCCAGGCCATGCCGTCACAACCGTCCCGATCGCCATCAGCGCCATCGACAGGTGGAACCAGAAGACTTTCCCCGTCACAATGCCGTTCGCCAATGCGCTGTCGCCGACGAACGGCGTGGCGATCAGCATCGCCCCGAAAACGGATGCCAGTGCAGTCCGGATTCCATGCCTATGCAATTTGAGTTCCATGCCGGTGTATTTTATTTCCATGCTTATCCGTTTTTTATTCGATTTTCTTCATGAACCGATCCCAGCGGAACTGCCCGGTGTACGGATCGACCGATTTCCAGACAAATGCCGCCTTGCCGACGATATATTCTTCCGGCAACAAGCCCCAATAGCGCGAGTCCTGCGAGTTCAGGCCTTTGTCACCCGCCATGAAATAATAGTTTTTCAAGAAGCGGTATTCCCGTATCGGTTCGCCGTTCAGGAAAACGGTTGAATCATTATAGTTGATTTCCGCTTTTTGTTCCCATGCGATCAGCTTGCGGTATAACAGATAATTTTCCCGGTTCATTTCGACCTTGTCACCGGCTTTCGGGACATAGAGCGGTCCGAAATTCCGGATGTTCCAACTGATGACGGAGTCGAACGGGAATGCCTTATAGACACCGTCCGGAAACTCTCCCGGCAACGTCCGCCCGATGCGTTCCTGCGAATCCATGTTCCCGAGCGGTTCGTTCGTGCCGTTTATCCGGAACCTTCCGTTCCGGATGGAAAGCGTGTCGCCCGGCAATCCGATACACCGTTTGATGTAGTATTTCAGGATATGCATCTCGATCTTGTCCCAGCCGTTGGGATGCGGGAAGTTGAAGACCAGCACGTCGCCCCGCTTTGTTTTCCGAAATCCCGGTGTGCGGTGTATCTCGGTCTGTTCCAGCCGCAGTGTCGCATTGAGGTTGAACAGTCGTGCGCCGAGCGTCGGTTTCCAGACCGCCACGAAATCCCCTTCGACCAGTTCCGGCTCCATCGAGTCGCTGGGGATGCGGAAGGAGGCGAGGAGGAAGACTTGAGAGAAGAGCCAAAAGGCGATCAGAACCACCAAAGCGAGAAATAGATTCAATAATATGTTAATCCATCGTTTCACAATCTATCTTTTAGATTAAAAAATATATCATTTTATATTCAGGTTGCTACAATCAATACCAGTCAATTTTATTATCTTCATCACAAACGAATATTCTTTGTTGCTTTCCCTGCGAGCATTTAATGGCCAAAAGGGCTTTTTGAGGCACATTTTCAAATTCGATAAAAACATCATTCGCTATTTTGGTATTGATAAGTTGCCAATTATTATTATCCCAATAATATAAAGAATACTCCAATCCTGGCTGAATAGAATTTCCATCACAACGACGAATATACGAAATTTTGGATATATTTACTGGCCGGCAAAAATCAAAACCGACCCAATCTTCTCCTTTGGCACTGAAATTTGTCAATTGATCACCATCTGCTATATTAGCTGCGTTGTTGCTTTTATCAAAAATCGAATTTGTACATTTGATAATGTTGCCTTGAATGATCGAATCATGTTCATCATAGAAATAAATTTCAGCCATGTCACACTGACTTGTATCAGAAGATGTAAAACGCCAATATCGATATTCGGCATTTTTATCAAGAAACACTGTGCCATTTGTTAAATTCCCTTGAGATAATTCCGCTATTTTCTTTGTATGATCAAATTCCCTGTTTTCAGAAGTTTCGATAATACCTCCTGTTATTTTTTTTCTAATAGAAAATACATTGTCTCCCAAAGGATATTTTCGATTCAATCTGATCGTACGAAAAGCTGAAGTGTCTGGTTCTATAAATTGGATATGCTTCGAAGCAGAAGCCAAAAACGGTTTGCTGATCGGAATAGCATTGCCATTAGAGTCATACGCCAAGGCGATATAACAGGTATTCAGTCCCATTCTTTCGAAAACCACATGACTACCAGCTATTTTTCCCCAATAGACAGGAGTCCAATTATTTCCATCATAGATGGCTATAAATGGAGATTGTCCACTCTTCAATGATTCCTGCAACGGAATACGTATGTCAATCGTGGGCATATATTCAGCGGTAACATCTCGTATAAACATATTCCTGAGTTTGGGTGGGATATATTTCTCAGTTGCGATTTTCAGATACTCTTCATTGGGTTTGTACACATTGCGGAAAATCTTAGGGACTTTCAAATATGGATAATGAACTGTGCCCGGATCTGTCGTATGGGGCGCAAACTCCAAGTTTCCAAAACGCGTTGTATAAACTGTATTCCAAGAATGTCCATTATTACCTGTAGACCAATTGGGCGTAAAATCATAAGCGACAGGAATTCCTTTACTACGCATGATTAAGACAGCCCCTAAACAATACGTGGCACAATTAGAAAAAGGAAGTTTCAGTATGATATCAGGATCATAAATCGGAAGTGTCTTTAATAATCCAAAACTTTGAGGTGTGTTTTTCATTTGGTTATTCACTTCTGTTGCTGCAAAAATTGGATTTCGTTTATACTCGTCACACAAATATGCCAGATCAATATCTCCTTTACAAATATCGTAATAGGCATTCCTCCATTCGGTAAGCGGCTGCCCTTCAAAACATTTATAAGGTAATAGATATTCACAAAATTGTTCGAAATCCAGATGTTCGGCCCATTCGCATTCTCTCCATTGTTTGAAAGCTTCATCGATTGACTGAATAAGAAACTCCGAAGTGATAACCTCTATATCCCGTTTCTGTTTATATTTACTTTCAAATCTAAGACGAAGCGATTCGATATGTTTTTCTTGTTCAAGTTTGTCTTCTGATAAAGCAACGACAGAATCAATGGCGTGATAATAGTCCTCAATGCCTTTATCATAAGAAGTATGGTAAGGCATGTATCGAATCAGGTATTGGGCTGCTTCCAGTTTCTGCCGATCATCCAGTTTTGCGTAGTGCGACAAAACCGCTTCAAGCTCCCCTCTGTTTTCTCCGGCTTCCCGCAGAGCGTATTCCACATCGGTTATTTGTAAGCCGCAAGCAAAAAGCATCAAGTAGAAAGGCAACGAAAAAAACAGATATTTTGTAGTTGTTTTATATTGCAATCTCATATTCATTGTTTTAGGGGAGAAACTATATTTCAATCATTCTTTATCATGACAGGATGAAAGATATGCACTTCTAAATCTTCGGAAATCTCTTGATCTGTAATTTTATCTACAAAAAAAAGGATTCCATCATGAATCTGACACCAGCCTGTATAAGGATTGAATGTGTTTATGGGCAGTTTGATTTCTTTTATTTTATTAAGCTCATTATCAAACAGACATAAATAAAAATCCCGTTCTCTGGATAATAATTCCAGGTTTTCGTTTTTACCGAAATCAATGGCATCCACATGCAAACGGGCATACATATCACATGTCGGAAGATACATGATATCAAAAAAATGAGGATTTTCAAATCCGTGTCTTTGCCATTCTGTATAATCTGTTTTGGATTTACACTTTTGAGCTTTATTGGAAGTGTAATCGCTATCAGCTTTGTACATTTTTCCAGATCCTGTGTTCAAATCGATCTTGTAGAGATGTGATTCTATCGGATAATTATATAAAATGTAATCATCCCGAAAGTTGACATTCGGTTCACTCATGTTCGCATACCCTTTGCTTATGTCTGGTTCCGCAATAGATGGAGATAAATTGAAAGTTTTTACCTTTTGGTTTTCTTCGAGGAAAATTTCTTTTACTTTGAATCGGGGTGGCGAAACAGACCTATCTTTTACCGTGCATAGCAGCGACTGGTGCAGGGCATTGTAATACAAACGAATTGTAGACATAGCATGATTCGTATTTATGATCAATTCCTCGTCTTCTTGCAAAGAATTACGGATTTGAATACGTTTCAACACATTCCCTTTCGGATCAATCAGGAATACGGATTCCGATTCATCAGCAACCCAAATGGAGTCTTTTTGATATGCAAAAATTCCAGTTAAACGAGTTATGGCGTTAGGACCACTTGTTTGTAACGGAATTTGAATGATTTTTTTCTCCAGAAGATCGATACAATCCAAAGCATGTTCCTTATGGTTATATCCAATCAATATATGTTTAGCACCTACTTGTACCGAAGAAGACAAATAATAGGACTTTAGTTGTAATACGTCAGAAGGAGGGAAAAAAAGTTCCTCCTTCTGTATTTCAACTAAGTCATTATCAACGGTCTTTATATTTTCTCTTCTCTGAGAGCAAGATATACTAATGCAAATTATGCATAAATAATGAAATAGTAATTTGTACATGGTTATCTACAATACGTTGGACCATAACATTCAGGACGTTCACTGTCTTTAAAACGGCATTCATTTCCGGAACTTGATGGACATGGAAACAAATGATAGTTTGATTTATTCTCATCCCAAGCTAAAGCCTCGACATTTTCCAATGCCAAGTCAGAGAGTTGAACCTCATTTTTGTTTTGCTGGTAGTTCCAGCCTGCTACTGCGGCGATCGCTGCAAAAGCGATTACGCCAAAAAATTTCTTTCCCATTTTTGTTTTATTTTAGGGATTTATAAACTTATGGTGATTGGTTCTACTGTTTGAAATCGAAGATCAAAAGCAATGGATTATCATCTTCCTTTGTTGTATTGATTATACTTCCGAATGGCTCAGACGGTGTGTATGTATTTCGCCATTCAACTACAGAATAGGCTTCCAATGGAACAACGATAGAACCATCCTTATTTGCATGATAAATAAATTGAGATATAGGGATCGTCAAACCCTTGAAATAAACATCATCTTTAATTGTACCGAAAGTATTCGATGATTTATTTTTATGGTCGAATAATGTCAATTTTTTATTTTTCTGATAGAAACTACCGAACATCGTGAATCGCTTATCCCTTATAAAACTATAAATACCATAGGCATAAGATCTTTTATTCAAATTGTCGAAAAAATCTTTAACGTTTTCATATTTCTTATCACTGAAAAAAGATGTAGGTATATTTTTCCCTTTAAAGTCGATATGGAGGAACGGATTCATATTTCCGCCTTCAACAGACTTGTAAATAGTATCATTGATCGGTTGAAAAAAATAAATAGAATCATGATCTTGATAAAAATTGTGATGAGCGAATATGAACAAGTATCCTGTTTGGTTTTTATCTACTTCTAAAAATGCGGAATCTTCTTTCCAATTTTTAATCCGATGCAATTTGTGACTTGTATCAAATCCGTTATATAAAAAAAATGTATTATTCACTATCGGCGAAATAGCTTGTGCATAGTACTTGAGATGAAATGTTGAAATACTATTTCCTGAATGATCATACGTTATTGTTTTTTGTTGATTCCTGTCCAATATTATAATATTTTCACCGTCTATCACAAAATCTGAAATCCCAGAATATTCATCTGGAGCTTCACCTCTTTTCTCTAAGCAAAGGGCTAATTCTCCTTCTTCGGAGAAAGCAAAAAGAGTTAGTCCATCAGAGATATAAATTTTATTATTTTCACACTTAATGTTCTCTATTTTCCCCATAAGAGTATCCGTCGGAAGCTTGAGCATTCGAAAATTCTCAAAGTATTCTGACAATTTCAACTCTGTATCTGAAGCTATGTCTACTTCTATGGCAGGAACGGATGTAAGCCTCTGTTCCTCAGGAAGGCAACCGAATGTGATAAAGACCCAACAAACAAGGAGCCAGACTCTCTGTTGATCATGAAAAAAAATAGACTTTCTCATTTGAAATAATTTGATGATTAGAAGTATTCAAAAAGATATGCCCAAATTTATCTTATAAGACATTATTTGCGAATTAAATTCTGACATATCTCTAATATTAACATTCTAACAAGCTGGTGATTGAGTACAATTATTACCGTTTAAAGGAGTACAACAGTATTCTCCATTCGCCTTTTGAGCCAATGCCTTATTGTTCTTTCCACTTTCATTTCTTGCCAATGCCTCGACATTCTCCAATGCCAAGTCCGACAATTCAACACTTTGTTTATTTTGCTGGTAGTTCCAGCCGGCGGCGGTGGCGATCGCAACAAAAGCGATTACGCCAAAAAATTTCTTTCCCATTTTCGTTTTGTTTTAGGAATTTATAGACTTATGTTTGTTTTTGAACCTTTCACCCGGTATCATTTCCCGAGACGGGTGATTTCTAACCCTTTTGTCGTTTGTTTCAAATTTACTACTTTTGCCGTTACCTCCTTCTTTATTTGTTATTGAATGAGGGAAAGTCCGGGAGTTTCTGCTAACGTTTGTGAGGCTGTAGGCAGGAACTCCTTTCTTTTTCCTGTTAATTGCTTTATTTTACCGGATAAATCTCACCATCAGCGAGTTAATATGTCTATTCTGTTCGATAGAATTCTCTTGATTGTTCCATAATGTTTCATGATTATTGCTCATTTTATTAATGATGAACAAATTGATCCTTTAAATACATAATTTGCAACTGTACTGTTTCACTGTCTTCGGATTGTTGAGAGAGCCTACACCATGATTGATCATTAATACAGAATGTCTTATTGTCAGCGAAAAGAATATCATCCATATCATTTATAAATTTTTTAAATATGATGGTTTCTTTTGTTTTCGAATTAATTAGAACATACCTATATGGATTCTCTTTTTCTCCAAACATAAAATAGCATAACAATACAGAATGAGGAGAGGGAACAAAATCAAACATCATTGATTTCATATTTAAATCTTTGGGATTTTGATTTGATGCAGTTCGTATGTCTAATGGCACTTTCTGCTTCAAATCTATTTTGTAAAGTCTGGAAATGGATTTATTGTTTATAAGATAGATGCAATCGTCGTTTCGATCGTAATAGTAAATTTTATTTTCTGATTGTTCGATATAGGTAGACATAAATTCAAAAGACTGATCATCTCCATCATGCTCTAACAGCAAAGATTCTTGTTTTTCGATCGGCTTGTAAAGCCAAACACCGTTTCTCTTATACACCTTATTTATACAAGGTTGTATGATTAATAACAGATTGTCCATCCATGCAAAATCTCTCATAAAATATTCTATTTTATATGAATATGCATATTCTCCTTTATAGGTATAAACATTGACTTTGAAATTCATCATATCATAGATATGTATTAAATTCGAAGTAGAATCAACAGCTATTGCATTGTCTTTATGATATTCTTCTGGCCCTTGACCAATCCTATTGATGTGACTCACCAGTTTATGATCTTTTAAATTAAAAACGAAAACTCCCTCATTTTTAGAATCTTGAAAAATAAGTGTATCTGAATCAAAATAGATTTTTTTGATTCCTGATAATAAACATTCTTCTCCTGCATCTAAATTAATATATTCAACCCGTTCAAATATAGAAGAATAGTTTATGCTACTCTCTGCATGCTCTAAATTGATAAATATAGAATCGACTTTAGTGTCTATGCAAGATGAGCAAATTAATAATAGGACCAAGCTGATGTTATGTATTTGTTTTAAAATCATATCAATACCGTATGTAAATGTTTGATAATATGTTTTAACATGCCAAGAGTCGTGATTAAGAGCCTGTTTAAATTTCTCTGAAATAAATTTTGCATAGCCCTCATCGGCCTGCTTTATTGCATTATAGGATTATTTTGAAAAACAACTGTCATACTATCACTAATTTCCTTTTATCAATTGAATATCAATAGACACAAGCAATGATAGTAGGTATGACGGATGCCTATTCCATCTATCATACTATCACTAACCGCCTGTCCAAGATTCTTCTTCACATGACTTATTTTCAATAACATAATAAGATAAACCCATTGACACCCGGGTCTCGATATCATTCACACTCGGGTGTCAAGACCGTTCACATCCGGGTGTAAAAAGCCTGTAAACGGGAATCTTCGGCACTTTTTCTGCCTGTTTGAAGCAAAATAAGTCACGTGTTTCAACAAAAAAGACGGCATCTCCTACAGAAAAACATCCTCAATACAACTCTCACAACCAACAAATGCAAAATTTAAACAGGCTCTTATATTTCAATCATAAAATTCATTACCTCAAACACAAGCTTCACTTGATTCCTTATTTTAATCTATTCATTCACTTTTTTCTCGGTCAATAACTATTATGATTGGCTCTTTTTACAAAAAAAGCGATAATATTTTAATTTGAATTTGTTGTTTGTGTAAAATTTGTTAATATATACGTGAGTTCGATGCAAATGATACTGGCAAAGGACAACGGTTACTTTCGTTGTATATTTGTATCGGACATTTTAGAAACAAAAGAATATTTGTTTTTGACAGCAAAGCAAGATGTATATTCTTATCTGCTTCGGGTTAACAAAGAGGACGGTTCTGTTACTTCTATTTGTAATGGTGGAGAATTTAAAGAAACACCTTTTATGAAAGTAAGATATGTAGATGTTGAAACCCCTAAATTTATCAACGACCTTTGCGGCGGCTTGCCATTCTATCCTTTTGACCAAAACGAAAATAGCTGGATTGCCAAATATGAAGCAACAGATTTGTTGGGACAGATTGATATTGATGAATTGAAAGTAACCGAAGTGTTGATGCCGGAAAAGAAAGCGCAACTGATCCGGATTTTGGAAAACTTGAAGGAATATGATAATCCGGTGATTTATGATAGCAACCTTAAAATAGAATGATATGAGACAAAATTTGATTTTTGAAACAACACAAAGTCTTGGATCATAAAGAAGTTTCTTTCATAACAAAGCCGGAACCTCAAATCATCAAACAAAATATAGCCAATACGAAACAGTTGATATTGGAAATTACGGATTGCTGCAATTTGGACTGCCATTGTTATCTTTGTCCGTCTCCATCTAATTATGAAATAGTGATTGGACGTTTAAATCTTTGTCATATCAAATAAAAATGTTCGATACATTCCCCCATTCCCACCAACTCGAATCCGCCGACTGCGGTCCCTCGTGCCTGCGCATGATCGCGAAGTACTACGGTCGCAGCTATTCCATCCAGTACCTCCGCGAACAGGCATTCAACCAGACCACGAATATCCTGATCTCCTTTTTGGCGGCGCGGGCTGTTGTTTCGGGCGAAATGACGTTGGGCATGATGATGTCGCTGACGTATATCGTAGGGCAGTTGACGGCTCCTATCGAGCAGTTCATCGGCTTTGCGTGTGCCTTTCAGGATGCGAAGATCAGCCTGGAGCGGCTCGGCGAGATCCATCAGAAGGAGGGTGAGGAACAGACGCTTGCCTTGAAAACGAACCGGCTCCCGGAAGAGCGGACGCTCCGGGGGGAGGATGTGTGCTTCAGCTATGACGGGGCGGACCGTGACTATGTGCTGGAGCATGTCAGCCTCGCGATCCCGCAGCACAAGGTGACGGCTGTGGTGGGGGCGAGCGGCAGCGGGAAGACGACGCTTGTCAAGTTGCTGCTTGGTTTCTACGAGCCGAACAAGGGGGCGATCCGCGTGGGGAACGTCTTGCTGAAGGATATGAACCCGCATGTGTGGCGTGCGCATACGGGGTGTGTGATGCAGGACGGCTTCATCTTCTCTGACACGATCGCGCGTAACATAGCGGTGGGGGCTGAATCGATCGACAGGGAGCGGCTGCTGCATGCCGTTACGGTGGCGAATATCCGGGAGTTCATCGACTCGTTGCCGTTGGGCTACAACACGAGGATCGGCATGGAAGGGAACGGCGTTAGCCAGGGGCAGCGGCAGCGTATCCTGATCGCCCGTGCGGTGTACAAGGATCCGGAGTTTATCTTCCTGGACGAGGCGACGAATGCCCTGGACACCAACAACGAGAAAGAGATCATGGAGCACCTGCACCGGTTTTACCGGGGCCGCACGGTGGTCGTGGTGGCGCACCGTTTGAGCACGGTCAGGGATGCGGACAACATCGTCGTCCTGGACAAAGGGCGGGTAGCCGAGGAGGGGACGCACGAAGAACTGACGGCGAAACGCGGAATATATTACAAATTGGTGAAGAACCAGTTGGAATTAGGCAATTAAATGATGATTTACCGGTAAATCATCATTTACAAATTGTATATGGAAAAAGGGAAAGACATAGAATTACGCAGTGAAGCGGTGCAGGAAGTGATGGGGCATAATCTTGATATGTTATGTAACATAAGACTATATATTGCTTGTTATAAAAGAAACCATACATTTGTATTAACATTAAATAGAGTACTGAAATACTTTCGTGTGATTTATAACTGCTATGATATAAAAAATTGAATGTAATATGCAAGGTTATATAGAAGCTTTCGTTGATTAAAAAAAGAAGAGATCCGAAAGACAACCCCTTTGCCTGATTTTCTTTGTAAATTGGGTAAATCATGGAGAGATAAGAATCCGGATTGGGAATATGTATATTGGGATAAGGCACGTATGGATTCATTTGTACATGAGTATTATCCTTTTTATATGGATATTTATAATAAATTCCCATATGATGTTATGCGTTGGGATGTGATTCGGTATATGATTTTATATAAGATAGGAGGTCTGTATGTTGATTTCGATTATGAGTGTTCTTTGAAAAAACAAGGTGCTATTTTAAGTAATGAAGAAATGGCAAAAATTTTTGGTAAAGGGACCTATCGTTGTTGTTGTGGTACGGGAAGCAATGTCCCTTGCTTTAATGTGACGGCAAGTAGTGAAAAAGAAGCTCTTTATTATTTACCTGATGTTTGTAGCTCTTATGGGGGGAAGGGAGGCTGCTTCTAAAAGAAAAGGTAGTGTGTCTTTCGTACTCGTCCCTGTATCAAGCACGGGGACGAGTACGAAAGACACACTGTTT
>OLRA01004345.1_pt1 | contig 11311 bp, 12 predicted proteins | sample 1673011 | NCBI WGS metagenome assembly OLRA01 (sample SAMEA3136746, study PRJEB25190) | human gut metagenome | reverse complement strand
TATTGACATTAATTATGTCTACTTATTGAATGGGGTCATCAGATGGGTACTCACATATTTAAATGTACTTCTTGATCATTTAGAATGGTAATGTTGTTTTTTGTGATTTCTTGATTGAGTTCATTTCTTATGAATTTTATCTTGTTTTCGCGATTGCCATATACAAAATAAACAGGGGCTACTTTAGTAAGTCTTCCTAGTTGATCAAATAGAATTTCCATATCATCTTTGGATGTAGATTCATCCACGAAGTCTCCGCCAAGTAGATGGAAATTTGGCTTTCTTTTCTTGAATAGAATTAATAATACAAGTAAACAAAATGGTGTATGTATGGCCTACATAGCTTGATATGTATGCATATTTGAACAATCTAAGAGTAATGCGATACAGATGGCGTATCGTATTTTTTTTGTTTAATGTATTCTTTAAAAGATTGTTTAAGAGTAAACATAAAAATACTTCTAGAATGAGAATTCCCATTTGAAGATAAATTATACTATCACTTCCTTTTTGTTTTATCTTACAGCATTGTTAGAAAGATTTCCTGGCTTATGCAGTATAATAAAGTGGGTGAGACTATGTATAAAATAATGATAGTAGAAGATGATGAACTCATCTCAAAAAAGTTGGAATCGTTTCTTAAATCTTGGAACTATAGTGTTGAAAGAGTTACAGATTTTTATAATGTGATGGATGCATTTCATTCCTTTAATCCAGACTTAGTGTTAGTGGATATAACACTGCCTTATTTAAATGGATATTTATGGACAGAAAAGATTCGTGAAGAATCCAAAGTTCCAATTATCTTTATTTCAAGTGCTACAGACAATATGAGTATTGTGATGGCTATCTCTAAAGGTGCGGATGATTTTGTATGTAAACCATTTGATTTAAATGTTCTAGCTGCTAAAATTACGGCAATATTAAGACGTAGCTATGACTTTGTATCTAATCATAATATCCTTGAATATCAAGGTGTACGCTTTAATTTAGATGATAATACAGTAAGTTTTCAATCTTCTCAAATGGAACTGAGTAAGAATGAGGCTAAGATCCTACGTTTACTTATGGAAAAGAAGGGGACCATTGTATCTCGAGATCGTTTAATGGAATATTTGTGGAAGACCGATTTTTATGTGGATGAAAATGCATTAAGTGTGAATGTGAATCGTTTGCGTAAAAAGTTAGAGAGTATTGGAATTTTAGATTTTATTCAAACAAAAAAAGGATTGGGATATAAGATATGAAGTTGTTTAGTCATTATTTAAAAGATCGAGTGTTCTTTATCACAATTTATGTTGTGAGTGTATTCGTCTGTTTATGTGTATTTAAACTCTATAATTTAGAACTTGAAGCTTTTACATATGCCTTTATGCTTTTATGTGTATTGTTGGTGGTTTGTTTCTTTTGGGATTACCACAAATATTATAAGAAACACCAAACCTTAGTAACACTTCAATCCAATAGTAATATTTCTTTGTCTTGTGATCTTCAAGATTCTTCATTGATGGGAGAAGATTATCATAAAATCTTAGTGGCCATGAAAGAGTATCATGATGAATATGTTATTTCTTCAGAAAATAAAATGCATGATCTAGAAGATTATTTTACGATGTGGGTGCATCAGGCTAAACTTCCTATTGCCGCTATGAAATTGTTGCTTGAAGATGAGAAATTGAGGCGTAGTGAAATCAAGTTACAACTCTTACGAATGGATCAATATACAGATATGGTTTTAGCCTATTTACGATTACATAGTACGCATACTGATTTCTTATTTAAAGAATTAGAATTGGATGATTTAATTCGACAATCGATTCGTCGCTTTTCTACAGAATTTATTCGTAAACACATTCAGTTGAGCTTTAAAGAAACTGGAGATGTGATTTTGAGTGATGAAAAGTGGCTTGTGTTTGTGTTGGAACAAATTCTTTCGAATAGTCTTAAATATACCAATGAAAATGGTTTGATATCTATATATATGAAGACTAAACATGTCTTAGTTATTGAAGATACGGGTATTGGTATTAGTGCAAGTGATATAAATCGTGTGTTTGAAAAGGGATATACAGGCATGAATGGGCGTAGTGATAAAACAGCAAGTGGTCTAGGTCTATATTTATGTAAAAATATTTTGGATATGTTGAATCATAAAATAACGATTGAATCAAATGTTGGTAAAGGCACTCGAGTGATATTGGATCTTACGCATTTTGAAGGAAGAATTGAGTAATCTTACAATCTTGTAAGAATAGTGTTAGCTGAATCGATGGCTGCATTTTTGGATTCTTTGTAGAATTTTGGTGTACATGGAGGTAATGAATATGGCATTATTGGAAGTAAAAAATTTGAAAAAAGTATATACAACAAGATTTACACAGAATCAAGTACAGGCGTTGAGTAATGTGAATTTTAGTGTGAATAAAGGTGAATATGTCGCTATTATGGGAGAGTCTGGATCTGGTAAGACAACACTATTAAATATCTTGGCAGCTTTGGATAAACCAACAAGTGGACAAGTCTTATTACATGGTAAGGATATTACGCATATTTCAGAAAAGGAAATTGCGAACTTTCGAAGAAAACATTTAGGCTTTGTATTCCAAGATTTTAACTTATTAGATAATTTTAATAATCGCGACAATATTTTCTTGCCTTTGGTTTTAAGTAAGAAAAAATATCCAGAAATGAAAAAAAGATTGGATCCAATTGTCAAACAACTAGGGATTGAGAATATTTTAGATAAGTTTCCATATGAAATCAGTGGTGGACAAAAGCAGCGTGTAGCTGTAGCTCGTGCCATCATCACAAATCCAGATCTAATTTTGGCTGATGAGCCAACGGGGGCATTGGATTCAAAGAGTACAGAGGAACTTTTACATTTGTTTGGAACCATCAATGCGAATCAACAAACAATTGTAATGGTAACCCATTCGACAAAGGCGGCAAGCCATGCTTCTCGCGTATTATTTATTAAGGATGGAAAGATTTTCCATGAAATTTATAAAGGAAATAAAAATTTAGATCAGATGTACCAATGTATTAGTGACACGTTGACACTACTAGCTACAGGTGGTGTGCATCATGAGTAGAGCTTTCTATTTAAATTTAGCTGTAGATAATTTGAAGAAGAATGCACGTACCATCATTCCTTATATATTAACGAGTGTCTTAACGACAATGATGTTGTATATGGTTGTTTCTTTGGCAACTAATCCGCATTTAGATGAAATTGTAGGAGGAACATCTATAAAGCAGCTATTAGGTTTTGGCATTGTGATTATTGAAATATTTGCGTTTATTTTCTTGTTCTATACCCATAGTTTCTTGATTAAAAGAAGACAAAAAGAATTCGCATTATTCTCTATATTAGGAATGGAAAAAAAGCACTTAGCTTGCGTCTTGTTTTATGAGACATTAATAACTCTACTTGTTTCATTAATTTTAGGAATTGGATTCGGCGTTTTATTGGATAAAGCGATGTTTTTGGTTATCGCAAAAATGATTGGTGCAGATATTGTGCTCGGCTTCTACTTTTCTTTTTTTGGCATGAGACAATGCGTTCTTGTGATTGGATTGATTTATGTATTGATCTATTTCTATTCTATGATTCGTATTCATATTTCAAGTCCGATTGAATTACTTCATTCCGATCATATGGGTGAAAAAGAGCCTAAGGCCAAATGGTTTCTTTCTATTATTGGTATTCTTTGTCTAGGTATTGGATACTATTTGTCAATTAGTACTAAAAATCCTTTAAGCGCACTTTACGTCTTTTTTGTGGCTGTTGTGCTTGTCATTATTGGAACCTATTTATTATTTACTTCGATTTCGGTCACTTTCTTAAAACTAATGAAGAAAAACAAGAATTACTATTATAAGACGAATCACTTTATTAGTATTTCTGGCATGATGTATCGTATGAAACAAAATGCCGTAGGACTTGCGAATATTTGTATTCTTTCAACAATGGTTTTAGTGATGTTGTCTACAACCCTTAGCATGTGGACAAGTATTGATCGTGTTGTAGATTCACAATATCCAAGAGATTTTATTGGAACAGGATATGGGGAAGCTTCCAATATTGATTTTGATGAAATGAGTGAAGAATTGATTCGTATGGGCATTATTCCAAAGAATCTTCTTGCGTATAAAGAGTTGAGTTATGCAGGGTATTTAAAGAATGGAACTTTGATTACAGATTACCAGAATGAGGGGATGAATGCCGTAAATGAAATTCAAGAATTTTATTGTCTTCCATTAAAGGATATTCAGGACTATGAAAATATGAAGGGGTCTTTAAAGCCAAATGAAATCTATGTGTATTCTAATGTAGAGAAGGTTAAGGAGAAGACTTTATCTTTATTTGGAAAAGAATATGTTGTAAAGAAACAATTGGATCATTTGAAGATGGATGAAAATAATCCAAATGTGACAGAGCATTATTATATTATTGTGGATTCAGAAAATACTTTAGAGAGGATGCAACAAGATCAATTGAATGTATATGATGATAATGCGAGTACAATATATGCAAGTTATTTATTTGATTGTGATGCGAATGATCGTAGGGTTATTGAAAAATTAACTCAGAATGGAAATATAAATAATTTTATATGGACAAATAAATCAGATCAGAAACAAGGCTTGATTGAATTATATGCAGGCATCTTATTTATTGGAATCTTCTTAAGCTTCTTATTTATCATGGCAACCATTCTGATTATGTACTACAAACAAATTACAGAAGGCTATGAAGATAAGGATCGTTTTGAAATTATGCAAAAAGTGGGTCTAGAACAAAGTGATGTAAAGAAGGCTATTCATTCGCAGGTGTTGACGGTATTCTTTATGCCACTACTTGTTGCAGGACTTCATGTTTGTTTTGCGTATCCAATGATTGAAAAGCTACTTCATTTGTTGTTTGTGAGTGATGCATGGCTTTATGTTCGTACGACAATGTTCTGTTTTGTGGCCTTTGCACTAGTCTACATTGTGATTTATGTATTAACTTCAAAAGTCTATTATGGAATTGTAAAGAGAAATGATTAATTGGATATTAGGATTTATCTTGATTGGATTATGTATCTATATATATTATGTGAATCATCATGGAATTTAGTACTCGAAAAGAGTACTATTTTTCTTAGGTGATATATATGTTTATAAATGGATTTGACGTCTTGTGGGATGAAATTGATGATTATGTGGCCGATATTAAAAGTATTCGAAGTATCGATCAATTCATGTTTACTAAGCCAGTAACTTTCTTTTGCGGCGAAAACGGAAGTGGTAAATCCACCTTATTAGAGGCTCTTGCGATTAAAAATGGATTGAATCCAGAAGGTGGAACAAAAAACTATAATTTTTCTACGTATGATTCGTATTCGAATTTGCATAAGCATATGCGTCTGTGGCGTTCTAGAAAACCGGATTGGATGTATTTCTTAAGAGCAGAAAGCTTTTATAATGTAGCGACAAAAGAAATGGAATATGCAGATGCGTTACATCCTTCAAAAGAATATCATATGAAGTCGCATGGTCAGAGTTTCTTTTCATTGATGATGGATCAAATTAAGAGGAATGGATTGTACTTTCTAGATGAACCAGAAGCGGCTTTATCTTGTCAGAATCAATTGGCCTTACTCTATTTGATTGAGGAATGTGTGAAACAAAATTGTCAATTTATCATTGCGACACATTCACCTATATTATTGGGTTTTCCCAATGCACAAATCTTATCATTTGATGAAGATAAGGTAGAAGAAGTGGATTATAAATCTACGTCTAGCTATCAAACAATGAAATTATTTTTGGATCGGTATGATTATTTTGTGAAAGATATTCAAGAGAATAATGATGGAGGGATATTGTGATTAAATTAATTGCGATTGGTAAGAATAAAGATAAGGCGTTACAGTCTTTAGAGAAAGAATATATGAAGCGATTGTCGGCTTTTTGTAAGTTTAGCGAAATCGAAGTCAAGGATGAAGCAAATGAGCATATTTCTAGAGAAGCTGAAGTTTTATTGGTGAAAGAAAAAGAGGGAAATCGTGTTCTAGAAAAATTGTCGGATCAAGATTTTGTGGTATTGCTTGATCTTCATGGCAAGATGATTGATTCTGAGACGTTTGCGAAGAATTTGGATATGTGGCAAATGAAGTATTCAAATATTGTTTTTGTGATTGCGGGAAGTCTAGGACCAAGTGAAAAATTAGTTTCTAGAGCGAATTATCGTTGGAAATTATCGGATCTAACTTTTACTCATTTAATGACCCGTGTCTTGATGTTGGAACAGATTTATCGTGGTTTTATGATCAATAATGGTCGTAATTACCACAAGTAAGTGATGTAAGCGCTTTTTGTGAAATATTTTACTTGTGAAAAACTAGTCAATCAATTTATGTAGTGATATAATGGATGTGCAAAAAAAAATGACAGTAGGAGGAATATACATGACAAAGAGAACTGTTAAAGACCTTGATGTAGCTGGAAAAAAGGTCATCGTACGTTGTGATTTTAACGTGCCAAGAAAAGATGGTGTTATCACAGATGATAACCGTATCGTAATGGCTTTACCTACAATTAAATATTTAGTAGAAAACAAAGCTAAAGTTATTTTGATGTCTCACTTAGGAAAAGTTAAGACTGAAGAAGACAAAGCTAAAAACAACTTGGAATGCGTAGCCGTACGTTTACAAGAATTGTTACCAGATGTAAAAGTAACTTTCTGCCCAGTAACTCGTGGTGAAGAATTAGAAAACGCTGTAAATGCATTAGCTGATGGTGAAATCGTATTAATGCAAAATACTCGTTACGAAAAAGGCGAAAGCAAAAACGATCCTGAATTAGGTGCATATTGGGCTAGCTTAGGTGAAGTATTCGTTGAAGATGCATTCGGATCTGTTCACCGTGCTCACGCTTCTACTGTAGGTATCCCTACAAACATTAAAGAAAACGGATTAGGATTCTTAGTTGAAAAAGAAGTTACAATGTTAGGAAAAGCTGTTGATGAACCAGCTCACCCATTTGTAGCTATCATTGGTGGATCTAAAGTATCTAGTAAGATCGATGTTGTTGACAACTTATTGAAAAAAGCTGACAAAGTTATCATCGGTGGTGGAATGGCTTATACATTCTCTAAAGCTGTTGGTGGTTCAATCGGTACTTCATTAGTTGAAGATGACAAATTGGATTTAGCAAAAGAATATTTAGAAAAAGCTGGAGACAAATTAGTTCTTCCTGTAGATAACGTAATCGCTGATGCATTCAGTGAAGAAGCTAACACAAGTGTTGCTGATGCTGGACAAATTCCTGATGGATGGATGGGATTGGATATTGGTCCTAAATCTGTTGAATTGTTCAAAGAAACTTTAGCAGGTGCTAAAACTGTAGTATGGAATGGACCTATGGGTGTATTCGAAATGCCTAAATTCGCTAAAGGTACTGAAGAAGTATGTAAAGCTATCTCTGAATTACCAGAAGCTATTACAGTAATCGGTGGTGGAGACTCTGCTGCTGCTGCAAAACAATTAGGATATGCAGACAAATTCTCTCACGTTTCAACTGGTGGTGGAGCTAGTTTGGAATATATGGAAGGTAAAACATTACCTGGTATCGCTATTATCAGCGAAAAGTAATAAGGAGATGTACTTAAGATGAGAAAACCTATTATCGTTGGAAATTGGAAAATGAACAAAAACAACGCTGAAACAAAAGCTTTCTTCGAAGCTGTTGATGGTGTTGCTGCTAGTGAAAATGCTACTTATGGAATTGGATGTCCATTTACTGATTTAAGAACTGCATTGGATCACGCTAAAAACTTAGTTGTAGCTGCTGAAAACTGCCACTTTGAAGATAGTGGAGCTTTCACTGGTGAAGTTAGTGTTCCTATGTTAGAAGAAATGGGAGTTAAATATTGCATTATCGGTCACTCAGAACGTCGTGAAATGTTCGGTGATACTGATGAAACAGTAAACAAAAAAGCAAAACGTTTAATCAAAGCTGGAATTACTCCAATCTTATGTGTTGGTGAAACAGAAGCTGATTACGATGCTGGAAACTCAGAAAAAGTAATTCGTGAAGAATTAGCTGGTTCTTTAGCTGACTTATGTCCAAAATGTGTTGGTGAAATGGTAATTGCTTACGAACCAATCTGGGCTATCGGAACTGGAAAATCTGCTTCAGTTGAAATTGCTGAAAACTGCTGTAAGATCGTACGTGACCAAGTTAAGGTTATGTATGGAGAAGAAGCTGCTGAAAAAGTACGTATCCAATATGGTGGAAGTGTTAAACCTAACAACATCGTTGAATATATGGCTCAACCAGATATCGATGGTGCATTAATTGGTGGTGCTAGTTTGAAAGAAGATAGCTTCACAGAAATTATTGAAAAAACAAAATAATTGATGATTATCTAGGCCTCTTTGAGGCCTTTTATTTTTAGCTATTTCTAACCGAAAATAAAATTTAGGGTTGTTTGTGAAGTGGTTTCGTGGTAAACTAATCATGAAATATCCCGAGTTTGACAGTTGAAAAAGAAAAAAGTGCTAGAAAGCCTTTATTCAAGGTTTAATCTAGCACTTTCGTTTTTTTGAAATGTTGTATGTGATTTCTATTTTGAAAATTTTTTTACTATTTTGTTTAAATCACTTGGTCTATAGTACTTTCTGTTTAGTTGTAGCTCGAAACATCTTTCTAATGCATCTAATGCCTGACTTCCACTATAGATGGATTTGTAGTACATGTCATCCATATTTACTACATTCATATTTCGTAATGTTTTTATTAGGTTTGATGTTGTTACATGAGTTAAGTTGTCATCCAACTTGCACTCCATAAGCCTGTATATAAGTAGTGCAGTGTAGCAGATCAAGAAATGTGCACGTATTCTTTCTGGCTTTCTCAAGAATACGGGTCTTGCATCGAAATTAGTCTTCATGATTCTAAAACAGTCTTCGATTTTGTATCTATTTTGAGCTACTGCTAGAATGTCTTTGGCTGAATCGTCAAGATTTGTTGCGACGGCATAGAATCCATCGTATTTTTCTTCTTCATGGATTTTATCCATATCCAATACATAATTAGCTGTATCAGATGATGTGTTCTTAAGGAATCGACGTATATCGTTGGGTCCTTTTTTTATTTTTTCAGGATCTTTAAGTCTTAATAACTTTTTAGCACGTTCAAGCTGTCTTTCGCGGATAGTCCTTTGGTATTCCATCATCTTTCTAGAGAAAGTGACAATGATATATTGATGTAATGTTCCTTTGGCTTTTACTTTTTTTGTTCGACCGTTCTTGTACACTTTTTCTTCATAAAGTCCTGTATCCATGGCCGTGTTGGCGGGAATCACTTTATAGGCAAAATCATTGTATAGACTTAGATTGTTTGCGTCTTTTTTATTAAATGTTCGCATTTCTTTCAATGTGATCGCATCGTCATTTGACAATAGACGGTAGTTTGAATCGTTGAATACGATATCTTTGATCTCTTGTCCAAGTTTTTTTACTGACTGTGTAACGATATAAGCTCTACCACCCATATCATTGAATTTACGGATATTGTAGGATCCAAGTCCTGCATCCGCACAATATATGAACTTTTTGTTTCCGGTCATTTTTATAACTTCTTTTTCAAGTGGAACGGCAGTAAGCTGTTCATTTGTGTTTCCTGGATGAATACACATAGAAATAGGGATTCCACGGCTGTCCATGATAAGCCCCATTTCAACAATAGGAGATGTCTTGTTTTCCTTACTGATTCCGAACTGACGAAGCCCAAGGATAATTTCTCCAGTAACTTCGTCAACAATCTCCTCATCAGGCTTTTCTGTTTCAAAGAAATAGTTTGTACAGTCATAGTACATAACTGAAGTATCTCGTTTAACGATGTTTTCGGAATTGTCAAAAAGATGTTTTAAATATTTGTCACTGTTTCTGTCTAGAATATCCAAGAAACGAATCATATGTTGGTATTCAACCTGAGGTTTCTCATAGTATGTATCAAGTTTATCGTATGTTCCATATTTACTGGCAGGATCCAGAATCCTTGCATAGGTAAGAAACTGACAGATTTTATTACAGTCGTAGGTGATCTTTCTGTCAGAAGAAACTGATTTAAAAAAATCAGACAGATTCAATTTGGCATAGATATCCTTAAGATACAGATATCCAATGTTCAAACTAGTAGAATTCGAACAAGGAGAATCTGAAGAAGGGATTCTTTCATTAAAGTCCATAGTAACAACGAATTCAGATCTGCCAGAACGATATTCCTCATTCATTTTTTTTACTTCGTTTTTAGCGTATACCAAGGGATCATCCGTAATAAGAAGAAGCTCAGAATGTTTACCTAATCTTTTGATATTTTTGGTTGTCGTTTTTTTACCATTTCTAAATCCCTGCTGAATATAGTAAGTAGGATCTTTAAGTCGTTTATCATAATACAGTTTCATAGAAGCAGCCATCCTTTACAACTATTATATCACAATTACAACACATACAACAGTAAAAAATAAAAATTTGACGAAAAAAAAGCCGTACATAAACGACATTTGGCTATTTTGGCTACGAGCAAGTGTTAAACTCCCGATAGCTTCACAGAAATTATTGAAAAAACAAAATAATTGATGATTATCTAGGCCTCTTTGAGGCCTTTTATTTTTAGCTATTTCTAACCGAAAATAAAATTTAGGGTTGTTTGTGAAGTGGTTTCGTGGTAAACTAATCATGAACTATTTTAAATGGGGGTAGAATAAAATGAACTTTGTAGAAAATAATGGTAAAAAAGTTGCAGCGATTCTATGTGTAGCATCTGCTTTCCCTGTTGTGGCAACAGTAGTTGCAGCTAAGGAAGAACCAGGATGGCATGGTGATCGCTATGTCAATGAAGATAAAACTGTAGCAAAAGGATGGCAAGAAATCGAAGGAAAATCTTACTATTTCTCAGAAGATGGAACAGTAAATTCTTCAAAGACTGAAGAAGCAACAACAGCTAGCGTTTCAAGTAACATTACAGGGGAAGTGAAAGAAACAGTAGCAACAGCTAGTCAAGAAGCTGTAAAAGAAGAAACAGAACAGAAAGCCGAAGAAGTAGTCGAAACTCCAGTAACTACAACTGAAGCAACAGATACAACTGAAACTCCAGCAGAAACAACTGCTCCAGAACAGACTGAGACTCCAGCTCCTGAACAGACTGTAACACCTGCTCCAGAACAAACTGAGACTCCAGCTCCTGAGCAAAATGTAACACCTGCTCCAGAACAAACTGAGACTCCAGCTCCTGAGCAAAATGTAACACCTGCTCCAGA
>OLRA01004337.1_pt1 | contig 11344 bp, 5 predicted proteins | sample 1673011 | NCBI WGS metagenome assembly OLRA01 (sample SAMEA3136746, study PRJEB25190) | human gut metagenome | reverse complement strand
AAACCGCGACCGTGTCGCAGGCATTCTTGTTGCGCTGATCCTCGCCCTTGCCGTCGCCTCAAGGTGGGTGATCCTGTGACCACCTACAAACTGACCATGAGCTACGACGGCGCCAGTTTTGCAGGCTTCCAGCGCCAGAGCGATGAAACGCTTGTCACTGTGCAGGGCTTGCTCGAGCAGACCATCGCCGAGCTTTTCGGCGCTCCGGTGCAGATTCACGGCGCCGGACGCACAGACGCTGGCGTGCACGCGCGCGCCCAGGTGGCGCATTTCAGCTTTGACCGCAGCATTCCCGCAGAGCGGCTGCGCTATGCGCTGAATCGCGCGCTGCCGCCGAGCCTTGTGGTGAACGATGCTGAAATTGTTGACGCAGCTTTTCACGCGCGCAAGAGCGCCATCGGAAAATGGTACAGCTATCGCATCTACAACGGGCAAACGCCGCCGGCGCTCGGCCACGGCTATTTCACCCACATTCCCCAGCCGATGGATCGCACGCTTTTCGCAGCGGCGCTGGCGCAGATGGTTGGCGCGCATAATTTTGAAGGCTTCTGCGGGCGCGGCGCGACTGTCAAAACCTTCGACCGCACCCTCTATCTTGCCAAGCTCTGCATCGACGCGCGCCACCCCGAATGGTGGCAGATCCACTTCGTCGGCGACGGATTTCTGCGCAAAATGGTGCGCAATCTCGTCGGCACAGCGGCAGATATCGCCCTCGGGCGCAGACCGCTCAGCTGCGTCGCCGATGCGCTGACGACGCGCGACCGCAGCAAAGCCGGACCAACAGCGCCAGCCGCCGGGCTCACCATGGAGACTGTGTTCTACGACCATGCTGTGCTGGCAGCGCAGCTCGATACACTACGTGCGCTTCCAAGCGATCATGTGGCGCCGCTTTTCGATTGTTTCTAAAGAATTTACTGTAGTCCTTGACATCCGTGGAGCTATCCAGCATAATTTTTATAGCTTTACTTTACACTGAGAGGGGCGAACAATTTTGTCGATTTTACGATCCTTGCGGCTTGCAGGCACAGTGCTGCTGGTCCTGACGATCTTTTGTATATTTGTGCTGCCTGATGGCATTGTACCGATGATGGTCGGTATCGCGCTCGCCGGACTCACTGCGCTGGATCTTCTCGCGGTGCTTGTGCTGACGCTCGTGCGCGATCACAGCTTCCGTGGATTTGTGCAGGCGCTGGTGGCGCTGTCGCTTGTCCTCATGTTGGGCGGCGGAATCGGTTCTATGGCGCAGGCTGGCAGCTACTACATTCAGCTGGAAGAAGGCGAGACCGTCGCGCTCGCCGGGCGCGGCATGGACGGCTATGCACTGACACTGGAAAGCGGCGTGCACGACAACAGCCTCGACGTTGCGCTGACGCGGCCAGATCAGGTGACCGTGCACGAAACGATTTCTCCAACAGCGCCAATGACCTACGACGGCATCGAGGTGCACCCAAGCCTTGGCGCTGGTTCTGACGCCGTGCTGCTCGTGCGCTACGACTGGTTCCGTCATCTCATCTGGGCCGGCGGGCTCCTCTTTGTGATCGGGCTTGGGCTCAGCGTTGTGCCATCTGTGAGAAAGCGAGGTGAAGACTGATGCTCATGACCATTCTTTTCGACGTCATCGTCGTTTGTTTTGCCCTCGCGCTCATCTGCTGGTCCGCCAGCGAGCTTTTGCACATCTGGCAGGCAGGCGTCACCATGAGCCTGATCTTCCTCGTTGGCACCCTGGCGCTTTTTGTGCGACTCGTTGTCGTTTGCGTGAGCGGAAATGTGCTCGCGGATGACAATATCTGGACGATTTTCACCTTCACCTTCGCCGTCATGGCGCTCTATCTGCATTTCCGCCTCTTCGGCACCATGATCATGCCTGCCGCGTCGGTGCTGCTCGTCGTGGTCGAAATGCTCTCGCACGTTGGCTTCTGGCCACAGCTTGGCTTCGCCTTCGATATCAGCGGCGAGCCATGGCTCGGCGACGTGGCGCGCGTGCGGGTGCGCGACCTCACGGCCGAGAAGCTCGCGCGCCTCGGCATCGCGCTCGCCTGTGTACTCCTCGGTGCGAGCACCCTCAGCCGTCGCGGACGCCTGGCGGAAGCAGAACGCATCGAAGCCGAGCTTGAAGAGATCCCCGACGAAGCGGCATTTCGTGCGCACAGTCTGCGCCTGCAGTTTATCGACGTTTCCCGCAAAATGCCGCGTATGCTCTCGCATCTCGGCTGGTGGGCGCTGGCCATTCTCAGCTTCGCCATCGGCGGATTTGTGCTCTGGTGCTACACCCGCTACGGCATTTACTGGGCCTGGCAGCCGCTTTTCGCGCTGAGCGCCCTCGTCTGGGCGCTGCTCTTTGTCGGCAAGGATATGCTCTTCATCCGCAGCAAATAAATCTGATCGCAACAGCTCCTTCCGGGGCTGTTTTTTCATGTCAAAGCGTTTGGACGGTGCTTGCCAAAGGCTTTTGATGGACGGTGCGCAGCAGTTGTGGCATACTGAACGCAGAAAAAAACAAAGGAGGTCTTACTCATGTTAGAAGGAAAGATAATTCGCAGCCTGATTTTCGTGGGCGCACTGATTTGGACAGCGTGGATCGTTTGGACAATCTGAGGGATCCGCTGCACGTAGATCCGGAGATTATTTTGCCAGCGCTCTGCTGCGCAGGGATATTTGTCGGATTGGCACGCACGCGGAAAACGCACAGACATAAATAATGAAGAAATGCTAAATAAATTCTTAATTTCACCTTCATTTTCGAGACAGCACGCCCTCGCTGTGGTACGCTGAGTACAAGAAAACGCGACACAGCGAAAGGAGCGATCGTTTATGAAAAGAAAAATTCTCATCGCCGGGCTGCTCTGCCTGGCGATGCTCGCCGCCGGTTGCGGAAATGGCAGCGCAGCGGCGGACGGTTCGTTGACAGAAAGCGACGTAACAACTGTGAAAACCGACGACGGCAGCTACACCGTGGATAAGAGCGCTGTATTAGCCGAGGGTAAGATCGATGGCGACAAGAAAAAGATCATGGACGCCGTCGAAAGCTATGTGCTCTTATTTTCTCGCGCCTACAATGGTCACGGCGGCGTCGTCGACGGCGACCGCATCGCAGATTCCCAGCCAGCGCTCGAGCATGAATGCGATTCTCGCGTGCTTGTGCTTCTTGCTCAGGGAGAACAAGACGACACGCGGCACGATGGCGTTCGGCCACACGCCATCACCTACGAGCTGCTCGATATCCAGGACGGCGCTGCCCGCGTCATTGTGAATTATGAGCCGCGCAAGGGTATGGAGCCGTGGCGCGAAGGATATATTTTCACGCAGGAAGGCCGCGACTGGCAGCTCGTTAACGTCATCGTGAATAACAATGGCGGCGGAGATGCCGTGCTCGACAATCTTGCCGCCAGTGACGATCCGACAGAATGGACCACCACCTATTCCTACAGCCAGCTGCCGCGCAGCGCCTACGACGGACTCCACGAGTACAGCGACTACATCGTTGACGATCAGAGCGGCATCGGCACAGCGATCGAAGGCAGCGGCAAGGCCGTCGATCTTGAATCTCTGAAATACGAGGACGCCATCGCCGAATACAACCGCACAGAAAATAAATGAAAAAATCCACGACGCAAGCGTTGTCAAATTTGACAGCGTTTGCGTCGATCTTTTTTTCCGGCGACTGGCGACAAATGGTAAACTGAAAAAGAGATAGCGAATGCTGGTTGTACAATTTACAAAATCATGACGTCCATTTTATAGAGGTGAATAGACGCTCGCTCAGACTGGTATGATATAATATAGTTATAAATGATAGCATGGATATGAGTATACATATTTATGTGAAACATGAAATGCTAAAATAACCAACACCGATTTTTAATATTCAGGAGGTGAACGGCATGAGCGAAACCGTGAAGGAAATCTGCCACCACACAGAAAGCGGTAGTCCACCTGCAGAGTGGGACAACGACTACAGCCGTCAGGCAGATTCTGAAAACATCCGCTATGCCAATACATTTCAGATCCCTGGGAAAGACAGCGATCAAGCGCCAGCCCAGGAGTCAGACTGCCCATCCAGTGGGCGTAAATATCGTAACGGGCGACGTGTCATAAAAGGCGTGAACGATCTCGCTACCTGCTACCCAGCCGTCGCTGCCACCTGGCATCCGACAAAAAATGACGATCTGCAGCCGTCAGACGTGCTGCCTGGCAGCCACCGCTCAGTGTGGTGGATCTGCGAGCACGGCCACGAATGGCAGGCGCAGATAAAATCTCGCGTCAGCGGTTCCGGCTGTCCGGTTTGCGCCAATCGCATGGTGCTCGCTGGCGTGAACGATCTGGCGACGATCAATCCCGAGCTCGCCCGCCAGTGGCACCCAACCAAAAACGGCGATCTGACACCGCGCGATGTGCTCGCCGGCAGTCGTCGCAAAGTGTGGTGGATCTGCGACCAGGGCCACGAATGGCAAGCCGACGTTTCCAGCCGCAACCACGGCACAGGCTGTCCAGTCTGCGCTGGCAAAAAAGTCATCCCCGGCGAAAACGATTTCGCCAGCCAGTATCCCGAGCTCGCCCGTCAGTGGCACCCGACGAAAAATGGCTCTCTGCGGCCAGACCAGGTCACCCCATCTAGCAATAAAAAAGTCTGGTGGATCTGCGACAAAGGCCACGAATATCAGGCCGTCATCGCCAGCCGCACACGACGTCACGGCGGTTGCCCATATTGCCAAAACGTCAAAGTCCTGTCGGGATTCAACGATCTCGCCACAAAATATCCAAAGATCGCTGCCGAATGGCACCCAACAAAAAACGGCGACCTCACACCAGAACAGGTTTTGCCAGGCAGTCGCCGCAGAGTTTGGTGGCAGTGTAAGAACGGCCACAGCTGGGAAGCCGTCGTCTATTCCCGCACAGGCGCGCAGAACAGCGGCTGTCCGGTCTGCACTGGCTATGCCGTTGGCAAGCGCCGCGCGCGCTACGAGAAATATTTTGAAGAGATAGAAAAGCGAGAATGAACAGCTCGCAAACAAAGAGGAGGACACACCATTGCTAAGAACATCTACAGCCAGAGCTCGCCAATGCGCTCTGGTACCATGTCGTTATAATGTGGACGATTATGGCAGCGTACATGATTCCCTGTCGTGCGCGCTTCTGGAAAAATGTTTTTACAATAATAGAGAGAAAGGTGAGAGACATGAATAAACATGTATCAATGAAGAAAAAGGTGCTCAGCTTTTTTCTGGCTTTCGTGATTCTGTTTTCATCCATGCCAGCAGAGCTGTTCACCTTCGCATTTGCAAATGATGGAACTGAAACGACAACGCAGCCAGCCGTCAGCGTCAAGCTGAGCGCGACGCCGGAGGAAGTCGCCGCTGGCGATAGCACAGCGTTCAAGATCGCCGTTGATCTGGCGGCGATAACATCCGCCGACGTCAAGATCACATTGACTGAGGAAGAGCAAGCGCTCTTTGATACTGATGTGATGCAGGCGCTGAAGAATCAGAACGATTCTTTTAAACTCACAGCCAAAGCTGGAGCGACGGATGAATACGAGCTCAGCTTTACAGCGACAGGAACCAAAGATTATACCGTCACGCTGAATTCGCCGTTCGAAGCGCCAGCTTCTGACGAAGAAAACGACGCGCAGAAAGACACCACCGCTGAGGAAAAATCCAGCGCTGACGAAAACGCGGCAGAAAAAGAGCTCACGCTCGATATCGTTGACGGCGATATTGCAGTGGTGAGCTACGAGGTCGCTGAACCTGAAACGCCAGCTGACGAAGAACAGAACGGCGAAGATCCGTCTGACCAGGAAAATCCGTCTGACACTGAAGGAGAAAATGATCCAGCAGGTTCGCAAGATCCTGGTGCATCAACCAAGCCTACTGAAAACGAAAATCCTGTGACAGAGGAGCAAGAGCCTTCTCAGGAACAAACCACCGTTACAGAAACGCCAAGCGAACCTTCCGCAGATCCAACGCCGACAGAAGAAACCACTCCAGTTGAAGAGCCAGCAGCTCCGGTTGATACAACCGAAAATACGCCAACGCCGCTTTTCGCTGAAGCAGCCCTCGCTGCAACAACGACCAGCGACGATCAGGGCGTTAAGATCGTAACAGAAGGCGTGACCATCACCTTCCAGGCGCCAGTGGTTGAAGAAAACCCATCGGAAAATCCTGGTGAAGGAGAAGAGGATGAAGATCAGAAGCCAGACGAAGGCTCTGAAGATAAGGATCCTTCGGTAGATGATGACAAGGATGAAAATAAGAAACCGGAAGAAACCGATCCAGATGCTGGCGCGAATGGCGATGAGAACAATGGGAACATCGATCGCGCAGAGATCGCAGCGAGCGCGCTGGATTATTCCGTGAGCATTTCTGGCGACGAACAGGATCTAAAACCAGTCGATCGCAAGCTGCCAGAGTTCAGCGTCACAGCGAAAGCAAGCTTGAAGGATGCCAGCACCATTACGCAGCCAGGCACCTTCACCTTTAATCTCCAGCTGCAGCTGCCAGCAGGCACTACCCTGCCAAGCGGCTCGCTGAGCGCGAATGATGATTCTATCGAATCACGCATTCTTTTCTTCTTTGCAAGATCGACCATTATGAACGCCAATCTGCCAGCTGGCGCAACGTTGGGCGAAGAAATTTCTTACGATGCTGAGAACAGCATCCTCACCATCCCGATCACCCAGAACGTGGATGTGAAGGAAGTAACGCCAGAGCCGGAACAACCAGCCGACACCGATAACAACGGCGAAGGTTCCGTCGAAAACGGCGGCACAGCAGGTGATGGTTCCGTCGACAACAACGACGAACCCGGTGGAGACAATAACACCACCCCAGCCGCACGCACCGCAGAAACCACCTACGAGCCAACCGCCACAAGCTGGACATACACGCTGAATTTTGCGAAGGGCGTTTTTGAAGTACCTGCTACTTTCGCTGGCGGAATAATCTCGGCAAGTATCATAGATGCAGAAGGCAGCACGCTGTCTGGTGGCAATTCGCTCACCATCGGAGCAGAAGTTATTGAGCCTAGTGAGGAAATCAGCATTGCTGCGAAAGAAAAAGTTTCTCAGACAATCCTCTGGATGGACAATAATAATGAAGGCAATACGCGACCAGATCTCGACGACGAACGTCTCACAAATCTGGGATTGTATTTCAGGACCGATGGCGGCAGCTGGGAGCTGCTGGATATCGACAAGCTTGGTGACCTCGGTTTAACCTCGCTGCCAACGATTAGCGTTACAAAAGAAGCGGATTCCTACACATTGGCAAGCAGCGCTGAACTTCCAACAAAGCTGAACAAGCTCGATGCCAACGGAGAGCCGTTTGACGAGCCGATCACTGTTGAGTGGTCCATCGGTGAACCAAACAAAGAGGGTGAATCTGTTCCGCCGGAGATTGATGGCTATCAGGCGTCGATCGATGGAAATACCTGGGTGTATGTCCAACTTGCAGAAATGACGTTTGACATTCTGTTGCGCTGGGGCGATCTCGGAGAAAGTCAATCTCTTGCAGATATTGAAGAGGACCTGCGCCAATACTTTGCCCTCTATTCAGATGTCGAAGGCAGCGAATCGATCACGCTGGATGCATTATATAATGAAGGAAAACTGACATTCGATACGGAGAACAATACCTTTACCATCACCGGTATGCCGCGATTTGATGCGACAAACAATCACCCGATCAACTACACGATCAATCCAGCGATCGCAGTTGACGGGGATATGGTGATCAATGTTCCTGGTCTCGAAGGACCGGACGAAGAACAAGGCCTTGCTGGAGATAAGCTCACAGCCACCTACAACAATGCCGATGCAGGAAACCATGGCACAGACGTTGACGCGCTCTACCCAGGTGGGCAGTTGATCCTGACCCTTTCTGGTGAAACAACGTTCGTAGCTTACAAGGAATGGCTGGACCTCGCTGACACGAGCGGTCGTCCAGATCTTTCTTTCCAGCTCTGGCGTTATGAAGAAGGCGAAAGCTATAAGACAGCAGCCCAGGTTCGTGGTGAAGATAATCAGTTTATCATCATCGACCTGCCTGAGACAGACGCAGATGGCGAACGGTATGATCCGCAAACACCAATCCCGATCACATTGGACGAGAACGACAAGATTCTCGAAAAATACAGCCCGGAAGGCAATCGCTATCACTATTTTGTGAGAGAGGTTGTTGAGGACACAGAAGGCGCGAACAAATACGAGCAAATTTATGGGAAAGTTACCCGCGCATCAGATACTGCTGAGGAAGTTGTCGAAGATACTGTGCCATATGGCGAAACGCGTGAAAATGGCGATACCGGCATCTATTATAAAGGAACCATTTCTAACCGCCTGACCGATACAAAAACGGCGACCCTTGAGAAAAAATGGAACGCTGCCGCTTATCAGGGTTATCTGACAGACGTGCGCGCTGAATTTGCTCTCGAGGTGCTCTATCCAGATGTGGATGGAAAATTCCCGGAAAACCCAAGTGACGAAGACTGGCTGGCTTATCCATCGGAAGAAGAGCAGATCACCGCTGTTCAGTCGCCGATCACAGAAGAAAGCATGGTTTCCTGGTCTGTCACGAAGCAGGTGCCAACCTACGGCCCACTGGGGCGCGAGGCGCGTTACCGTTGGGTGGAGACTGGTGTCTATCAGGGAACAAACAGCACAGATAATCTGTTGCAAGAAGATGGCACGTTCACACTTGAACACAATGGCCACTCTGTCACCTATACGTCGACCAGCGAAACAACCTACGAAAACCAAGAGAACAGCACAGGAAATTCCAACACCGTCATCACCAATGACATCGCTGGAACGCTGGACTATCATGTGATGAAGATCTGGAAAGGCGTCGGTACAGAAAATGATGGCGAAACCTATCAGCCATACGAACTGACCTTCGATCTCTATCGACAGATCAGCGGCAGCGCATTGACAGAGGATGAAAAACCATATCTGTCCTTCACCTGGGATGGTGAAGAGATTGCGCTCGAAAATGATGCTGCTTTGCCAGAAGATATCACCGAAGTTGATCTGGAAAATTTCTTTGACGATGTTATCATCGATGACAGCCAGAAAGACGATGGAATCATTACCTGGCACACTGTGCTCAATGAGCTGCCATGTTTTGACAACGAAGGGCGTGAGTACGAATATCTGCTGCTGGAAAAAGACCATCAGCCAGACTACGATACCTGGCGCGATGACGATGGCAATTATTACACCGATGTCACCAACGCTCCCGGTCAGGGAAATCGTATCCTAATCCGCAAAGAATGGAACGACGACAGCGACAGCGCCCATCGTGGCAGCGTGACCATTCAGGTGTATAAGAGAAGTGACAATTCCCCGGTTGGCGAGCCCGTCACGCTTGAAAAAGGCGTATGGACAGAAACCGTGGGCATTGGCACGTTGAAACCAGAAGAGGTGTACATCCTCGAGACCGGTGTCACCGTCGACGGGGAAGAATATCAGGTGCCGCTGCAATCCTATATCTTTGGACAGGAAGATGGAGCAAATTACACGGATCCTCTCGCACCAAAGATGGTCGGCAGCACCGGGGATTATGACCGCTATCAGTACGAGACCGAGCACCATCGCTACGAAGCTACCTACAGCGAATCGGAGCTTTCAGGAGAAAAGCTCTACATCGTCAACAACCGTCGTCTCGGTAACATTGACCTGACCGTCACCAAGAAGTGGGACGATGGCGAGGGCCTGATGCGCAATGCATTGAAAAAAGCGAACGATGCTCTTGCAGAAAACGGAAAGAGTCCAGTTCAGCCAAGCCTTGAGCTGATCTTTGCAAAAGGATTTAAGGATTGTGGCACGATTAGTGGAGCACATGTTACTTTGAATAACGGTGCGCCAACTGAAATTCAGGATGCGAATGGAAACACTGTAAGTTCCACGCAAGTGATTGACCTGGATGAAGCAACTTCAACGATCCATTTCTATAATCTACCAAAATATGAGCAGGATGGCCGCGTCGTGCGCTATTCTGTGAAAGAGATCTGGACAACGCCACGTGATGGCAAAGTGCTGACCAAAACAGAGCTCAAAAAATACCTGCAGACCAATTTGAAAGATTACGCTGACCTGGATGATCTGCTCAAGCTGATCGACGAATGGTCCTGGAGCGTGACAGGCGACAGCTACGATCCAAACTACCATCCGGAAACAGCCGACGAAACACCAGCTGGTGGTGAGAGCGCAACGGAAAATGAAGACGACGGAACAATCCCGCCGTCATCCAATGATGTGCTGATCAACAACGACAGTCAGACGCTGGAGATCACCAACAGCCTGAGTAACACCAAGGACGTTATCTGGCACAAGCACTGGAACGACCAGTACACCTACACGCAGAACCAGCGTCCGGACCTCTATCTCGATATCTATCGTGTGGTCCATAATTCAGCGGATCAGGATGACACCAAGGTGGAAGTTGTCTACGACAATTATCACTGGACAGCAGACAAGATCGAGCAACAGGAATCTGAGAACGAAGGCGGAGAAGATCAGCCAGTGACCGAAGTGGTCGACCAGTACAACTGGACCGTCATACTGCCAGACGCGCAAAAATATGACGCGTTTGGCTACGAGATTTTCTACTACGCCGTAGAGCGTACGCTTGTGGATTATGATTCCTTCGACTACACCGTTGGGGAATATGTCTACAATGGCCAAGAGCTGGGGAACAGAAACGAACTTCTCGATGAAGAGAGTGCGCGGAGCCAGGAGTTTGTTATCTCGAAAAGTGAAATGAAATCTGCCGAAGGATCACCGGCCGGGACTGATGAGTATCCACAATTCGCTCTGCGTGAAGAAGGCACCTTTGTCAACGGTCTTGGCGATACGGTGACCATCCAGGGACAGAAAATCTGGGAATCGACGCCGACTGGTTATCCGGCAGAAAATCTCCCACCGGTCACCTTTGAAGTGTATCAGATGCTGAATGGTAAGCAAGTGGGCGATGGTCCGATCGCGACCTATCAGATGAATAAGTGGTCGAGCCCGGATTACAGCGGCACCTATCTGTTCACGATCAATCACACTGGCGAGAACAATCCTGACGCAGTTGCCACGCAGGAGGATTCAGAAGCTGGTGAAGATACAGAAGCCGCCACCACGGAAAAGTTGCCACGCTACACCGAAGTCGGTCAGCTGTATCAGTATGTGCTGCGAGAAAAAATGGATGCACAGCTCACTGAAGAAAATGGTGTAACGCTTGATACGGTGTTTGATTTTGAGGACGATGAATCCAACAGCTATCTGGCGACGAACGTCTACAATCCGCCGAAGGGCGAGATCTATGTGCAGAAGCATCTCCAATTGCCGGCAGATATGACGGAG
>OLRA01004334.1_pt1 | contig 11345 bp, 9 predicted proteins | sample 1673011 | NCBI WGS metagenome assembly OLRA01 (sample SAMEA3136746, study PRJEB25190) | human gut metagenome | reverse complement strand
CGCGCCGCCGAATTGTGCGGTGGTGCCTTTATAGAATCAAAAACGTGCCGCCCTGTACGCACAGCAGCAGCGTGACGAATAGCAGTCCTGCCGCCTTTTTGCGGATGCGGCGCGCGGCATCGTTGACCGTGTTGCGCTTGATACCAAGCGTGTCCGCTGTATCCGCCGCGGAATTATCCTCCTCGTAATACTGGTGATAGACGGACTTCTCCAGCGGGGTCAGGCGCGCTTGCAGTTCCTCCAGCAGCTCGTTCATCTCGCTCTTTCGCAGCCATTGGATGAGTTCGTCCTGCTGTTTCTCGATGAGGATTTCCGGTTCCAGCGGGAGCGATATACCCAGCCGCCTGCGTTCGATGCGGGAGCGACGCGCCAGTGTGATGCACTCCAGCTTGCAGGCGTTGACGAACCACCCGTAGAGATTCTTGTGATTCGCCAGCTGCTCCTTCTTCTCCAGCGCCCGCAGTACCACTCGCTGAACAATATCTTCCGCATCCACACCATGAATCATTTGGTAATTGAGCAGAATGCGGCATAATCGCACGAGATCCTCCAGCATCTTGTTGTATACGTCGGTAATCTCACTTTCACTCATCCATTTCACCCTCACAACTTTCTGTATGATGGTGTCCGTTTCGCACTTGCGCGTATGCGCTCCGGGCAGTGCCTATAGGCATTTCTATTGTAAGACGAGATTGCCAATATGTCAATGCTTGCGCGGAAATATGGTGTGTTTTTTCCTGCGGGTGAGTGCCTTTTTTCCCATAGGCAGAATAAAACGCGTCGAGGTTTAGACACAGATAATATCTTCACACCGTGTACCGTCGGAAATGAAAATCATAGAATAATAGCATTATGCTGTTGACAGGAACGTTCTTTCGCGTTATAATAGACACAGTAAATCACTTTCGGAGGTCGTGTAAATGACAATGTGGAATTTCGGTGCTTCAGCCGTGCAGAATGATTCAGGAGGGAGTCAGCATTGAAATATCGCAAGCAGTATATCAACGTAGATGTTGTGTTTGATACTTCCGGGCGGATGCGGCCGCAGGTCATCCACTGGGTGGACGGGCGGCGATACGAAATTTCGCGTGTAAAAGCGATTGTGCCCGCGGCAGCGCGCAAATCCGGCGGGCAGGGTGACCGATACACGGTGATGCTGGCAGGTCAGGAGCGCTACTTGTTTTTTGAGCGTCCGACAGACGAACGCGCTGCCATCGTCGGGCGCTGGTTTGTAGAAGCGACGGAGGGAAATTGAAATGGACAGAATCATTCGCCGAGAACCTGCTGATTGGCGGCACAGCGTGGCATTCACCGGGCATCGTCCGCAAAAACTGCCGTTTGGTTTTGATGAAGCCGACCCACGCTGCGTGGATTTCAAGCGCCGGCTGTGCAATTCTATCGAAATGATGATTCTGGAAGGGTACACGCACTTCATTTCCGGTGGGGCGCTTGGCATGGATATGTACGCGGCGGAGGCGGTGCTGACGCTGCGCGAGCAGTACCCGGAAATTACGCTGGAAATTGCCATTCCGCACGATGGACAGACTGCAAAGTGGCCGCAGTCCCTGCGCGACCGAGCGGAGCGCATCCGCGAGGAAGCGGATGTCATCACATGGATTGCGCACGAGTATACCAAGCGCTGCCTATTCGATCGGAACTACTACATGGTGTCGCATTGCAGCGTGCTGCTGGCATGTTTTGACGGTCAGGCCGGCGGCACGGCGCAGACCATCGAGACAGCACATCGGCTGGGGCGGCTGGTCACGGTTGTGCGGCCGGTTCGCCGGAAAGTCGCGTAACACCACATGGCATCCGCCCGCGTCAGTGGCTCCATTTAAGGCGGCATCGCACAACTCGGCGGCGCATCTTGGCGCATTCTTATTGGAAAATAGGATAGAGGAGAAATGAATTATGCAATGGGGTTTGAATGTTCCTCAGCAGCCGCGGCAGCTGGACAAACGGTTTTCAGACCTGAAACTGTGCCAGCGCGAACAGATCGCCAAGTGGCTGCGCGAGGAGACAAACGATTACTACACGCGCCATCAGCGCTATCCCATCGGGCGGGAGGCAGAGGACGTGGTGGACAATACGTATGTGCAGATTGTGAAAGCAGGAATTTGGATTCCGTATGGCGAAGTATATCAGTATTACCTCAGCCGCAAAGCGCGAATGATGAAGCATCCGCCGCAGGGCTGAACAGGGAGGCTTTGCACATGTGCGGACGTTTTTTCCTTGCTGATAATGGCAATTCTGGCGAACTTCGCGGCATCATCGATCAGCTGAATCGGCGCGGCGCCACCGTCAAGACGGGCGAGATTTTCCCGACGGATACCGTGCCTGTGCTGGCGAACAATCGAAACCGGCGCGTCATGCCCTTTCCCATGCAATGGGGATACACGCTGCCGGACGGCCGCCTGCTCATCAATGCTCGGAGCGAAACGGCAGGAGAGAAGCCACTCTTTCAGGACGCAATGCGCCAGCACCGCTGTCTGATTCCAGCAACGAACTATTTTGAGTGGGAAAAGCGCGGCAGGGAGAAAATCAAGTACGCCATCCGACAGGCGGATGCAGGTTTGCTATACATGGCGGGGCTGTACCGCGTGGAGAACGGGCGCGCAGTGTTCACCATTCTAACGCGTGAGCCCGCCGAACAGATTCGCTTCATCCACGACCGGATGCCTGTCATTCTAACAAGCAATGCAAAGCAGGATTGGCTGAATCTGGACTGCGACGCAACGCAAACTTTGGCGCAGGCGTGTGAAAATGTAGCGTTTTGCGCAGTAGATGTTTCGTGCTGAGCATTGCCGCATAATGACGCAGATTCCGGCCAGGCTGCTGGCGGCGGATTCATGCTCGCCACTATGGAAGAAGTTGTGCTGTCCGAAGAGACGATTCCGATGATGCCGCTTGTCAAGGCGGGAAAATAACGCATTTTGCACTTGTCACCAGCACTTCGGTATGGTATAATAAAATAGTTGCTATATGCTTGCAAAATGGGGAAATGTCCCTGTCAGCCACCCCACTGCAGCTTTTGATGGAGGAATCACGATGTACGATGTGCTCATTATTGGTGCTGGCCCCGGAGGAATTTTTACCGCTTATGAATTGATGGAGCGCCGACCTGACCTGAAAGTCGCCGTTTTTGAAACGGGGCACCCGCTCAACCGCCGGAAGTGTCCGATTGACGGCGAGAAGGTGAAATCCTGCATCCACTGCAAGTGCTGCTCCATCATGAGCGGCTTTGGTGGCGCGGGCGCATTCTCCGACGGCAAGTACAACATCACCAACGATTTCGGCGGCACGCTCTACGAGTACATCGGCAAAAAGGCTGCCACGGAACTCATGGAATATGTTGATACCATCAATCTGCGCTACGGCGGCGAGGGTACGAAGCTCTATTCGACTGCGGGCACGAGCCTGAAAAAGACGTGTATGCAGCACGGTCTGCACCTGCTGGACGCTTCCGTTCGCCACCTCGGAACGGACATTAACTATATTGTGCTCGAGCACCTTTACGACTATCTGAAGGAACAGGTGGAGTTTCATTTTGACTGCCCCATCGACACGGTAGAAAAGACGGACAACGGCTATCGCATTTACAGCGGCGACAAATTCTTTGAGGGGCGCAAGTGCGTTATTTCCGCCGGCCGCAGCGGCAGCAAGTGGATGGAAAAAGTCTGTAAAGACCTTCACATCAAGACAAATTCCAACCGCGTCGATATTGGCGTCCGCGTGGAACTGCCCGCCGAGATTTTCTCGCACCTGACCGACGAACTGTATGAAAGCAAAATCGTCTACCGCACCGAAAAGTATGAAGACGCGGTACGCACCTTCTGCATGAACCCCAGGGGCGTTGTCGTCAACGAAAACACGAATGGGATTGTAACTGTGAACGGTCACAGCTACGAGGATCCCGCAAAACAGACGAACAACACGAATTTCGCACTGCTGGTCGCCAAGCATTTCTCTGAGCCGTTCAAGGATTCCAACGGCTACGGCGAGAGCATTGCGCGCCTGAGCAACATGCTGGGCGGCGGCGTTATCGTCCAGCGCTTCGGCGACCTCATCCGCGGCAAACGCAGCACCGAAAAGCGCATCAAGGAGTCGTTCACCGTGCCGACGCTGAACGCCGCCGCGGGCGATCTGAGCCTCGTGCTGCCCAAGCGCATTCTGGACGGCATCATTGAGATGATTTACGCGCTGGATAAAGTCGCCCCCGGCACTGCCAACGACGACACGCTGCTCTACGGCGTGGAAGTGAAGTTCTACAACATGGAGGTCGAGGTGGACAGCAACCTCATGACCTGCCACGACGGGCTTTACATCATCGGCGACGGCAGTGGCATCACGCACTCTCTGTCCCACGCGTCCGCAAGTGGGGTGCATGTGGCGAGGCAGATTAGCAAGCAATAAGCAGGGAAGCCTATCAAAAAATTTTGTCAATAGTATGAAAAGAGGATTTGCGTTTCAACAGGCGCAAATCTTCTTTTATGTGCTGGAAGTCAAACGATTATTGGCGTTCCTTTTTTCCGTTCTTTTCGTTGATTCGCTCGATTTCCTCTTCTATCAGTTTGCCCATCGTCTTGCTCTCGTCTTCTTCCTTGTTTGTTGCTGCGGCCGCTACGGATTTATCCGCAAATGCATCGAAAATTGCCTGCTTCGCAGCAAGCATATCCGTGATGCGTTCATCAATGCTTTCCTCGCACAACAGGCGATACACCAGCACATTGCGCGCCTGTCCCATGCGGTATGCGCGGGAAATCGCTTGATTTTCAATCGACGGTTTCATCTGCGGTTCGCATAGGATGACTACGCTGGCGGATTGAATGTTCAGCCCTGTGCCGCCCGCCTGAATCTGCGCCAGCAACACCGTCCCCGCCGGTGCTTTGTCAAATTCATCAATAATTTCCTGTCTGCGCTGCGGAGAAATTGAGCCATTGATGATAGGTAAGCAGACATCCCCCATGAAATCCGCAATCTTGGAGATTGTCTCGCGGAAATTGGAGAAAATGATTACTTTGCGTCCATCTTCCGTTGCTTCGTCAACAATTTCCTTCATGCGGATTGCTTTGCAGGAATGGTGCAAATCATCAATATCCCATGACACGCGCCGTACTGCCATATAATTTTTGCTCATCACCGTCGCTTCATAGACTGTCGTTTCTTCGGGCGACATGGTGCACCATTCTTTGTTGTCAATCAGCTCCGGCAATTCTGTCAGCACATCTTCACGTTTGCGCCGATAATACACCGGTGCAACGCGCTCCCGGAACTGCGGTGCGGAGGACATAAACGCGATATGGTGCAGTTCCGAAGCAATTGCAGACTGCAGTACCTGCACCAGCGAGATCATCTCATCCACCTTGTTCTCCAGCGCCGTACCCGTCATGAACAGGATTCGATCCGTGTGTTCGCTCAGATGGATAACATTTTGTGTACGGCGTGCTTCTGCGTTTTTGATGTAGTGGGCTTCATCGACAATCATCATGTCAAATTTGAAAGCCTTATCTACCTTCAGATAACCGGTCGTTTCAAAATTCGTGACCGCAACACCGCCATTCTTCTGCCAATCCTGAAAAGCGTTCATGCGCCCTGCACCATGAATCTTTGTCACACGGAGTTTGCTCTTTTCTGCAACCTCCTTGCACCAGTTGGGCACAACGCTGGCAGGGGAAACAACAATAAAATGGGTTGCACCTGTGTTCCGCAGTGACACCAGCGTTGCAATGGCCTGCACGGTTTTGCCAAGACCCATTTCATCGCCTAACAGTACACGTTCCTGATGAAGAATGTACTTTACGCCCCATTCCTGATAGCGGCGCAATTCGCACTTGAGCCCGTCCGGAAAGAAGCACTCTTCCTGAATTTCACGCGCTAATTCTTCCGGCAGGCCGAACCATTTGTCGTCGTTTCCTAATACTCCGAGGACAATTGTTTCAAGAATGTTGAAATAGGAGATACTGTTGTGCTCAAAATCCGCCCACGCCTGCGCCGCATCAACCGCCTGTGCAGTTGTTAAAATCCGAACAGAGTCGCGAATCACCTGCGCATATTCGCCATTTGCCAAACTTGCAAGATTACGGTAGGCTTCGCTCAGGCGCTTTTTCTCCGCTGCGTCATAGAAGAACCAATTGACGCTGCCATATGCAATTTTTTGCATGTCATCCATGCCGGCCGTCACGGTTTTTTCATGCTTCTTGCGCTGTTCATTCAGGGCGTTCAGTGCCTCGATATACTGGCGATATGTGTAGAGTGCACAGACAAGATTCGTCGCTTCTTGATTCTGATTGTCTACGCTCAGACGGATTTTTGCACCACTCTTCGCCTCCTGCGCATACTGCTTTGCGCACTTTTTGAGCGTGTTCGCCGCATCTTCGCTGATGCCATGCACGGATGCCAAATTGTACTTTGCCGCGCAGTAAACATCCGCAACCGTTTGATATCCAGCATCTTTCAGCGCTTTGAAGCGGATTCCTGTCTTTTCGCGGTTCAATTCGTCAATCGGCACATTTTTGAGTATGTTGAGCACGTCGAGTGCTTGCAGCCGTTCAACCGCCGCTTGGATCGTCTCCTTCGCTTGCTCAACAGACGTATCAGCCCCGCGAAGCTGCTCTTGCAAATCGTGGTGCTGCTGATATACCCGCTCAATATCAGACTGTACCGCTCGATCATGAAAAATGTTGGAATTGATTTCGTACAGTGTGTCCCTGAAACTCGTGCGATTCTGTTCAAATTGCTGCACAGCCTGTGCGGCATCTGACTGTTCTAACTGCTCAATATCCTTTGCGACCGACTGAACCTGCCACGCATAGGTGCCATCTGCTTCCTTTTGCAGATACGCATAGGCAGCTTCCGCCGCAGCCTTGCTCTTTCCGAAGGTGAGCAGCCATGTTACAGCATTCGCTGCCGGCTTCAAGTTGTTGATTTCTTGATTGTATTTTATGCGAGTGTCACGCGCCAATGTTTCGCTGTCCTCAGAGAGCGATTTTCCCTTGATATACTTGTTCAAACTGCAAAGCAGCCGCTGAACATCCTGTGAATCAAGTGAGCGAATATTGCCCGACAGCAATTCATCCTCAAGCAGCTTTGCAAACACATTTCTGGAAAACAAACTGCTTGCAATCGAATTGCTGTCCTTTTTCTGGCGTTCCGCATAATTGTAGTTATCTATCAGTTGATTCCTTAGCTTTTGATGCTGCCGAATCAGCTGTTTAGCGTCTTTGGCTGAAAATGCTCGTGCCATGTTCTTTCCTCCGATGTACCTTTGTCGAACTGCGCGCATGTATTTTCACGATTGCACTCCGTTATTGTAACACTATCTATCTAAAAGCGCAAGAAAAATTCTATAAGCATCATAAAGTAACCGCGATGAGTGCCTTTTTTCTCAGCACCCGCCGCGGTTCTTCTATTTACTTACCTTTCTTCTCTAAAGTATGGCAGCCCCAAATGCTGCGGCGGCTGGTCCTCCCGCTTCTTGCGCAAGCTGGAAATGCACAGCACCACGATGGTCACAATGTAGGGGAGCATTTTGTACAGTTCCTTCACTGCCGGATTTGAGCCGGTCGGGATGTACATGTGCAGGATGTAGAGTCCACCGAAGAGAATCGACGCGAACACGCCAACATTCGAGCGCCAGATGGTGAAGATGACCAGCGCAATCGCCAGCCAGCCGCGGTCGCCGAACGCGTTGTTTGACCACACGCCGCTTGCGTAGTCCATGACGTAGTACAAGCCGCCAAGCCCTGCAATCATGCTGCCGATGCACGTTGCCATGTACTTGTACTTCGTCACGTTGATGCTCGCGGCATCGGCGGTGTTCGGATTTTCGCCGACCGCGCGCAGGTGCAGACCTGTGCGGGTGTGCTTCATGAACCAAGCGACAAAGAAGCCGATGGCAATCGCGAGGTATACCATGAAGCCATAGGACAAGAAGTCCTGATAGAACCAGCCTTCGCTCTCGGCGAACAGTGGGCGATGGAAGAAGTAGCTTGTGCCGGAGAGGGCAATAGACGGAACTTCACTGCCAGACAGCTTAATCAGTGAGCCGCCGAAGAAGTTGCCAACACCCACCCCGAAAGTTGTCATGGCCAAGCCAGTCACGTTCTGATTCGCACGGAGCGTAACGGTCAGCAGGCAGTAGAGCAGCCCCATCAGCAGCGAACCGAGCAGGCAGCATACAATCGGAATCAGAATTGCCGGAAGCGCGCTGATGTCCGCCTTGCTGGGCAGGGAGTTTTCGTAGAAGAACGAGCCGATAACACCGCAGATGCCGCCGACATACATGATACCAGGGATGCCGAGGTTCAAATTGCCGGATTTTTCCGTCAGTATTTCACCCGTGCTGCCGTAAAGCAGCGGAACGCCCTGCACCACAGCGCGGGGAATGAATGAAATGATATCAAACACGCAGCTTCTCCACCTTCCCATTACGCTTGCAGAAGCTAATTTTGTAGTTGATAAAGAACTCACAGCCGATGATGAAGAACAGAATCACACCGGTGATAATGTCCGCAAAAGACTGATTCAGCCCGAACTTCGAGGATACTTCGCCAGCCCCGCGGTCAAGGAAAACGAGCAGGAAGCTGGTAAAAATCATAACGAACGGGTTAAATTTCGCCAGCCATGACACCATGACCGCCGTGAAGCCGCGCCCGTCTACAAGCGTCGTCGTCAGCGTGTGGTCGCTGCCCGCGGTCAGCAGGAAGCCCGCCAAGCCGCAGATTGCGCCGGAAATCAGCATCGTGCGGATGATGACCCACTCCACCTTGATCCCTACATACCGGGCGGTGCGCTGGCTTTCGCCGACGACGGAAATCTCGTACCCGTGCTTGGTGTAATATAGGTAGAGGAACATCAGCAGCACCAGCACGCCGACCACGATGATGTTGAGCAGATACTGCTGGTCAGCAACCTTCGGCAGCCAGCCAATCTGCGAGCGCTGGTTGATGATGCCGATTTTGCCCGACCCCTTCGGCGACTCCCAGAAGATGCAGAAGTACGCGACCAGCTGCGTCGCGACATAGTTCATCATCAGCGTGAACAGCGTCTCGTTCGTGTTCCACTTGGCCTTGAAGAAGCCGGGGATGAGGCCCCAGATGCCGCCCGCGACGATGGCGCTGATGGCCATGCAGAGGAAGAGCATCACGATGTTCATCTTGCCCGCGAAGTTGATCATCCAGAACGCGGTGGCGATGCCGCCGACGAGCATCTGGCCCTCGGCGCCGACGTTCCAGAACCGCATCTTGAAGGCAGGCGCCAGGCCGATGGCGATACAGGTGAGGATCATGCAGTCACGGATGGTGAACCACATACGCTTGCTGGTGCCGAACGCGCCGGAGGCAAGGGAGACATAGACCTTCAGCGGGTTCATCTTGACGATGGCATAGATGATGATGCCGTCGACGATCAGCGCGAGGAGAATGGCAATGGCGCGGATCGTCCAGGCCTTGCCGCGGGAAATTGTGTCTCGTTTGGAGATATGCATACTCAATTAACCTCCAATCTTCGTCATCATGAGGCCGACGGCGTCCTTCGTGGTCTTGCGCCCGTCGACAATGCCGGAAACCTTGCCGCCGCACAGGACCAGGATCCGGTCGCACAGCTCGAGCAGCACGTCCAGGTCTTCGCCGACGTAGATGACGGCGACGCCCTTCATCTTCTGCTCGGTCAGCAGGTTGTAAATGACGTAGGATGTGTTGATATCCAGACCGCGGACGGCGTAGGCCGTCATGAGGACGGCCGGGTTCTGCGCGATCTCACGGCCGACGAGCACCTTCTGCACGTTGCCGCCGGAAAGACGGCGGATGGGCGTGCGATTGATATCCGGGGTGACGACCTCAAGATCGTCGACGATCTTCTGCGACAGGTCGCGCGGGAATTTCCGGTCGGTGATGGGGCCCTTGCCGCGGCGGTAGGTGCGGAGCATGATGTTCTGGATGATGTTCATGCCGCCGACGAGGCCCATGCCGAACCGGTCCTCCGGGACGAAAGAGAGAAGCAGGCCCTTGCGGATGATACCGAGCGGATCCATGCCGTTGAGCAGACATTCGGTTCCGTCCGGCTCGATGTATGTAATTTTGCTGCCCTCTTCGAGCTTCTGCAGGCCGGAGATGGCCTCGAGCAGCTCCTTCTGGCCGGAGCCGGCGATGCCCGCGATGCCGAGGATCTCGCCGCCCATGGCGGAGAAGCAGACGTCGTCAAGCATCTTGACGCCTTCTTTATTCTTGACGGTCAGGTGCTCGACCTTGAGACGCTCGGTCTGGTTCTCGTTGAGGCGCTTTTCAACGTCCTTCGGCTCGGGGCGGCTGATGTTCAGGCTCACCGTGTGGCCGACCATCATGTCGGTCAGCGACTGCTGCGAGGCGGTGGCGGTATCGGTGTCGCCGATGTACTCGCCCTTGCGAAGGACTGCCACGCGGTCAGACACGGCGAGCACCTCATGCAGCTTGTGCGTGATGATGATGATCGCCTTGCCGTCTTTTTTCATGTTGCGCATGACGGTGAAGAGCTTTTCCGTCTCCTGCGGGGTGAGGACGGCGGTCGGCTCGTCGAGGATCAGGATGTCCGCGCCGCGGTAGAGCACCTTGACGATCTCGACCGTCTGCTTCTGCGAGACGGACATCTCGTAGATCTTCTGGTTGGGGTCGATATCGAAGCCATAGCGGTCCGCAATCTCACGTACGGCCTTGCCGACGGCGGCCTTGTCCATCTTGCCCTTTTCACCGGGCAGGCCGAGGACGATATTTTCCGCGGCCGTAAAGACGTCGACAAGCTTGAAGTGCTGGTGGATCATGCCGATGCCGTAACGGTAGGCATCGCGCGGGGAGCGGATGACGACCTCCTCGCCGTCGATGAGGATCTGTCCTTCGTCGGGATAGTAGATGCCGGAGAGCATGTTCATAAGAGTCGTCTTGCCGCTGCCGTTTTCGCCGAGCAGGGACAAAATCTCACCCTTATGCAGCTCCAGACTGATCGATTTGTTCGCCACGACCTGTCCGAAGCGCTTGGTGATGTTTCTCAGTTCGATTGCGTTTGCCAAGCAAGTCATCCTTTCTGTCTTGGAATTCGCTCCGCATGCTTGTCAGGCAGCCGCGCCGGCGGCCCGGAGACTGTGCGGAAAGCCTGTCCTTCCAACGCGGGACGGAATTGAAAAAACAGGGAATCTCAGTTAAAAACTATAGTTATTCTATCATTTTGTGAAGGAATTGTAAATACGCTTTCTACGAAAAATACAAAAAAATACTGTGTACCTAACAAATTTTTAGTTAGCATGCAAAACCTTTCTGAAATAAAGCGCCAGCCGCTTCAAAGCCTTCCCCTATGAGGGGAAGGTGGCACGGCGAAGC